>Ga0247727_10002469_pt1 | contig 42268 bp, 42 predicted proteins | sample WisWelCaveWW1625_FD_202498 | JGI IMG/M metagenome (GOLD analysis project Ga0247727, IMG submission 202498) | Biofilm microbial communities from Wishing Well Cave, Virginia, United States - WW16-25 | ecosystem: Environmental > Aquatic > Deep subsurface > Groundwater > Cave microbial mat | place...
CTGGAGTCCATACTACTCATATCTGTAGATAGCGACCAAATCCTCCCCCAGGCGCTACCACACGAATTTACTGCGGGACTCATGATCTGGATGAGGCCCGCAACGTTTCCGACGATCTCGGCCTCCATGTGGGCCCCCAGTCAGCTGTCAGCCCCAAGGAACGCTGGGGGCCAGACCCGAAGGCAATGGGTGACCGTGGAGGTGCATAAGCTGGCTCATGCAACGGACGCTTTGCGCCCCTGATGCGCCAAGCCATTGGGCGCAGCGACCTGGCCACGATTCATCCAGGCGCATCCCGAGTATCCATGATTGGAGGCTCGATGAAAAATCCTGTGCTCAGCATCACTGTCTTTGGTGTCTACCTGCTGGCGACCGGTCTGGGCTTTGTGCTGATTCCCAACCTTCTCCTTCCCCTGTTTGGCTTCGCGACAACGACCGAGGTTTGGGTCCGCATTGTGGGCCTGTTGTCGGCGATTCTGGGGATGTACTTTCTGTATCTCGCGCGCCCCGACCAGCGGCGTTTTATGCAGGCCACCGTGTATGCCCGGCTCATCTTCTTCACGGGCGTAACCGCCTTTGTCCTGCTCGGCGTCGGCAGCCCGCTACTCATCGCATTCGGCCTGATCGATTTAGCGGGCGCAGCGTGGACGTGGCTAACTTTGCGCGCAACGCAGTAGAGCGCGCGAGGGAGACTGTGAGACGATGAGATACTTTGTCACCGGCGCGACCGGCTTCATCGGCGGACGAGTAGCCCGGCAGCTGGGCGAGGCCGGGCACGAGGTTGTGGCCGTGGTTCGCAACCCGGCCAAAGCGAAAGACCTGGCGGACTTCGGCGTCAGCGTGCATGAGGGCGATGTGACCGACAAGGAATCCATGCGCGCGCCGATGACTGGCGTGGACGGAATGTTCCACATCGCCGCCTGGTACAAAGTTGGCGTGCGCGACAAAAGCAACGGCGTGAAAGTCAATGTCGCCGGCACGCGCAATGTACTGGAGTTGATGCAGGAGTTGGGCATCCGCAAAGGCGTGCACACCAGCACCCTCGGTGTCAACGAGGATACGGGCGGCAAACTAGTAGACGAGACCTATCGCTACAGCGGCCCGTTCTATAGCGAGTATACTCGCACCAAAGCCGAAGCCCACGGCCTCGCCGAGACGTTTATCGCGGCTGGCCTACCGCTCGTCATCGTCATGCCCGGTTTGACTTATGGGCCAGGCGACACCAGCGCCGTCCGCGCCTCGCTTCTCCAATACCTCCAGCGCCGACTGCCGGTGATCCCGCAACAATCGGCCTATTGCTGGGCGCACGTGGACGACATGGCGCGAGCCCACATTTTGGCGATGGAGAAGGGCAGGCCTGGCGAGACGTACATCGTCGGCGGGCCGATGCACACCTTTGTGGATGGGATCAAGATCGCAAACCAAATCACCAGCATCCCCGCGCCCAGGGTGGCCCCCGCCGGGATGTTCAAAGCCATGTCGGTCGTGATGGGTCTGGTCGAAAAAGTCATCCCCCTGCCCGAAGCCTACACCCGGGAGGGCTTGCGCGGCATTGCCGGCGTGACCTACATCGGCGACAACAGTAAGGCGCGGCGCGAGTTGGGCTACAATCCGCGCTCGCTGAAGGACGGACTGGCCGAAACACTGCGGCACGAGATGAACCTGCTGGGGATGAAGTGACCGAGGCCGTGCCGTCGAATGGACATCGTTTCGGGCATTCAGCTCAACGTAACGGTAGCCGCGCTCAGCCGTCGCAGCGCCGTGTTCGTGGCGTCGTCCGCTGGGAAGAAGTTCTCGATGCGTAGCTCGTGAAGCGTAATGTCGTAGGGTGTCCCGAGGGTCGTCAGGGTCGTAAAGAACCGTAAGTGCGTGTCACCCTTTTGCACTTCAATAGCCAGACACGGTGCTGTCGGCGCATCAAGATCGATCGTTCGCCAGTTGCGAGGGACGTCAGGATATGCCAGCAGCTCGTCCAGCAGACGCCGAATCTCGGCGTCGGCACTCCGGAGCAGATCGCGGTGGAGCCACTGGATGAGAGCGGCCGCCGTAGCCTCCCAATTGACGATGTAAGGCCGAAGACCCTGAGGATGGTAGACGAGTCGGAGGGCATTCGGCGAACCCGCCGCGGCGGCTGCCGCCGGGTCCAGCAGTAACCCGATGAACCGCCCAGCGCCCTCCTTCGCGAGCAGGATGTTCCAGTGGCGGTCGAGCACGATGGCAGGATACGGCTCCTGCTGCCGCAAGATGAAGTCAAGCGCCCGGCGGAACTGCGCCATCTCCGGCGCGTCGAGGCCGCTCTCGCGATAGATCGGCGCATATCCCACCGCGGCGAGAAGGTCGTTGCGAGCGCGCGGCGGCACGTCCAAGACCCCGGCTAGGAGGAGCACCATCTCGCGGCTCGGGTGGCCGCGCCCAGTTTCCACAAAGCTGAGGTGGCGCGAGGAAATCCCGGCTTCCACAGCCAGGGCGAGCTGGCTCATCCGGCGACGCTCTCGCCACTGCTTGAGCAATCTGCCCACCGAGCTGGCCGGTGATTCGACTGGCGCTTCTGCTGTTCTCCGACTGGCCCCCATGGAATCCAGTATATCTAACGAGAATATTCCTGCCATTACCTCGTTGGTAATTGAGATGCTCCCCGGCGGCACTTAGGATTCGGAGGCAGGGACGGGGTGGAGGAGGGGTGTCGATGACGGGCAACAACGCGGAGAGGCTCCGTCAGACCGTGTCCGCCGCAGCGGGACGCCTGCGCTCGCTCGGTGACGCGGACGCGTCGGTCAAACCCTCACCCACGCGATGGTCCAAGAAGGAGATCCTTGGCCACCTGATCGACTCCGCGTCCAACAACCACCAGCGCTTCGTGCGCGCGCTCCAGCAAGGCGAGCTGCGATTCCCGCCGTATGAACAGGAAGGGTGGGCGCGGTGCCAGGACTACCAGACCGCGGACTGGCGGGTGTTGATCGAGCTGTGGCGAGCGTACAACGAGCACCTGGCGCACGTGATCGCCCGCATCCCCGCCGACCGCCTGGCGACGCCCTGCCGGATCGGCGACGGCGACGCCGTCACGCTCGGGTGGCTGGTGGAAGACTACCAGCGCCACCTGGATCATCACGTCGCGCAGCTGGATCGACGCGTGACCGCCGCCACTCCATTGTAGTGTTTGACGCCCGCCCAGATCGTCCGGTGGCAGACTGAACGTCGCTGCGCTGCTCGCCGGTCTCGTGACGGTGACGCTGTGGGGCTCGGCGTTCGTAGCGATCCGCGCCGCGGGCGAGACGATGTCGCCGGGCGCGCTGGCGCTCGGGCGTCTGCTCGTCAGCAGCGCCGTCCTCAGCGCCGTCGCGTTCGCGCGACGTGAGCCACTGCCTTCGCGACGCGAGCTCGCTGGGATCGGCGCCTACGGCGTCCTCTGGCTAGGCGTCTACAGCGTCGCCCTGAACGCGGCCGAACGACGCGTCGATGCCGGTACGGCGGCGATGCTGATTGGTAGCGGCCCGCTGTTGATCGCCGTCCTTGCCGGCACCCTCCTCCGCGAAGGGTTTCCGCGGCGGTTGTTCGCCGGCTGCGCCGTCGCCTTCCTCGGCTCCTCCGTCATCGGTGTTGCGACCTCGCAGGCCGGATCCCGCGCCGTTCTCGGCATCGTGCTCTGTCTCATCGCCGCCGTTGCCTATGCGGCGGCCGTCGTCGTGCAGAAAGCGGTCGTCGCGCGCGTCTCGGTCCTCCAGGTCACATGGCTGGGCTGCGCCGCGGCGACCGTCGCCTGCCTGCCGTTCGCGCCGTTGCTCGTGCGAGACGTAGAAAACGCCGGTGCGGCCGCGATCGGCTGGACCGTCTACCTCGGCATCGGCCCAACGGCGATCGGCTTCGCGACGTGGGCGTTTGCTCTGCGACGAACGAGTGCCGGCCGCATGGGCGCCATGGCGCAATCTGTTCTGGGGATTGACCGACGCCATGGCCCGCACGCCCATCCCGTGGACGGAAGGCTACGTGCTGCCCAACCTGGACTACGGCCTGGCGTACCGCGTCATGGCCAGCATCGCCTATCCGAAGATCAAGGAGATCATCGAGAACGTGCTCGCGAGCGCGCTCATCTACCTGCCGTCGCACGCGGTCGATCTGAAGAACCCGGAGATCCGTGCCGTGCTCGACCAGTACCTGCGCGGTTCGGGCGGCTACAGCGCCGAGCACCGCATCAAGCTGATGAAGCTGCTGTGGGACGCGATGGGCACGGAGTTCGGCGGCCGGCACGAGCTGTACGAGCGCAACTACTTCGGCAATCACGAGAGCATCCGCTTCGAGACGCTGGTGGCAGCCGAGCGGGGCGGCGCCGCGCAGCGCTACAAGGGCTTCGCCGAGCAGTGCATGGCCGAGTACGACCTCGACGGCTGGACCGTGCCCGACCTGATCAACCCGGACGACGTCAGCATCGTGATGAAAGGGAGTCCCCAGGGGTGAGATCGCGCCGGCTCATCTTGAAGGGTACTCTGCGCCCGGCCAGGGAGGCGCCAGGATCTGTCCTATTCGATCTGCAGATTCCGCAATCGCTGACGGACGTCGGCGAGATGATCCAGCGCCTGAACCGAGCGACCGCCGTCGCGCCGGGCAAGTTCGAGCACCAGCGTATTGCACAACGCCATCGGCACCGTCAGGGATTGTGATTCACCGATGTCTCCCCGGCTGGCGGCCAACACGACGTCCGGGCGCGGGCGGTGCGTCGCTCCGACGAGATCGCTGATCAGGATGGTCTTGACACCGATCTTTCCCGCGTAACGCAAGAACCCTGCCAGGCGCCTGGAAATGCGACGGAAGGCAAAGGCCACTACTGCGTCCCCAGCCCCCAGACGCGCCATCGCGTCGCGGGCCTGCCAGTCCAGTTGAGTGAGGCCGACCGCAAGATATCCTGAGCGGCGCAGTCTGAGCGTCAGAAGATCCACTAGCACCGAGGCGTGTCCGGTGCCCATGATCATTACCGTGTTCGCCGCGATCAGGGCCTGCACTCCCGCGTCGAGTCGATCGCGCGTCACGTGCTTGGGGATGGCCCGCAGAGCGCGAACCTCGCTCTCGATGAGCGCATCGAGGATCCCGCCCTCCGTCATTCGGCTCAAACGCCGGCGCATTCGTGCCGCGGAATCGATGTCGTACTGCAAGACGGCGCGGCGCAAGTGCGCCCGCAGGTCGGTGTAGTTCCCAAATCCCAGTTTTCGGGCAAAACGAACCGCCGAGGTCGGATGCGTCCCCGCGTTGCGTGCGGCCTCGTTGGCCGAGAGATATGATCCCTGGGCCGGGTCAGACAAGAGGAATTGAGCCAGTTTGCGGTCGGTGTCGCTCAAGCGACCTTCGAAGCCCTCTACGATCTGTCGAAGATCACCGCGAGACGAGTTGGGTCCAGGGTTATTCAGCACAGGCCACCTCCGGCCGGACGCCGCTCGCCACACATGTCCTTTGGGGAAGACTTGACGCAACACCTGTTTCGCAGGCGCTTGACGCGCAACATTCCGACACATATTCTATAGCATGTACGCATGGAACGCACGGCGCTGGCGCTCAAGATCGCTGGAGGCGCGAGGCCGACATGTTGACATGCTGACCGCGCCCCGCCATATTACTCTGATCGCCGCGCATCGCGGTGGAGCCGGCCTGCGCCCAGAGAACAGCCGCGCCGCGTTTACCTGCGCCATCGCGCTCGGCGTGGATCAGATCGAAACCGACGTGCGCCTGACGCGCGATGGGGAGCCTGTGCTCATCCACGACGGCACGCTGGAGCGTACCACCTCCGGCGGTGGCGCCGTGGCGCACCGGAGCTGGGCCGAACTGAGACGCATCAGGCTGCGCGGGGCCAACGGCGAGACCATTCCTCACCTGGACGAGCTCCTTTCCGTTCTCAGGATGACCTCTATGGGCTTGCGGCTCGAGCTGAAGGCAGACCAACTGCAAGACGGTTACTCCAGCCTCTGCGCACGGGTGATCCGGTCGCTGAGGGACCATCAGATTCTGGATCGCACGACGGTAAGCTCCTTCAACTGGCGCAGCTTGATCATCTTTCGGGCGCTCGCGCGTCCCCAGGGCCTGATTGGGCTGGTGAAACGCGACCAGTACCGACAGCTGGGCTTGAACGGGATCCTGGCCCTGGCCCGAGATCACGAGCTGCATGAGATCAGCCTGCACCCTTCGCAGTTTTCCGACGGGGCCATTGATCTGGCCGCTGCACAGGATACCCGGCTGGGGCTGTACAAGGTCCAGAGTCCCGACGAGATTGAGTGCGCGCTACGCGCCAGGGTCTCGGCCTTCACCACCGACCATCCCGATCTGGCAGTGGAGATCAGGAGTGGGCTGCCGTGACCAGAAAGGCTGAGGAGAAACTCTTCAATTCGATAGTCTTTGTCTTCCTCTGTCTTGGTGCTCTCATCTTCCTGTTCCCGTTTTTCTGGATGCTTTCGACCTCACTAAAAGGGGCGAGCGAGGTTCTCGTGTATCCGCCCGACCTCATCCCCCCCGCGCCACGGCTCCAGAACTATCTCGAGATCTGGGACAAGGCGCCGTTTGGGAGATACTTCATCAACAGCACCGTCGTGACGACGGCCATCATGCTCGGAGAGGTCGCCACCTCTATCTTGGCCGCGTACGCGTTCAGCAAGATCCGGTTTCCGGGCCGGGAGAAGCTCTTTCTCGCCTTCCTTGGCACCTTGATCATTCCCAACATCGTGACGCTGGTCCCCGCCTTTGTCATCGTCCACAGGCTCAAATGGATCGATTCGTACATGGGCCTGATCATTCCGGAGATGGCAACCGCGTACGGGATCTTCTTGCTGCGGCAGTTCTTCCTGACGATTCCGCAGGAACTGGATGATGCCGCCGCCATCGACGGCTTCTCCAGGTGGGGGACGTTGATCCGAGTGTATCTCCCCCTCGCGATCCCCGCCGTGATCGCGCTCGCGATCATCAGCTTCATCAACAACTGGAACAACTTCTTCTGGCCACTGGTCGTGACGAATTCAGATGCCATGCGAACCCTGCCGGTCGGGCTTCGATTCTTCGTGGAGGGCGATGGCGGCGGTCAATGGGAGTATCTCATGGTGGCGGCGACCGTCATCAGCATTCCACCGATGGTGGTCTTCTTGACACTCCAGCGGTTCTTCGTGCGCGGAATCGCAACGACAGGGATCACGAAGTGACAGGAACGGAATTGAGAGCCGGCCTGTGTGCCAAAAAAGGGGGATAGACAATGCGCGTCTTTGCGAGACGGTGTCTCAGTACTCCTGGGAGGATCACGTTCGCTGCGCTTGGGATGATCCTCGTGCTGCTATCTTTCCAGGTGCCCGCGTCCGGACAAGGACAGGTGACCATTGCCTTCTGGCACGCCATGGACGGGCCAAAGACACCTGTTCTCATCGGGATGGTCAGGGATTTCGCGAAGGAGAACCCGGCCATCAAGGTGGACGTGACGTTCCAAGGCGACTACACAGACGTCGTCCGGAAGGTGCAGGCGGGCATCGCTGCCAACGCGCTTCCGAATCTGGTGATGCTGGGGCAGCGGCATGGCATCCCAAACATCAGTGACAGCGGCAAGCTGCTCGTCCTGGATAGTTATGTGACGGCGGAGGACCGCAAGGATATCAGCCCGGGCCTGTTCGGAAGGTACACCCACGACAGGAAGGTCATGGCCATCCCCTTCCTGATCAGCACCCCGGTGCTTCACATCAACGCGAGCAGGTTCAGGGAGGTTGGGCTGGCCCCGGATAAGGATCCGGCCACGTGGGATGATCTGGTGGACTACGCTAAGAAGCTGACCAGGGACGTGAACGGGGACGGCCGCATTGACCAGTGGGGGTTTCACACCCACGGGGACATTGCCTGGCACGTGTTCTCGTTCATCTACCAAAACGGCGGCACGCTCTATGGGCGCGATGGGCAGGCCACGCTCGATTCTCGTGAGGTCATCGAGGCGATCCAGTTCTGGTCGGACCTGGTGCACAAACACAAGGTGATGCCGGCCCTCACCCACGCGGGGGCATCGAGGCTTTTCGTCGCGGGGAACCTTGGCATCTTCCAGCGCTCGTCCGCGTTCGTCGAGGGCGCGGCCGCGCAGATTGGGAGTCGATTCGACTACCGGGTCGGCTTCCTCCCGAAGAAGAGGTTCCTGGCTGTGCCCAGCGGCGGTGCTGGTCTTGGGGTGTTCAAGTCGACGCCCGAGAAGGAGAAAGCCGCGATTGCCCTCCTGAAATATCTGACGGGAACTCGGGGAATTGCCACATTCTCCAAGGGGACGGGCTACATCACGTTTCGACGAAGCTCGGCTGCACTGCCCGACATGCAGGCGTTCTTTGCCGACAACCCGAGGGAGCACGTGGCGGCGCAGCAGATCGAATACGCGCGGACCAATCCGCCGCATCGCGCGGACGGGGCCGTGTGGGATGGTCTAGAGAACGTGATCGAAAAAGTCGAAACAGACGCAAAAGCGGATATCCCGGCACTGCTCAAGGAGCTGAACGCCAGGGTCAACAGAGAGATCGCCCGGTACCGCTAGGACGACGAACGCTAGGACGAGGAAATCGATGATCCGGATCAGGCCGAAGACGAGGGCCTTAATGACGTTCATCGCGACGAGACGAGTTGCCGACATAGTGGCAGGGTACGGGTTCGTGCTGCCCGCCCTGCTGCTCATCGGCGCTTTCGTCTTCTTGCCGGCGGTATACGGTTTTCTCGTCAGCTTCACCCGCTGGGACATGATGAGCCCCACGCGGACGTTCGTGGGCCTGTCGAACTACGCCGAGCTGCTGGAGTCGTCAGAGTTCTGGCGCTCGCTGGCGGTCACGATGTACTACCTGGTCGGGACCATCCCCATCACCATGGCCCTTGGCCTGGCCCTCGCCGTCGCTCTGAACCGGCAATTTCGCGGCGTGACGTTCTTCCGGCTCGTGTTTTACAGCCCGGTCGTGACCTCCACCGTGGCCATGGCCGTGGTGTGGCTCTGGATGTACGATCCCATCAACGGGATTCTGAATTACTTTCTACTTCAAGTTGGATTGCCGCCCCAGAAATGGCTGGGCAGTTCGGCCACGGCCATGCCGTCTTTGATCGCCATGGACATCTGGAAGTACGTGGGTTACGACATGGTGCTCTATCTGGCTGGCCTGCAAAGCATCCCGGCGGACTTGTACGAAGCGGTGGAGGTGGACGGCGGTGGGAGGTGGGCGAGATTCCGATCCATCACCTGGCCGCTCCTGGCGCCCACGACGTTCTTCATCCTGGTCATCTCGATCATCAATCGGTTTCGGGTCTTCGCCACCGTCCATACCATGACGGGGGGAGGACCCGCGGGAGCCACGGAGGTAATCGTGTACTTTCTCTACAAGCAAGCCTTCCAGTACTTCAAGGTCGGCTATGCGTTCGCGATTGCCTACGTTCTGTTCGTGATGATCTTCGGTATGACGCTCGCCCAATGGAGGATTGGAAAGAGCGTTCACTATCAATGATCTGCATCGCACTCATTCTGAGACGTCGGAGTCGTCGGCCGTACCCGTGAGATTGAAGACGCGAAGTGTAGGATGTCCATCAACGTCGATAATCGTCACGCTGGCAGGATGCACCGGAACCAGACTACCGGGCTGCAGGCCGAGCAAAACGGCGCAGGCCGCCCGAATCGGACCGCCGTGCGTTACGATCAGTTGGCTACCGCTCGCCTCGACAACTGAATCAAGCGCAGCCTGGACCCGGCGGCACAATGCTGTCCAAGTTTCGCCGGCAGGCGGTGTCAGCGTACCGCTCCGCCAGCCGATGTAGTCCTTTCCGGCGTCCTCTTTCAACTTCGCCACGCTCTGACCTGTCCACGCCCCAAGGTCGGCCTCCCGCCACAGCGGATCGAGCCGCGGCGCCGGATATCCCAGGAGGAGACAGGTCTCTCGCGTCCGCGATAGGTCGGAGCAGACCGCCTGATCCGGCCGGTAGGTCCGTATGATGAACGCCAGCCTGGTTGCCTGGCGCCGCCCGGTCTCCGACAGGGGGATATCGGCCAGGCCCTGCAGTCTGCCCTCTGCGTTCCAGTCTGTCTCACCATGCCGGACCAGTAGCAACCGGGTCATCGTCACCCCACCGACCTGCCGTTCTCGCCATAGACAGCGGCGGGAACAGAAGGAAATTCCAGGTAGAGGCGATCGCCGAATCGCGCCGTCGGCCAGCGATCGACGACCGCGCTGAGGCGTTGGTCGTGGAAGCAGCCAGTTACCACGGTACGGCCGGCAATCGGTGAGGCCTCCGCGAGACTGATCGGGAGCCGGCGGGCTCCGGCATCAGGATGGACGCTGAGCGTTTCAGGACGGTAGAGGAGCCACCGCCGCTGTCCCTCGGCGCCATCTGTGGCAACGCCCAGGTCGAGTTCTTCGAAGCGATACCGCCCCTGGTGAACCGCCACGGGCACAAGATTGCCGGGCGGCGTGCCAACAAACGTGGCCACGAATGCCGTCGCCGGGGATTGCAAAATCTCCCCCGGAGCGCCGAACTGCTCGACCTGGCCGTCGCGCATGACTGCGACGTGCGTCGCCAGCGTGACGGCCTCGATCTGATCGTGCGTCACGTACACACTCGTTGCGCCCGTGGCCCGGTGAACGCGCAGCAGTTCCGCGCGCATTTCCACGCGCAACCTGGCGTCGAGGTTCGACAGCGGCTCGTCGAACAACAGAAGCGCCGGCTGCGGCGCAATGGTCCGCGCGATGGCGGCGCGCTGCTGCTGACCGCCCGAAATCTCGCCCGGGTAGCGTCGACCCAGATCGGCGATCGCCAGCAACTCGAGGACCTCCCGCACACGCGCGCGGCGGCGGGCGGGCGGCCAGCGGGCGACCTTCAGCGGCCAGTCGACGTTGCCCTCAACCGTCATGTGCGGCTACAGCGCGTAACTCTGAAACACGAGGCCGGCGGCTCGTTGCCCCGGCAGTACGAGAGTCCCCCGCGCCCCGCTCGCCACTAGACGGCCTGCGAGCCGGATCTCCCCCGCCGTTGGTTCTTCCAGGCCCGCTAGCAGACGCAGGACGGTGGTTTTGCCGCACCCCGAGGGCCCGAGCAGTACCAGAAAGGCTCCCGTGGTCACCGTGAGATCGATCCCGGCTACCGCACGCACCTGGCCGAAACGCTTCTCCAATCCACGGAGGTCGACCGCCGGCTCATTCATGATGCATCCACGGGAGTGTCGCTTTCTGCAACCGCCGTGCGAGGAGCGTCGCACCGACCGAGAGGAGGACGATCACGGCCGTAATGGCGTTGGCGAACTGGACGAATCCTTCGGACGCATAGCGGAAGGCGACGACGCTCAGCAGCGGCGTTGCGGGCGTCATCAGAAGCACCATCAATGACAGGTCACGGATGATCTTCACAAAGACCAGCACCGCGCCGGCAATCATGCTTCGGGCCACGAGCGGCACGAAAATCGCAACGAGCCGCCGCGGCAGGCGCGCCCCGGCCATCGTCGCCGATTCCTCCAGATCGCCTGACACCTGCGTCATCGCTGCGCGCCCAGACTGCCCGGCGAACGGAAGCGTATACGCGGCGCCTGCGATTACGAGCAGCGCGAAGGTGCCGTAGAGCGCTGGCAGCGGACCGATTGGCCGGCCGAACTGCGCTATGAACGCCCCGCCGAGTGCGATTCCTGGGATCAAAATCGGCACGTAGCTCAGTTGGCCGATGAGACCGCTTAACCACCGCAGCCGGCCGCGCGTCACCGCATAGCCGATCATGAGACCGAGGATCGTCGCGGCCGCCGCGACTGTCAGGCCGAGTGTGACGGTCGTACCTGCGGCCTGTAAGAACTGCGCGTCCCGAAGGATGCCCCTCTGGCCTTGGGCGATTGCCGGGTTGGAGGCACCGATCCAGTAGTGCCCCGTCAGCCCGCCGGCCACCGAACCGGGCTGGCGAAGGAAGCTGGCGGCAAGGAGTATCGCGGTCGGAACAATCGTCGTCACAACAGAGAATAGGAACGCGGCGACGAACGCGGGCCACCGCCACATCCCGAAGCGCAGGGGCACAAGGCGTTTGCCCTTCCCCGTGATCACAGCGAATGAGCGGCGACCGCCGATGAGGCGGCTGCCGGCCGACAGCAGCGCAGCGGACACACCAATGAGCAGAACAGAGAGCACGAAGCCGCGCTCTACCTGACCGATGCTGAGCGCGCCGTAGAGCCGGGTCGAGAGCGTGTGGAACCGGACCGGCAAGCCCAGGAGAGCAGGGGCGGCGAAGTTGCTCACGCCTTCGGCGAAAGCCAGGAGTCCGGCCGCTAGTACAGACGGGAGCACAAGCGGCAGCGCAATGCCGCCCAGAACCCTCCGCCGGCTGGCACCGGTCATCTCCGCGGCTTCCAGCAGATCGCCGTGAACAGACGCCAAGGCCGCTGCGACAAGCGCGAATGACAGAGAGTAATAGTGAATAGTCAGCGTCGCGGCGACAGGGACGACCCCCCAGGCCAGCCAGTCCGGAACGGATAGCCCGAGATTCTGCAAGATTCCCACATGCCCGCCCACACGATCGTTGCGGAACACCGCCTCCCATGCGAGGGCGACAGCGAAGCTGGGCAGAGCAAACGGGATCGCCGCGAGCCCACCGAGTAGGCGGCGCCCAGGGACGTCGGTCAATACCACCAGCCACGCCAGTATGCCGCCGGTGAGGGTGGCTCCGATGCCGACCATGAGCCCAAGGGCGAGCGTATTACTCAGAGGGCGCCAGAGAAGATTGCGGGAGAGATCGCTGGCCACGATCTGCCGCCACGCGCCCAAGCCGTCGGCAGTGAGCGTGGACGCCAGCAGCCGCACGAGCGGGGTCATGACCAGCATGGCCAGTACGACGGCCACCCCGATGCCAAGCAGTGTGCCCGGCTGTATCACTTCGCGCCGGAGGTGCGCGAGCGGGCCGGTGAACCGCTGCCTTGACCCAGCCGCGCCCGCCCAGATCGTCACTGCAACTTAAGAATGAAATCCGATACCTGCTGGCGTTTTGCGAAGCTCATTTCTGGATCAATGCGCCACGAGCGCAGTTTGGAAAGCGGAACAGCGTCGGGGTGGGGGACGATGTCCTTTCGGGTCGCGTAGTCACCGGGGACGTAGAACGGCGCGTATCCGGCGCCGCCTGTCGGACTGTCGTCGCCCATCATGAAGTGTATGGCTAGGCGTGCCGCCGGTACGGAAGGTCACGCCCCAATGGTATGGCAACTCGCACTGCATGGCAAGCGAATGCTGCAGTAAATGCTGCATACCTGCGGGCGAGGAAACGCCTTCAGCCGCACCGAACACCACCCTCCAGCGCGGATCTACCAATGTGACAGTCGAGACCGCGCCAGAGGCGCAGAGTGAGCCTCCGCGGGGTGTATCTTGAGCGCCTGACCTGGGCCGAGGCCGAGTCGATCTCCTGACTCCCGCTGCGGTCCTCTGCTGGCTCCTGCTCTTCGTCGTGAGCTTTCGGGAGTTCACCCTGGGCATGCTCCTCTTCCGTCCCGGCAACATCGTGCTCGGCGTGCACATGTGGAAGCTCTATGAGCGGGGACGCCTCGCGGAGGCCAGCGCCCTCGGCGTGCTGATGATCCTGGTGGTCCTGGTCGTTGGGTTTCTCGTCCGCCGCTTCCTGGTCCCCAGGCTCAGCGAGGCGTAAGGGACGGAGCGCTGGGCCGGTGCTTGTCGTCCAGGGACTGAGGAAGACCTTCCTCACCGAAGCGGCCGCGGTCCCGGCCCTGCACGGCGTCAGTTTCGAGGTGAAGCAGGGGGAGGCGTTCGCCCTCCTGGGCCCCAGCGGCTGCGGGAAGACGACGACGCTGCGGTGTATCGCGGGATTGGAGCGGCTGGACGGCGGGGCCATCCTGCTGGACGGGCAGGAGGTCAATGCGGCCGATCGGGGCGTCCATGTGCCGCCGTTTGACCGGCCGATCGGTATGGTCTTCCAGTCGTATGCGATCTGGCCCCACATGAACGTGTTTGAAAACGTTGCCTACCCCCTGACGGTGGCCAGGGAGCGCGTATCCCGAGCGGAGATCGAGGACCGGGTGATGGCGACCCTGCGATTGGTCAAGATGGATGCGCTGGCTCGGCGCCCGGCCCCTCAATTGAGTGGAGGGCAGCAGCAGCGGGTGGCGCTGGCGCGCGCGTTGGTCGCGAAGCCGAAACTGCTTCTCCTGGACGAGCCGCTGAGCAACCTCGACGCCAAGCTCCGCGAGCAGATGCGCGAAGAACTGCGGTCCCTGGTCTCGATGCTGGGCATCACCTCCCTGTATGTGACGCACGACCAGATGGAAGCGCTGGCGATGTCCGACCGGATCGCCGTGATGGAGCAGGGCGTCATCGTCCAGGAGGGGACGCCCCGCGACATCTACGCCCGTCCAGAGCGTCGGTTCGTCGCCGACTTCGTGGGCGCGGCCAACTTCTTCGAGGGGACGCTCACTCGCGTGTCTGATGAGGGCCTGGGGGTCGTCGCCTTGGCAGCGGGGGCCCGGCTGGCCTGTCGGTGGCCGCGGGACGGCCCCGGCATTCCATCCGGTGAGCGGGTTGTCGTCGTGGTCAGACCGGAAGATATCACCATCAGCCGGCTCCCTCCTGATGGAGGCTCCAATGTTTTCGAGGCCAACGTGGTGCAGGTGACGTTCTTGGGAAGCTTCCTGGAGGGCCTGGCCAGTACATCCTGCGGTGTGCTGAGAATACGGGCGCACCATTCGCAGGAGCTTCGCCGGGGCGAGCGAGTCTACTTGACGATCCTCCCGGAGTCCTGCACGGTTCTCGATCTGACATGAAGGCGATCGCGAAGACCGGACCGCAGCCGGGCGTCGAGCTGGTCGATGTGGATGAACCGCGCCCCGGGCCGGGAGAGGTCCTCGTGGAAGTGAAGGCCTGCGGAATCTGCGGCACCGACCTCCATGTCTATCTGTCGGAGCTGGGCTTCGAACGCCGCCTTACCTACCCGCGCATCCTCGGCCATGAGCCGGCGGGAATCGTACGCGAGCTCGGCCGAGACGTCGATGGCTTCCGTCCCGGCGACCATGTCGTCGGTGAACCGCACGGCGCGTGCGGCCGTTGCGCGGTGTGCCGCGAGGGACGGCCTGAGTTCTGTGACCGTATTCCGATCATGGGCGGGCAGCGTGACGGCGCGCTTGCCGCGTTCGTCGCCGCGCCCACCGAGTGCCTGCGCCACGTCCCGAGCGATCTCGAATTCATCCGCGCGTCACTCCTGGAGCCCCTGAGTGCCGGGGTCCACGCGGTCGACATCTCGCGGCTGAAACCGGGGGACGCGGCTGTGGTCTTGGGCCCGGGGCCGATCGGGCTGATGACCGCGATGGCCGCCCATGCGGCAGGTGCGGCGACCATCGTGGTCACGGGCCTTGGTGCTGATCAAGGGCGACTTGAGATGGCGGAGCGGCTCGGGTTCCGGACCGTCAACGTGGAGTCCGAGCAGCCGATACAGCGGATCCAGGAGTTGGTCGGCGCGCGCGGTGCCGAGGTCGTCTTCGATGCGACCGGCGCCTTACCCGATGTGCACCTGATCGTCCGCAGGGGCGGCCGGGTCGTGCAGATGGGCTGGCCGCGCCGCGCGCCGTCGTTGGACGAAGTGACCCAGCTCTTCCTCCGCTCGGTCACGTTGGTGCCGCTGCGGTGGCGCCCGGAAGCGATCTGGCCGCGGGTCATCGACCTCGTGACGAGCGGGCGCATTGATCCGCGACCCCTAGTAACCCACGAACTGCCCCTCGCCGATGGCATCCGCGGCTTTGAGCTGCTGGCCAACCGCACGGCAATGAAGGTGATGATGATTCCATAGGAGGCGTTGATCACTCCTCGGGGCGTTCCCACCACCCACGCATCTTCCCGGGATTCATCAAGCCATGGGGATCGACGGTACGTTTGAAGGCCAGCTGGTTTTCGTCAATCGTCTTCAACCCGCCGTCTTCCAGGATATAGGTGTGGGGGTTGAAGATCGCGACGCCGTGCGCCTCGTGGTACGCGATGATCTCGTTGAGCCGCGCCTCGGTCGTGAAGCGGACCAACTGGAGCGCCATGTTTGTCACCTTCCCCGCCACGCGGGCGCACTCGAGGTGCATCGGCACCTCGTCGCCAAAGCGGCGGTACATGTGCTCGACCAGCTCGAGGTTGCGCGCGGCCGGAAACAGACTCTGCAAGTACGTGATCGAGGGGTCCACCCTGAGGGCATGGAGCGTCGTGTGATTCCAGGTGTATTCGTAGAGTGGCGGTGTGGCGCTCACATCCTCCGAGGGCTGCTGGTAGCACACGCTTCCTCGATGCTCGTCCACCAGACAGCCGAATGCCTCGAGGGACTGTTCGGCCACCATGGTGCAGACGGCGTGCCTGCCGCTGGGGACCGGTGGTGTCAGGTGCGAGAAGTACCGCGGGATGGGCCACGCGATCGTCGAGCTCAGTTTCTTGACGATGCCGCTGGACTCGCCGAAGGCCTGGCTGAAGCGGGCGGCGGCCATGAAGTCGTCAAAGACGACGACGAGATCAATCCAGGGATACGCCGGGCTCAGGGGGAGCTCGAGTTCGGTGATGATCCCGTTGGTGCCATAGGCATGATGAGCCTTCTGCACGTCATCGCCGCGGAGCTCGATGACCCGGGGCTCGTCCTCCATGGTCACGACCCGAAGCATGCTGAGGTTGCCACGTTCGGCCAGCGGGCCGTAGGTGATCGAGCCGACGCCCGCGCTGCCGCCAGCGACGAACCCGCCGATCGTTGCGGTCCGTTTCGTGGACGGAAACATACGCAGTTCCCAGCCGATCTTCCGCGCTTCGGCGTCCAGGCCGACCATTTTGAGCCCGGTCTGGACGCGCGCCATCCCCGGCTTGAGCCAGATGATCTTCTTCATGAGGGTCATGTCCAGGATGACGCCGCCGTGGAGGGGCATGGCCTGACCGTAGTTGCCGGTCCCGGCGCCGCGGACCGTCAGGGGGACGTGCGACGTCACGCAGGCCTTTGCGACGCGTAGAACGTCGGCCTCATCTCGTGGCGTGACGACCAGGTCGCCGACCTTGTCGCGCAGTTGTGACTTCAGGATTGGGCTGTACCAGTAGTAGTCCTTAGACTTCACCTCGATCACCCGAGGGTCGGAGATCACGGGGACTCCGTCGAGCGCCTTCGTCAAGGTTTCCAGGTTCATGCAGGGTGATCTCTCAAGGTGCCCAGCGGCAGCCGGTCAATCTCCTGGAGCACCTCGATGAAGCGCAGCGCCGCGTGCTCGACGAGCAGTTTTCCCCGCCTGGCATCTGCGTCGGTGGCATTGCCGCACGCTCCGGCGGGATGCAGATCTTGAATCGCCCAGCCGAACCTGATCGATCCCGTGGGGGTGAGGTGGGTGAACGTGTGCTCCAGCCTGACCGAAAGCGGTTCAAAGTTCCTGGCTTCGTCCCGGTGAACGAGATCGGGCCACAAATGCAGCATGATCGAGGTTTCGATCGCCCCGGCATGAATTCCATGCTTCAACTCAGCTTCTGGAAAGAGCCCCTGCGGATAGCCGAGCGCGTACGCGTTGAGGGCCACGACCAGCATCTTCAGGCGGACGCGGAGGTCTCGGGCCACCACGTCAACGATCTGCGGCTGCCCACCGTGACTGTTGAGCAGCACGAGTTTGCGGACGCCGGCACGCGAGACGCTCTCGCCGATCTCCGTCCACAGGCGCATCAGCGTTTCCGCGGACAGGCTGAGCGTCCCCGGAAACGCGTTGTGCTCGTTGCTCTTCCCAACCGGCATAGTGGGCAGCACGATCACGGGGAAGTGTTCGGGAAGCAATTCCAGGGCGCGCCGGACGAGTGCCTCGCCGATGGCGCTGTCCACCCACACCGGCAGGTGCGGCCCGTGCTGCTCGATAGATCCCACGGGCAGGACGGCGATCACCCGTTCCACGTCGAGTGCGGCGAACTCCTTTGCCGTCATCTCGTGCCAGTAGCGATGGGGGAGCTTCGTCATGGCGAAGACCTCTGCCGGCCGCATACGGCCCAAGGGTGGCCGTGACCATACTTCGCGCTGTCCTCTGGCCACTCCCCCACGCCCGGGGAGCGACGGCGGGCACCTTCCGCCATCAGGCGTGGGATTGTTGAAGGGTCCGCGCGGCCCCGAGCGGTATACCGCGATGGCAACGCTGATCGGAGGGACTGGCATGGTCTATGACCTGGTGCTCCGCCGGGCCCAGCTCCGCCAGCATCGGGATACCGTCGATATTGGAATTACGGACGGGCGCATCGTCGCCATCGCGCCCCGCATCGAGGCCCCGGCACGCGACGAAATCGATGCGGCCGGCCGGCTTGTGACTGAGCCCTTCGTCGACTGCCACTTTCATGTCGACAAGGCCTTCACCGGCGTCACGATGGGCCGCTTCCGGTACCCGCTCAGGAGTCTGCCGGAGATCGATGCGGCCTTCGCGGCGGAGGCCCGCGCGGGTGACACCGGTGGCGCGGTGCCCTACCACGGTCCCCATCCCCTCGACCTCCACAGGGTGCTCAAGCGACGCTACACGATTGAGAACGTGGCCGAGCGCGTGGGGAAGGCGTTGGAGCTCGCCCTCGTACACGGAACGCTTGCGATGCGCGTGTTCGTGGACGTGGATCCCATCCAGAGACTGACGGCGCTGCGGGCCGTGCTCGGGGCGCGGGAGCGAGTCGCGGACCGCATGAGCGTGCAGGTCTGCGCGTTTCCTCAGGACGGGCTGCTCGACAGCCCCGAGATGGCGACGCTGATGGAGGAGGCGATGCACCTCGGGGCCGACGTCGTCGGCGGCATTCCCTGGGTGGAGCCGGACGACACCGCCGCACAGGCGCACATCGATTGGTGTTTTTCGCTCGCCAGGCGCTTCGACCGCGGCGTCCACATGCTGTGCGATGACACGCCCGATCCCAACTCGCGCACGCTGGAGATGGTCGCGGCAAGAACGATTCGCGACGGCTATCAGGGGCGAGTCGCCGCCAGCCACAACGGCGCGCTGCGACTCTATCCGGACGAGCATGCCGCGAAGGTCATCGACCTCGTGCGGCAGGCCGAGATGCACATTGTGGTGATCCCGAGCCTCAATCTGCTTGGCACCCTGACCCGGGTGGAGGAGATGCTGGCCGCGGGGATCAACGTCTGCTGCGGCCAGGACGACCTCGACAATTTCTTCTACCCGCTGGGCCGAGCCAACATGCTCGATGCGATGCACCTCATCGTGCACATCGCGCATCTGGCGACTCCACAGGGGTTTGAGACCGCATACGACATCGTGACGCGCCAGGGCGCCAGGGCGCTAGGACTTGAGCGATACGCCATCGAAGCCGGTGCCGACGCGAACCTGTTGATCTTTGAGGGGAAGACTTTGCACGAAGTCCTGCAGATGCAGGCCGATCGCGCCTACGTGATCGCCCGCGGGCGGGTTGTCGCCACGACGACGCGCCTGTGGCAGGTCGCGCCCCTCACGCAGGCCTAATGCGCCGCTGCTCTCGATGACCGGAGATACCTACCCGCTGGTCCTCCGAGGCGGCAGGGTCGCGCCTACAGATGGCCGCGCGGGCGCACCCGAGCGCCTCGACATCGCGATTGGGGCCGACGGGCGCATCCAGCGACTGGAACGTACGCTGCCGGCGCGCGGGGTCGAGGAATGGGATCTGGGTGGACGGCTGATCATGCCCGGTCTCGTCGACGTTCACCAGCACCTGGACAAGAGCCGGACGGGCCGCAGCATCGCCAACCCCACCGGGACGCTGCTTGGGGCTATTCAAGGCTTTGAGGCCTATGCGCGGCGCGTGTCTCGAGAGGACATCGCCAGACGCGCAGAGCACACGGCCGAAGCCTGTCTGGCGCGCGGGACCATCGCCATTCGATCGCATGTCAATCTGGATCCGTCGTGGGGACTCCGCGGCGTGGAGGCGCTGGTCGACGTTCGCGAGCGCCTTCGCCACCGTGTGCGGCTTCAGGTCGCAGCGCTGGTGTCGTCGGGTGAAACTCCGATCACAACAGACCTGGCGCGTGACTTGCTGGAGGCGGCGCTCGACGCGGGCGTCGATGTGATCGGCGGCGCGCCGGCGTTCGCCGCCGAGCCGATCGAGTATCTGAAGATGCTCTTCCAGGCCGCGGCCCGGCATGACAGGATGCTTGACCTGCACATCGACGAGACACTCGATCCGGCCTCCCGACACCTCGGGCATGTGGCGGGTCTGACGCGCGCATTCGGGATGGGCGGGCGCGTGGTCGCGGGACATTGCTGCTCGCTCGGCGCACTGCCCCCGGATGAGGCCCAACCGATCATGGCCGCGGTGGCCGAGGCGGACGTCGGGGTCGTCACGCTGCCGGCATGCAACCTCTTTCTCCAAGGGCGCGACGCTCTCGCGCTGGTCCCGCGCGGTCTGACCCGGGTGGCGGACTTGGTGGCGGCTGGAGTCCGGGTGGCCTGCGGGTCGGACAACATCCAGGACCCGTTCAATCCAGTCGGCAGCGGCGATCTACTCGAGATTGGGCGCTGGACGTTCCTCGCGGCCCATCTGCCGCTGGAGGCGCTCCCGCATGTGATCGCGATGGGCACGACTGTGCCCGCTGGCTTCATGGGCCCCGATGCCGACTACGGCATCCGTGAGGGTACGTACGCGGATCTGCTGATCGTGGCCTCGGAGGATCCGGTGGATGCGCTTATGAGTGGCCCCGTTGAGCGAACGGTCGTGTTTCACGGGAAACGTGTTGCAGGCCCGACCTTGACCGCCCCCCAGGCCCCGCCGAGCACCGTGTTCCCGTGAGCGGGGAAGAGATGTCGGCGCGGGCCCGCCCCGTCTCACGTCCCGTGTCCACCTTCTCCGTTGTGGCTCTGGATTCCACGACGGGACTGCTGGGCGTTGCCGTCGCGAGCAAGTTCCTGGCCGTCGGGGCGCTGGTTCCATGGGCTCGGGCGGGCGCCGGCGCCGTCGCGACGCAATCGTATGTCAACACGACGTTCGGCCCCCGAGCGCTCGAGATGCTGGCGACGGGCAGTGACGCAGACGGCGTACTCCAGACATTCCGCGCCACCGATAACGAGATCCACCTTCGCCAGATCGGCGTCGTTGATGCGGGTGGGCGGGCCGTGAGCTTCACGGGGGAAGGCTGTCACGCCTGGGCCGGCGGCGTGGCGGGGCGGGACTTCGCCGCGCAGGGGAACCTGCTCGCCGGTCCCCATGTCGTGGAGGAGATGATCCGAGCGCTGCAGGGCCGCGCAGATCTTCCATTTCCGGAGCGACTCGGCCTCGCGCTTCTGGCGGGGGATCGCGTGGGGGGTGACAGGCGAGGCAGGCAGTCCGCTGCGTTGCTGGTGGTCGGCGAGGGGAGGGGCTACGGTGGATTCAACGATCGGTGGATCGACCTCCGCGTCGATGATCACGCCGATCCCGTCCCGGAACTCCTGCGTCTGCTTGAACTACACCGGCTGTACCTGGATCGACCATCTGCGCCGCCCCACCCCTTGAGTGAGCCAGAGATCACATGGGTCCAGCGCGTGCTGGTTGGGGCGGCACTCTACGACGGAGAGGTAACCGGCGCGTGGGATCAGCGGACCGAGGCGGCGCTTCAGTCGCTGTACGGCATCGAGAATCTGGAGGAACGGTGGGTTGGTGGCCCCGCCGTCGACCCCGTGGCCTGGGAGTACTTGAAGCGACGGTTCGCGGACACCTGATGGCGCGAAGCCTGCACGGGAGGTGAAACGGGTGGACAACCTGCGGGCCAACCAGGCGATCTTCGATGCGTGGAACAATCACGAGGTCGAACGCTTCGTCTCGGTCCTCGATGAGAGTGTCGTCTGGGAGTCCGATACCCTTCCCGCGCCTGTGAAGGGGCGAGAGGCGGCCGGCGCCACACTCCAGGGTTACTATCAGGGCTTTCCAGATCTGGACTTCGAGGTCCAGCGCGCGCTGGCCTCAGGCGATTTTGTCGCCACCCAGTGGCGGAGTTCTGGTACCAACCGGGGCAACCTGCTCGGCATCGCAGCGACCGGCCGGCGATCCACCGTGCACGGCTGCACGGTGATTGAGTTCAAGAACGGCAAGGCGCTTCATATCTGGGATTACTGGGATTTCGGCACCACGCTGCGGAATCTCGGCGTCTGGCCCCCAGACACCATGCCCTAGACCAAACGCTGAATGACGGCTGGGGTTCGCCACATCGCACCCGCGAGCAGGAGGCCGTCTCTGCCACGCAGTAGTTACAGGTCTAACCACTAGACCAGATTGAAGATTGACCCGCCAGGGGGCCGGCTGATGGGGGGACGCAGCGGTTCGGGTGCCGAGGTCGATGCGGGCGCCATCTGGGTAGGCCAACGCCTGAAGCGGCGCGAGGACCCCGAACTCCTGACCGGAAAGGGACGCTTTATCGGCGACCTTACCCGCCCAGGTATGGTCCACGCGGCGTTCCTGCGCAGCCCGCACGCGCATGCCAAGATCCTCTCCATCGATGCCAGGCCCGCGCTGGAGATCCCGCGGGTGGTGGGCGTTCTGACCAGCCACGATCTTCCACCCAACCTCGGGGCACAGCCGGTCACACACGTGTTCACGGATCGGAACACGCCGAACTATGCCCTGGCGCGGGACCGGGTGCGCTACGTGGGAGAGCCGGTCGCAGTCGTCGCGGCCGAGTCGCCCTACATCGCTGAAGATGCGCTCGACCGGATCCGGGTGGAGTGGGAACCGCTGCCGGCGGTCAGCGACGTTGAGGCGGCCCTCCGCCCGGGCGCGGCGCGGCTGTACGACGACTGGCCGGACAACGTCGCCGGCACGTTCCGCGCCGAGATGGGGGACGTGGACGGTGCGCTTGCGCAGGCCGACGTGGTGGTCACCGAGCGGTTTCGCATCCAGCGACAGTTCGCCTGCCCGCTGGAGCCGAGGGGGGTCCTCGCTGAGTGGGACCCGCACCGCGGCGAGCTCGTCCTGTGGAGCTCGTCCCAGATCCTGCACATTGCCCGGGACTGCCTGGCAGAGGTCCTGAAGATCCCCGAGCACCGGATCCGCGTGCTCGTTCCCAGGGTCGGCGGCGCGTTCGGCTGCAAGTTTCACTTCTATGCCGAAGAGGTCGCGGTCGCGCTGCTTGCCCGAACGGTGGGTCGCCCCGTGCGCTGGCTGGAAGACCGCCTCGAGTCCTTTGTGGCCACGGTGCATGCGCGCGAACAGGTGGTGCACGCCACGATGGCCGCGAGGCGTGATGGCACCATCACCGCGGTCACAGCCCAAATCGACGGCGACATGGGCGCCCACCTGCACACCGTGAGCTACGGTCCGGTCTGGCTGACGTCTGTCATGATCACGAACGTCTATCAGATTCCGAATGCGCGGGTGCACACCAGGGCGGTCGTCACCAACAAGACCCCGTTGGGATCCTATCGCGGATGGGGGCAGCCTCAGGCGAACTTTGTCGTGGAGCGCCTGGTGGATCGCGTGGCGCACGAACTCCAGCAGGATCCCGCAGAGATCCGGCGGCGGAACTTCATCCCACCCGAGCGCTTTCCTTACAAGAGCCTGCACCACACGTTCGACAGCGGCCGGTACGCCGCGTGCCTTGACCTGGGTCTGGAGCGGCTCGATTACCGCGGCTGGCGGGCCCGGCAGGCCCAGGCCCGCCGCGAGGGCCGGTACATCGGGATCGGATTTTCCTTTTATGTCGAGAACACGGCGCTGGGCCCTTCCCGTATGCTGAACGCCGGCGGCGTGAAGCAGGGCGGCTACGATATCGCCCGCGTGCGCATGGAGCCCGGCGGCGAGGTCACGGTGTACACAGGCCTGTGCGAGATGGGGCAGGGGTTTACGAATGGGATGGCTCAGATGTGCGCGCAGACGCTGGGTGTCCATCCCGATCACGTCACGATCGTGACGGGAGACACCCAGTCCTGTCCGTATACCGGGTACGGCACGGGGGCCAGCCGGTCGGCGGCGGTGGGCGGCGCCGCGGTCATGAAATCCTCCCAGCGGCTCCGAGAGAAGATCTCGGCGATCGCGGCGCACATGCTCGAAGCGTCCGCGGACGATCTGGTGATGGCCGCGGGCCACATTCAGGTGAAGGGCGCGCCAACGCGGGCCATCACGATGGCGGATGTCGGCCGGGCGGGGTATCTCAGGCCGATCGAGCTTCCGCCCGGCATGGATCCAGGTCTTGAGGTGATCGAGGTCTTCGACCCTCCGCAGATGGCCTGGCCGTACGGCGTAAACATCGCCGTGGTCGAGGTGGACGCTCAGACCGGTGAAGTCAAGTTCCTGGACTATGTAGTGGCGCACGACTCCGGCACCGTCCTCAACCCCATGATCGTCGACGGCCAGATCCACGGCGGCGTGGCTCAGGGTATCGGCGCCGCGTTGCTCGAAGACCTGCCGTACGACGAGAACGGCCAGCCGCTCGCGCGCACCTTCATGGACTACCTGATTCCTACGGCCGCCGATCTCCCGCGCTTCCGGCTGGGCCACACGGTCACACCGTCTCCCATCATCCCGGGGGGCATGAAGGGCGTGGGGGAGGCCGGCATCATCGGTCCTCCCGCCGCCATCGTCAACGCCGTCGAAGACGCGCTGCGCCCCTTTGGCGTGAAGTTCACAGAGACCCCGATTACCCCGGAGCGTATTCTGGCCGCGGTGGACGGTGCCGGGATCGGGGCCGTGTCGAGCCAGAGGCGATGAAGCCGGCACCCTTCGAGTACCACGCGCCGGCGACGCTCGGCGAAGCCCTGCGCTTGTTGAGCGAGGCCGGCGACGATGGCAAACTGCTGGCCGGGGGGCAGAGCCTGGTCCCCTTGCTGAACATGCGCGTCCTGCGGCCGTCTGCGCTCATCGATCTCAACGGCGTCCCGGAGCTGCGAGTGGTGAAGACCTCGGATGGGAATGGGCTCTCCCTGGGCGCGATGGTGCGACAGCGTACCCTCGAGCGCGATCCTCTCATCCGCGAACGCGTGCCCTTGCTGTCGGAGGCCGCCGCGCTTATCGGCCACATGCAGATTCGCACACGAGGGACGCTGGGCGGGAGCCTGGTCCACGCCGATCCCGCGGCGGAGCTGCCGGCGGCCGTCACGGCGCTGAGTGCGCGTCTTACGGTCCGCGGTCCCTCCGGAGTACGGACGTTGTCGTCCGAAGAGTTCTTCATTGGCCCGCTGACGACGGCCCTGGCCCCAGGCGAGGTGCTCGTGGACGTGCTGTTCCCGCCGCTTCCGCCGGGCACAGGGTGGGCGTTCGTGGAGCTGACCCGCCGGCACGGCGACTTCGCGATCGTCGGCGCGGCGGCGCTCGCGCATCTGGATGGGGCCGGCCGGGTTGACTTCGCCAGCATGGCGCTATGCGGGACGGGTGGCACTCCGTACGCGTCACCCTGGCTGGGTGACGTGCTCCACGGCGAACGCCCCCGCGCCGAACTCATCCAGGAGGTCGGCCGGCGGTTGAGTGAGTCTGTCGAGCCCGATGGCGACATCCACGCGAGCGCGGGGTATCGCCGGAAGGTGGCCGGTGTGATCGGCACCAGGGCCCTCGCGTTGGCGCTCGATCGGGCACAGGGTCCGCATCGGGCAGAGGTGGCGTGAGGTGTCGTCCAGGCACCGTATCGTTCTCGCCGTAAACGATGTGACCGTCGAGCGCGAGGTCGAATCGCGCCTGCTCCTGGCGGACTTCCTGCGCGAGGAGTTGGAGTTACGGGGCACGCACGTGGGGTGCGAGCACGGCGTCTGTGGGGCCTGCACCGTGCTGGTGGACGGGCAGCCGGTCAGGTCGTGCCTGATGTTTGCCGTTCAGGCAGCGGGGACGCGGATCATGACGGTGGAGGGTTTGACCCGTGGAGACGAGCTCCACCCGCTCCAGGAAGCATTCTGGGAGGCGCACGCGCTGCAGTGCGGGTTCTGCACTCCGGGGATCTTGATGACGATCTATCACCTGCTGCAGGAGGGCGCCGGCCTGGAGGACGAGGGAGAGATCCGACGGGCGCTCTCGGGCAACCTGTGCCGATGTACCGGCTATCAGAATATCGTGGACGCCGTCCGAATCGCGTCCCGGCACAATGACGCGGTCAAGATGGCTGGGGAGGGGTGTTAAGAGATGTCCATCCTGCACGCGGGCATTGCCACCTTCTTGAAAGCCCCGTATGTGCCGCCGGAGCGTGGAGCCCTGAGGGCAGCCCAGGCGAACGTCGCGGTTTTGGGGCTGCCCTTCGACAGCACCACCGTCACGCGCCCGGGTGCCAGTCACGGCCCGCGGGCGGTCCGGGATGCGTCGTCGCACTTCGCCTTCGGCTCCAGCTATCACTACGACTACGAGCTCACATTGTCAGACTACATCACGCTCGTTGACTGCGGCGACATCGACCCGGTTGCCGGCAACGCCGCGCGCACGTTTGAAGAGGCGGGGCGGCTTCTGACCGAGTTGTACGCCGGCGGCTGCTTCCCCGTCCTGATCGGCGGCGACCACGCGACCACAATTCCGGGCGCGCGCGCTCTCGCCCACCAGACGAGCGGCAAGATGGGCTTCGTCATGCTCGACACCCACCTGGACACCGCGCCAGAGATCGCCGGGGAGACGCTCTCGCACTGCACACCGGTGCATCGGGTGATCGACCTTCCCAACGTGGAGGGCCGGAACGTTGTGATCATCGGCGCCCACGGCGCCGCGAACCCGCGTCTGGAGCAGGACGTCGCAGACCGGCACGGGATCACGGTCTTCACGGTTCGTCAGATCGAGCGGATGGGCATCGAGGAGGTCGCTCGGCGGGCGCTTGCCCTCGCGGGCGAGGGAACCGAGACCACGTATCTGTCCGTGGACATCGACGTGCTCGACGGCGCGTTCGCGCCGGGCACGTGCGGACCGGAGATCGGCGGCCTGACCGGCCGCGAGCTGGTGCGGGCGCTGGAGGTGCTGGGGGGCGGTCGCGTGGGCGCGATGGATGTCGTAGAGGTGGCACCGATGTTCGATCCGTCCGGGTGCACACCCAGGGTCGGCGCGCGCGTCGTGCTGGATGTCCTCGCGGCGCGCGCCAGGGCGGGACACTTCGGCACTGGGACACGACGGGGCAGCGTCCGCCCCGGCGTCCGATCGTAAACGCGCGGCGAAGCGGAGGCATGACCATCTCCACGCGTCTTCGAGCCAGAGAGGGGGACGGCATCCGGTTAGAACCGATCCGGCCTGTTCGCCTGAAGGATCGGGCCGTCCGGCAGATCAGGCACCTGATCGAACGGGGACAGCTGCGCCCGGGAGACCGGTTGGCCGGTGAGCGGCAGTTGAGCGAGCAGCTCCGGGTGAGTCGTAGTACCGTGCGCGAGGCGCTGCAGTTCCTTCAAGCGATGGGGTATCTGGAAATCCGGCACGGCGAGGGGACGTTCGTGCGGACGACGCCGGACGATGCGCAGCGACTCCGGCTGGAGTGGCGCGAGTGGATCGTCCGGCATCGAGATCGCGTGCGCGACCTGCTGGAGGTCCGCGAAGCTCAAGAGGCGTTCGCGGCGGAACTGGCGGCCGAGCGCAATGCCCCCGGAGGCCTGGAGCAGATGGAAGACGCGCTCGGGCAGATGGCGTCCGGCGCGGCAGAAGCCGACGTCACGGTACTCGTGCACGCCGATCTGCTGTTTCACGATGGCCTGGTGCGCACCGCCGGCAACGCGGTGCTGCGCGACCTGGCCGAGACGCTCGGGCAGCAGCTCATCCAGGAGCGGGCGGCACTGTGGGATCTTCCGGGCCGGCCGGAGCGGTCGCTGCGGGAACACCGGGAGATCTACCAGGCCGTCAGAGCGGGAGACGGCCCCGGCGCGCGCGTCGCCGTGCGAGCGCACATCGCCAGCGTGCGGCGAGACATGGACGTGCACCTACTCGACCATCGAGGTAAGGAGGCGTGAGGGAGATGGAGACATCTGGGGTGGCGTTGCCGAGGCCGTACATCCCGCCGGAGGTGACGGCCCTACTGGTGATCGACATGCAGAAAGGATTCTGCCATCCCGAGAGTCAGATGGAGAAGTCGGGTGTGGGCACACGCTACCAACGGGCCATCATCCCACAGGTGATCCGCCTCATCAGCCTGGCCCGCGAGCGGAACATTCCCATCCTGTTCTCACAGCAGTTTCACTTCCAGGACGACGTCACGCGAACGCGTCGCCGCATCCCTTCGCACATGGACAAGCAGAAGTGGTGGCCGTGCCTCAAGGGCACGTGGGAGACCGACTTCATGGACGCGATCGCGGCCGAGGTCCGTCCAGAGGACTACATCATCGAAAAGCACCGCGCCTCGGTGTTTTTCGAGACGACGCTGGATGCGAAGCTGCGGATGCTTGGGGTCGAGATGATCCTGATCGCGGGGTGCAACACCGACTTCTGTGTCGAGACCACGATCCGCGATGGGTACTACCGGGATTTCGACATCGTGGTCGTACGCGACTGTGTGGCGGGTCCCCGGCCCGCGTTCCATGAGGACACGCTCGCGAAGGTGAAGACCTACTTCGGCGAGGTCGTCATGCTGGACGAGCTCCCCTCACTGTTCGTTACCGCAGCCCAGCCCGCGCTGCGCTAAGGAGGACCTGGTGGCGATTTCGACCGAGACCGGGCTGCGGCTGGATCCCAAGACCTTCGAGATCCTGCGGCACCGTCTCTGGTACATCAATGATGAGGGCGCGCGGACGATCAGCCGGCTGTCCGGATCCCCGGTGGCAACGGAAGTCTTCGACATGAACACCGGGCTGATGACCGCCGGTGGCGATCTCGTCTACATCGACACATTCATCTGCGCTCAGGCCACCACGCTCGCCCCCTTCGTCAAGCATCTCATCCAGGAGTACCGCGACGACCCGGGATTCGGTCCCGATGACATCTTTCTCTGCAACGATCCCTATGTCTCGGTGTGTCATCAGAACTGCGTCATGGTGGCGGGCCCGGTCCATTGGAAGGATCAGCCGGTGGCCTGGACCGGCGCGTCCCTGCACGTGATCGATGTGGGGGGACCAGTGGCGGGCCAGGTTCAGGTGGGCGCGGCCGACATTTTCGGTGAGCAGCCGCTCATCGGCCCCATCAAGCTCATCGAAGGCGGGCGGCTCCGTCGGGACGTGGAGGCCACGTACCTCAAGAACTCCCGGCTGCCTGATCTGCTGGCCCTGGACCTGCGGGCGAAGGTGGCGGCCGCCCAGGTGGTCAAGCGCCGCCTGCTGGAGACCTTTCAAGAGTTCGGCTACGACACGGTTCAGGCCGCCATGGCCGACATCATCGACTACACCGAGCGCCGGCTGCGCGCCCGCCTCCAGGAACTGCCCGATGGGGTATGGCGGCACCGCGGCTACATCGAGTTCGGCGAGCGCATCTACGACTGCCACGTGACCATGACGAAAGAGGGCGGCCACCTGGTCTTCGACTTCTCCGAGAGCGCGCCCCAGGCCCCGGCGGTCATCAACTGTACCCTGAACGGCCTGATCGGCGGCGTGCTGGGCGCGATGATGGTGTACTTGTGCTGGGACATCCCCTGGTCGCCCGCCGGCGTGTTGCGGACGGTCACCGTGCGCTCTCGCCCCGGCACGGTCGTGCACGCGCGGTGGCCCGCCGGCGTATCGAAGTCCACCACCACGGCGATCTGGGAGGTGCGGAACCTCGCCAGCATCACGATCGGCAAGATGCTGGGGGCCAGCGAGCCATACCGCGACCGGGCCATGGCGGGGTGGCAGGGCGTGAAGGCCCTCGAAGAGCTCTTCGGCACGGACGCCGAGGGCCGGCCGTTCGGCGGCCCGCTGCTGGAGGGGATGGCGGGGGGCGGAGGCGCGCTCTGCTGGCGAGACGGCATCGATACCGGCGGGCACACCAGTTCTGTCCGCTCCACGATCGCTGACGTGGAGAGCCACGAGTATCGTTACCCCATCCTTTATCTGTATCGGCGACAGACGCCGGACTCGGGGGGGCCGGGGAAGTTTCGCGGGGGCGCCGGCATCAGCATGGTGTATACCGTGAACGGTGTCGACGAGATTCCTACGAAGATCCTGCACACGTTTGGCGTCGAGCAGCCGGAGTCACCGGGAATGTTCGGTGGACATCCTTCCACCACGAACCAGTTCGCCATCCTCCGCAACTCCGACGTCCTCGAGCGGTTCGCCCGCGGAGAGGTCCCGCAGGGCCTCGCCGAAATGTCCGGAGTGCTCGAGGTCTATGGGGCCTACGCCCAAACCTCGATGCGCCGCAGCGACGTGTACCGAACGGTGTCCATGGGGGGCGGAGGCTACGGCGATCCGCTCGAACGCGATCCGCACCGGGTGGCCGCGGACGTCGAGAATGGACTCGTCTCGCCCGAATGGGCCCGGCGAGCCTACGGGGTCATCACAAGCGGGCCGGACGGCGGCGTGGATGAAGCGGCGACGGTGGAGATGCGCCGCCAACTGCGCGAGCAACGGCGGCGAGCGGTACAGGCAGATGCCACATCCGAGCGTCCTCCAGGTCACCCGGTCCAGCCATGGGATCCCATCGCCGAGGGGGTTCGCCTCTCGGAGGCGCTCTTTTACGATCTGCGCGGGGACCTCGCGGTCATCCGCTGCCGCTGCGGCTATGTGCTGGGCTCTGCCGACGTGCGGTATAAACGCCTTGCGGCAGTGGCCCGCTACCCCGTGCAGCACATTGGCCCGGAGGTGAATCCGCACCGCGTCGGGGGAGACCGCTTCGAACTCCGTGAGTTTTACTGTCCCCACTGCCTCACGCGTCTGGAGGTCGAGATTGCCAGGACGGGCGATCCGATCCTGGACGACGCCGGCCTTTCCTCCACTTGGCTGTATCGTCACGGGCCGACGTCCGGGGGCGTGCCGGCGCAATGAGCTATCTCGTCGCGGTTGACAGTGGCGGGACGTTCTGCGACTGCGTGGTGCTCGATGGTCTCGGCCGCATCACGCACGCCAAGGCACCCTCCACTCCGCCGCGCTTCGAGGAAGGTGTGATGGCAGCGGTCGCGGAGGCGGCCCGACGCCTCGGCCGGCCGCTCCGCGATGTGCTCGGTGAGACAACGATCTTCGCGCACGGGACGACCGTGGCGACGAACGTCCTCATCACTCGCACCGGAGCGAAAGTGGCCCTCCTGACGACGCGCGGACACGAGGATGCCATCCTGATCGGCCGGACGATCCAAAAGGCCGCGGGCCTGTCTGAGTCCGAGATCATCAACGTCGCGCACCTGTCCAAAGCCGAGCCGCTCGTGCCGCGCTCGCGGATCTTTGGCATCGACGAGCGAGTCGACCGGCACGGGCTCGTGGTGGCGCCCCTGCACCTGGAACGCTGCCAGCCGTTGATGGAGCGCCTGCGTCGAGAAGGTGTCGATGCGGTCGCAGTCTGCTTTCTCTGGTCGTTCCTGCACCCGGAGCATGAGCAGCAGGTTCAACGATGGCTGGCCGGCAACGGCGCGCAGCGCGGTGGAGACGGGTGGTTCATCACCGTCTCCAGCGATCTAGTGCCACTGATGCGAGAGTACGAACGCACCTCCACAACGGTGCTCAATGCCTACCTGACGCCCGTCGTGGCCCGCTATCTCGAGCGGATGCGCGCGCGGCTCACGGAAGAGGGCCATCGTGGCGCCATCGCGGTGATGCATTCGGCTGGCGGGGTATCATCGGTCGATGAGGCGCGCACGAGGGGCGTTACGCTGCTCTCTTCCGGGCCCGCGGGAGGTGTGCTTGGCGCGCAGGCGCTCGCCCGCGACCTGGGAATCGACCGTGTCATCACGACCGATGTCGGCGGGACCAGCTTTGACGTGGGCGTGATCGTCGATGGGGAACCCAGCTACGCGGAGACCCCGATATTCTCCAAGTACCCTGTCGCTCTGCCAGTGCTGGACGTGGCGTCGATCGGTGCGGGGGGTGGGAGCATCGCCTGGGTCGAGCCTGAGACCGCCGTCTTAAAGGTCGGGCCTCAGAGCGCCGGCGCCCGACCGGGTCCCGCATGCTACGGCGCTGGGGGAGACGAGCCGACCGTCACCGATGCGAACCTGGTCTTGGGACGGCTCAATCCTAACTACTTCCTGGGCGGAAGAATGCGTCTGGATCCCGCCAGGGCGAATGAGGCGATCCGGACGCGTCTGGCCGACCCGATGCGCATGACCGTGCCGGAGGCCGCGGCCGCGGTCATCGAGATCGTTGACGCCCAGATGGCAGATTTGATCAGGAAGGTGACCGTCGAGCGAGGGCAGGACCCGATGGGATTCGTGGTCATCGGGTATGGGGGAGCGGCTGGACTCCACGTGGGCGCGTACGCTGCGACGCTTGGGTGCCGGCATGTCGTGATTCCCCCTACGGCGGCGGTCTTCTCCGCCTATGGCATTGCGGCGAGCGACGTCAAGCGAGTGGCCGAATTCTCCGATCCGATGCGGGCGCCGTTCGACCTGGGCAGGTGGAGGGAACGGTTTGCCGGGCTCGAGGCGGCGATGACCCGACACATGCGGGAGCAGAGGCTTCCGGCGGAGGCGCTGGCCCTGAGGCGGTTCGCGCATTTGCAGTTCCGCGGGCAGGTGCACACTGTCAGGGTCCCAGTCGATGATGGGGATCTGGCCGCAGACGATGGCGGGGAGGCCGTGATCGAGCGCTTCGTGGGGATGTACGAGACGAAGTATGGTCCCGGGACCGCCTACCGCAAGGCCGGGGTCGAGCTCGTCACCTTCTCGGTTGAAGCGGTCGCCAGGCTGCCCAAGCCCGTGCACGATCCTCTACCCCTCGGTGATACAGATGCAAGCCAGGCCTGGAAAGAGCACCGGAGCATCTACCTGCACGAGGCCGGCACCTTCGGCAGCGTCCCTGTCTTCGGCGCGGAGCGGCTGCGACCGGGGCACCGGCTGAGCGGCCCTGCGCTGATTGAGGCCGAGGACATGACCATCCTCCTGCATCCCGGCCAGGAGATGTGGATGGACGGTCTGCTCAACTTCCGAATCGAACTGGGCAAAGACGGCGCGAGGCCGGCCGCGGGATCAGCCCCCGGGGTGAGCTGAGGTGGCCGTGAAGTTTGGGGTCGGTCTACCACTCGAGGCGCCGGTCTCGGTCCTTGCCGAGATCGCGAGGGAGATGGAGACGCTGGGCTACGCCTACCTGTGGGGACACGACGAGCGGCTGGAGCGGGATGTCTACAGCACGTTGTCCGTGATCGCCAACCAGACCCGCCGGCTGCGCCTCGGGCCCGGCGTCACCAACCCCTACAGCCGCCATCCCGCGCTGACCGCCGTCGCGGTCGCTACGCTTGATGAGATCTCAGACGGACGGGCTGTGCTGGGTATCGGAGCCGGCGGAACCAATCATGCGGTCCTGGGGATCCGGCGCGAACGTCCCGCCACGGCGATACGCGAAGCCATTCGGGTCATCCGGACCCTGCTCGCGGGCGGAGAGATCACGCTTGAAGGGCGCGTCGTCCGCGTGTATCATGGCCGACTCGACTTTCAGCCGGTGCGGCGTTCGGTGCCCATCTACATCGGCGCGCGTGGCCCACGAAACCTGGAACTGGCTGGGGAGGTCGCCGACGGCGTGATCGTCGGCAACGTCTCGACGGTCGAGGGCTGGCGGTATGCCATGGAGTGCGTGACCGCCGGGATCCGACGCGCGGGACGGCGGCTTGAGGATCTCGAGTGTGTGGCGTGGTTGTACACCTCAATCGCCGACGACGGGATCGCAGCCCTGGATGCCATCAGACCCATGGTCGCCACGTCGCTGGTCACCAGCCGGCCGATCCTCGATCGCCTGGGGGTCACGATGCCGGCGCGGTTCGCAGACGTGATGAGCGCGCAGGGATGGAGTCTGTCGCGGACGTCCGTGCTCCGGGCCGCGGGAGAGGTTCCCGATGACGTCGCGCGGCGCTTCGGGTTGGCCGGGACCTCTGCAGAATGTGCCGGACAACTGCAAGACCTGCTCCGGGCGTTCCCGCAGATATCGCAGGTGGTCATCGTGCCGTTCGCTCCCCTGGGTCACGGCCCCAGGGAGGTGATCCGGCGGTTCATCACAGAGGTCGTCTCGCGGGTGGCCTAGGGCCCGCCGGAGGTATGATGCTCGACCTTGACCTGAGCACCGTGAAGCACGGCGTGCTGCTCTTCTGGGCCGCCTGGTACACCGTGGTCTTCTTGACGAATGTGCTCGACGGCCTGAAGGCGGTGGGTGTGCTCGGCGAGGGCTGGAAGTTTGCCTCCGGCAACTGGGTGTTTCTAAAGGAGACCACGGCTATCTATCGGACGCCGGTCTGGCTGGTCGCCGTCCTCTTCGGCGGCATCGTCGTGTGGGAAGGTCTTGCCACGTGGTCGATGTGGCACGCGTTTGGAGCGTTTGGCGGGGTCGGCCATCAGCCGGGACTACAGGCCGTCTACGTCGCGTTTGCTGCCGGGCTCGCCCAGTTTGGAGCGTTCATCGTCGCGGATGAAGTCTTCATCTCATATGCAATAGCGGCCACCCATATGCGCATCGTGCTGCTGATGTTGACATCCCTGCTGGCGATCCGGTTGCTGCCTGATGGTTTCTGACCTCATGCGAACCGCGGATATCGTGGTGATGGGTGCGTTCTCGCCCGAGAGCAGGATGCGACGCGCCGTCAGTGAATTCGTGTTCGAGCAGTCAGTCCCGCGGGCTGAACCATGACACCGGTACCCTCCGAAGTAGTCGGGGTCTCGTCTGACCACGCGACCAGGGGCCCGATCGCGACGCTGGGGTTCGAGAGCGTCTCGAAGACGTTCCCGGATGGCACGCAGGCCCTCGAAGACATCACCTTCGGGATCGGACTCGGGGAACTTGTGACGGTCGTCGGGCCCTCAGGGTGCGGGAAGTCCACGCTGCTGCGCATCGCCTCCGGCCTGCTGCCGGCCACCTCGGGACGGGTGGCGCTGCGCGATGGCAGCCTGGGGTACGTCTTTCAGGATCCCACCCTGCTGCCCTGGCGCACAGTGCGCGCGAATGTTGAACTCCTGGCCGAGCTGCATGGGGTGTCGGAGAGCCATCGGCGCCGGTTGGCGCAGCAGGCGATCGAGCTGGTGGGGCTCCGCGGGTTCGAGGGGCACTACCCAAAGGCGCTGTCCGGTGGGATGCGCATGCGGGTCTCCCTGGCCCGAGCCCTGACCCTCAAGCCCAGGGTCTTTCTGTTCGACGAGCCGTTCGGCGCCCTCGACGAAATCACCAGGCAGCGGCTGAACGAAGAGTTGCTCCGCCTGCTGGGGATTGAGGGCTTCTCGGCCTTGTTCATCACCCACTCGGTCTCTGAGGCAGTCTATCTCTCGGCGCGGGTGCTGGTGATGTCGGCCCGGCCCGGGAGGATCGTATCCGAGGTCGCCGTGCCGTTCCCGTATCCCCGGTCGCCTCACCTCCGCTACGATCCTGCGTTCGCCGAGATCGCGGGGCGCGTCTCGATGGCGTTGCAGGAGGGGTTCAGGTGAGAACTGTCACGCCCGCCCCGGAGCGCCCGGTCGCGCTGCCGGACGACGGCACCGCACGCGACCGCGCGGCGACACGACCGGGGCGGCTCCGGAGCTTGGGCGCCACCCTGTGGCCGCCGACCGTCGTGTTTCTCGTGACGCTTGGGATATGGCTGATGATGAGCTACGCCCTGCTCAGCGAGGAGCAGCGCTTCCTGCTCCCGCCCCCTCAACAGGTCATCGAAGTGGGGTTCCTCCAGTGGGATAATCTCAAGGAAATCCTCGAGGGCCTCTGGTCAACCGCTCAGGTGGCACTCACCGGTCTGGCGATCGCCATCGGGCTCGGCATGGCGTTTGCGATATCGATGAGCCAGGCGACGTGGGTGGAGCGGTCATTCTATCCCTACGCGGTCGCGCTGCAAACCATCCCCATCATTGCGCTCGTGCCACTGGTCGGGTTCTGGTTCTCGTTCAACTTCAAGAGCCGGGTGATCGCCTGCGTGATCATTTCGATCTTCCCGATCATCACCAACACGTTGTTTGGGATTCAATCGGTCGAGGGGACCCTGCACGATCTCTTTACGCTCCATGGCGCGAAACGGTCCACGCGCCTGTGGAAGCTGCAGCTCCCCTGGGCGCTGCCCGCGGTCTTCACCGGGTTTCGCATCTCCGCCGGATTGTCAGTCATCGGCGCAATCGTCGGCGACTTCTTCTTTCGGCAGGGGGAGCCGGGCATCGGCCGCCTCATCGACATCTATCGCAACCAGCTCCAGTCGGAGCAACTGTTCAGCGCAATCTTCTTCTCCTCCGTGCTGGGTATTGTGGTCTTCTGGGCGTTCGGGTTTGTCGGCTACCGCTTGATCCGGTCGTGGCATGACTCGGCGCTCCGGCCATAGGTGATGATCTCTAACCACGGTCCGCCTGGAGATGAGGCCCGAGCGGTGGGCGGGGGAGGAGACAGATGCGGGCCGGCGTAGTCGAAGTCGACTCGAGGAGGGGAGTGAGGGCAGTGGGACAGTCAGGGAAGGCGCGGTGGCTGGCGGTGGTGCTGATCGGACTGCTTGCCGGGGTCGTGTTCGGGCAGGGTGAGAGCAGGCCCGCGGCCGCCTCACCCATGGCCAGCCTGAAGGGAGTCTGTCCGGACCGGATTGTGGTGCAGACCGACTGGTTCCCTGAGGCGGAGCATGGCTATACCTATCAACTGATTGGCCCAGGCGGCAAGATCGACAAACAGAAGGGCGCCTATTCTGGACCGCTGGGGGACACCGGTGTCGAACTGGAGATCCGCGCCGGCGGCCCCTATATCGGGTTCCAGCCGCCTGTCGCCCAGATGTACGCCGACGACAAGATCTTCATGGCCTACATGGACACCGCCGACCAGGCGCGCAACTCCAAGAAGCTGCCGACGGTGGCCGTGATGGCGCCACTGGACATCGGGCCGCAGATCCTCATGTTCGATCCGAAGCAATACAACTTCAAGACGATCGCCGACGTCGGCAAGGCCGGGGCCACGGTCCTCTTTTTTGAGGGCTCAGCGTACATGGACTACCTGCTTGCCAAGGGGTTCTTGAGCAAGAAGCAGATCGACGGGTCCTACGACGGCTCGCCGGCGCGGTGGGTGTCTTCCGCCGGCAGGGTCGTGCAGCAAGGGTTCGCGACGAACGAGCCCTACAAATACGAGAACGACATCAAGGGCTGGCAGCGGCCGGTGGGCTTCCTGCTCGTGCACGATGCCGGGTACACCATCTACCAGTCCGCCCTCGGCGTGCGCCCGAGGACCCTCGCCCGATACGGCGAGTGTCTCAAGCGGCTGGTGCCGCTCTACCAGCAGGGCCTGGTAGATTACTTTGCGAACCCCGAGCCCGTCAACAACGAACTGCTACGCATCGTCAAGGAGTTTGCGACGTTCTGGACCCTGAGTGCGCCGGCGAACGCTTGGGCAGTGAACCAGATGAAGAAGCTCCGCGTCATATCCAACGCAGGCAATAACACCGTGGGCGACTTCGACATGGCCCGGGCGCAGAAACTCATCGATGAGCTCCTTCCGATCTTCAAAGGTAAACGGCTTGAGTCGTACAGGCCCAACCTGAAAGCCGAGGACATCCTGACAAACCGATTCATCGACAGGAGGATCAAGCTGCCCTTCTGACGATCGGGGAGACCGAGAGCGTAACTCGCATACGCGCGGCGGAGGCCCCTGTGGGCTCCGCCGCGGTCTATCTTCACGGAGGATCCAGTGCATGATCAAACAGATGATTCTGCTGCTCTGGGCGTTGTGGCTGACTCTTGTCGTGGTGCTCAACATCCTGGATGGTCTCAAGGGACTTGGCCGCCTGCCCGCAAGGTTCAAGTTCGCTTCCACGAACTTTACAACGATGGTGCAGGTGACCTCCATCTACGGCACGCCGCGGTGGCTGGTGTGGATTCTTTTCGTTGGCGTTGTCTCGTGGGAAGCCGTGGCGGCGGGTCTCTTGTGGCGGGCATTCTTTCAGACGGCGAGCCTGCCCGCAGTGAACACCGCGTTTCTCGTCGCCCTGGGACTCTGGGGGGCTTTCATTCTGGTGGATGAGTTCTTCCTCACGTTCATCACGGAGTCGGCGGGCGCCTACAGCTTGTCGGCAACCCACCGCAGCATTTTTACTGCCTTCCTGGTCTCACTGTTGGCGATGCACATCCTGCCCTGACTTGATGCGGCGGCTGCTGGCGCGGCTGTTCAGGTCGAAGACCTAGACGGGTTTCGCCACGACATACACCAGGGCCGAGCCTTCAACCGTGCAGATTTGCGGGCGCAGGAGCATCATGGCGGTCCGTTCGTAAGGAGCGGCGAAGACCTGTAACTCGGCCAGGGTGTGCAGGTCGAGGATCTTGCCCATCTCGGTTCCGGCTGGGACGATGGTGCCCACGGCGTCTTCGCGTAGGGTGGGCACGAAGATTCCGCCCACTTTGGCGCGCATGGCTTCCGTGGCGCTCACGTCGATGGCTTTCGCAGCCGGAGCGGGGGCGCGGTCGAGTGCGAGCACGCCAAGAGTAGACAGGGCGCGCTCGAGACCTTTCACGTTGCGCTCGGTCCAATACATCTCCTTGCTCGAGCGTCCGCCCACTTCTACATTGGCGACTTTGATTCCCAACGAGCGGGCATAGGTGGTCAGGCCGCCCGGCTTGTTCGGAGCATTGTTGATGAAGGGCGCCCCGAGATCCGCGGCCAGCTGCTCGGAACCTTCGAAGCGTTTGACAAAGGCGTTGACACACCACGTGCCGCCGCCATGCAGGTCGACGACGACGTCGCTGTCGGCGATCAGCGGGGCATGGGACGCCGCGAGGCGGTCGGTGTGCGAGCCGTCCTTCTTGCCGGGGAAGACACTGTCCAGGTCGATCGAGTTGGGGGAGTCGATCCAGGAATTGCGGCGTTCGACCTCGGCGGCGAGTGCGTTGGCAGTAAAGATCACGCGCAGGCGTCCCTTGAGCTGTGCAGCGTCACGCTGACACAGCATCTTGATCGCCAGGGCAGACCAGGGCCCTTCGTCACCGTGTGTCCCGGCGATGAGCGTCGCGCGCGTGCCGTTCGTGCCGGCTTCGCCGTATGTGAGCGGGATGTGCTGGCCGGCGGCATGGGCAGTGATCTGAACTTCGTGCCACCGCAACGATTCGTAGATGGTTCTCAAAATGGACGTCTCCTGGGAGTGTCGCTAGTCTGGATAATTACCGTACCATTCCGTTCGCGCGTGAAAGTCGTCTGGATACCGTGTGACCTTTTCGACCGCGAACTCGAAGTTGTCACCCTCCCGCGCCATGGTCTGGACAAGATTCGCGGCGTCGAAGCGATAGCCGTTGAACCGGCTGGGTGGCTGTGCGGCGAGCCAGACCCACGCTTTGCCGAGCTCGACCGGATCCGCCCAGGTCGCTCGGAGGTCCGCCGGTGCCTGGTCGTACTCTGCCCAGGTCATGCGTGTCGGCTTGATGCGGGCACCCGGACCGATCGTATTGAGCGCGATGTTGTGGGTCCTGGCTTCGAATGACAGAGCTTTGACGAATCCTTCGATGCCGTGCTTGATCGTGCAGTATGCGATCTCCTCTTTGTAACCGCGAAAACTAGAACCACTGGCGATGCCGATGATGTGACCTGCGCGTTGTGCTTTCATCTGGTGCCAGGCAGCGTAGGTGCAATTGAACAATCCGTCGATGCCGACGTTGATCTGCCGCGACCATTCCTGCGGTGTGGTGGCTTCGAACGTGATCAGCGGCATGTAAATCGCATTGTGCACCACCACATCCAGCCGTCCCCACCGATCGACGATCTCTTTCACCACGCGCATACACTCAGCGAGGTCGGCAACATCCGAGCGAAGAGTCTGAAAGTCTGTGCCATCGGCGGCAAGGTCTCGGGCGCAGCGGGCGAGTTCGTCGTCGCGAATGTCTGTCGCACACACCCTCGCACCCGCCAGGCCAAACGCCCGCGCGATGCCCCACCCGAGGCCGCGTGCCGCGCCGGTGACGAAGGCAACGGTGTCGTTTTGTAACGTCATCTGTTCGTCACCGCCAGACCTCGCGGGTGGTCTCGGCGACCAGCCGGAGCTTCGCCCACTGGTCGTCCTCCGTGAGGAGGTTGCCCTCCATGGTGGACGCAAAGCCGCATTGCGGGCTGAGCGCCAGGTGCTCCAAGGGGACATACCGGGAGGCTTGCTCGATCCGGCCAATCAGGTTCTGCTTCGACTCGAGCTGGGCCCGCTTGCTGCTGACGAGTCCCAGGACCACGGTCTTGCCTTTGGGGATGAACCGGAGCGGCTCGAATGTGCCCGAGCGATCATCGTCGTACTCGAGCAGGAAGCGATCCACCTGCAGCGTCCCAAATAGCTTCTCGGCAATGGGGTCGTAGCCGCCCTCGGCGTACCAGTGGCTGCGGTTGTTGCCGCGGCACAAGTGCATCGCCACCGTGACCCCCGGCCGGCGGGCGCCTTCCAGCGTGGCATTGTCCGCTCGGACGGCCTCGTCCAGCGCCGCATCGGGATCGAGCCCAATCTCCTTTCGGATGTACTCGCGCCACTTGGGGTCCATATAGTAACTGTACCGGGGCGCGTCGATCTGGATGTACTGTACGCCGTCGCCGGCGAGCGCCGCCACCTCGGCCTTCATGATGCCGACGATGTCCCACAGGAGCGCCGAGTGATCTGGGTAGACCTGGTCGGTCACACCACGCTTGTAGGCGATCGCGGGAAACTGGGTGGCGCTGGGAAGGGTCATCTTGATCGCGCCCGGACTATGGGCTCTAAGAAAGGCCAGTTCGTGCGCGGCCAGGCGCCGGACCGCCCGCAGCTTCGACGTGACGATGCCGGTCACGCTGCTTACCTGGCCGGCGGGAGCACTGCCTCGCTGGCTCCCCGTGCCGCCGGCCTGCCACGAGCGGCCAACCGCGTCCCCCATGTCGAATCCCTGGACCGCGTCGGTGAAGTCGCTCATGAAGTTGCGGCGGCGGAGCTCACCGTCGGTAAAGATGTTGAAGCCCAGGTCCTTTTGCCTGGCCAGCACGCGCTTGATGTGATGGTCTTCGAGCGCGCGGAGGCGCTCACTGTCTGCGCCGGGTGCGCCCCGGGCTTCAAGGAGCTCAGCGGGCCGCAGGAAGCTGCCCACCTGGTCGGCTCGGTATGGCGCGCTCATGGTGCTCTCCTCCGCCGGCTGACACCCTCCTGGTCGCTGGAGAGCGACGGTGTTCCGTACGTATAGAACGTCTCCGGGAGGCTGCCACCGAACCAGATGCTGCTCTTCTCCAGATCGGATTCATTCGCCACGTCCCACACCACGGTGTTCCAGTCGGGATCGAAGATCAGATAACCGGCGTCCCCGAAGAGCTCCACGCGGGTGCCCCCCGGCTCGAAGACATACATGAACATCGCCTGGGTCGCACCATGCTTGCCCGGCCCGGTTTCGATGCGAATCCCATAGTCGGCACACACGTCGGCCGCGTCGGACAGGTGCTGCGGATACCCGTACCAATACGTCAGGTGGTGAAAGCGGCCCGACGCGCCGGTCGCATCCCGCATGACGGCAATCTCGTGCACCAACGGGCTCACGCTCAGCCATCCGCCGATCTCCACGCCCCCCTCGCCGATCTTCTGCTCACGAAGCCGGAAGCCGAGGTACTCCTGCAGAAATCGGCGCACCGGCTCGACGCTGCGCGCCATCAAGTTGACATGGTCCAACCGCCGCACGGGAACCCCGCGCAACGGCCGCTTCTGCGGGCGGTTGCGCAGCAGGCTCCGCTTCTCCGGCGGTGCCTGATACCTGTCGACCTCCCACAGCACCTCCATGGGGTGGCCCTCAGGCGTCACGAAGCGGTACGCGGGTCCATGCCCGAGATCCCCGTCGCTCCAGCCCCGCCCGGCGCCCGCCGCCTCCAGACGCTCCGCCATCGCGCGCAAGGCCTCCGGTGAGGACGCGCGCCAGGCCACGTGACCCAACCCGGGCCCGCCGGCTTCGGTCAGACGCAGCGTGTGGTGGTAGAAGTCCTCGTAGGCCCGGAGGTAGATCGACCGCCCGGCTCGCGCGCTCTCCTCCAGCCCGATCACATCCCGGAAGAACCACAGGGACTCCTCCAGGCGTGGCGTGAGGACCTCCACGTGCGCGAGTTGCGCGACGAGCGGCGTCGCGATGCTCATGGCTTTTTGCCGGCCTCGTGTTCCGCCGCGGCAATCTCCTGGAGGATTTGCGAGCCGACGTTGGCCGCGGACAATCCGCGGAACAGGAACGCCAGCCCGACGGTGGCGCTGAGCTCCTCCCAGCTGGCGCCGGCGCGTCGGGCGGCCGTGGCGTGGATCTTGGCGGCATCCTGGAGATTCATCAACAGCATTCCGAACAGCATCAACTGCGCGGTCTTGACATCGAAGCAGGCGGGGTACATGAAATGGCGCCGTAGATGCTCCTGCAGGTGCAGGCCCTCGGGGTCGAGCCGGGAGAGCAGGTCGGTGCGTGCGGCGATGCGGGGTGGCACGAACCCCACGAGATCAGC
>Ga0247727_10002470_pt1 | contig 42256 bp, 37 predicted proteins | sample WisWelCaveWW1625_FD_202498 | JGI IMG/M metagenome (GOLD analysis project Ga0247727, IMG submission 202498) | Biofilm microbial communities from Wishing Well Cave, Virginia, United States - WW16-25 | ecosystem: Environmental > Aquatic > Deep subsurface > Groundwater > Cave microbial mat | place...
CTGGATATTATTACGAAAGAGCCTGTTCATATTTTGAAATTTGCGTTGATTACTAATCTTGAATCCGCACCGGTGGATGCAATCACAAATCCTTAATTCAGATGGCAGACGTTCAAAAGAAAGAGAGTAAAGGCAGGCACAGCGGTGGTAAAAAACCAAAACCGAAAAAACATTCCACGCGTATTGATATGACGCCTATGGTTGACGTTGCTTTTTTGTTACTTACGTTTTTTGTTTTAACAACCCGTTTCAGCACACCGCAGGCTTTATCTATTGCAATGCCTGATGAAAAAAAAGATACCACGGACGACATCGTTGTTAAAGAATCCAAAGTGCTGACATTGATTCTTGGTGAAGATGATAGTTTGTTTTGGTTTTATAAAGTAACCGATCCACCGGTAAATTTGACTAATTACTCAGCGGATGGTGTTCGCGATGTGATATTCAGAAAGAAAAAAGAAATTGAAGATGAACACGGAAAAGGAGAAGCAATTATTTTGATAAAACCGTTGCCGACATCGCGTTATAAAAATTTGGTTGACATATTGGATGAGATGATTATTACAGATATTGGAAAATATGTTATTACTCAACCTTCAGATATGGATTATCAGTATCTGAATAATTGGCGAGCGGGAATTAACCGCGGTGACGGAACATAATCTCAATAAATAAATATTGAAACGAATCAGCTGTTGTGGAAAATTTGGAGCGAATGACCTCATTGTTGTTGATCAGATAAAAAGATCAATTTGATGTTAACCAAATTCTGCAACCGCTAAAATCAAAAACCATGACAACGATTAATTTCAATTACCGCACGCTCGATGAAATGGTCTTCGAACAGAAGAACAAAAATTATGGAGCTTATGTGATTCGCAAAAAACACGACCGCATTCTTTCCATTGCTTTCGGATCATCCGTTGCTTTTTTTCTGCTGATGTTTTTCTTGCCGCAGATTATTGATGCATTAAGAAAAGATAAAGTAGAAGTAATTGTTCCGCCAACGAAAATTTCTTTTGTTGACATGACTCAACCACCAACTTTGGAAGAACCGCCTCCACCTCCGGATGTAAAACTTCCTACTCCGCCTGCGCAAGCGTTTGTTCCGCCTAAAGTTTTGGCAGACGAACTGGTTCAGAATGAAGATACTATTGCAACTCAAAAAGAATTGCAACAGGCGAACATCAGCAACGTAACTCAAAAGGTAGAAGTTGATTTTTCAAGCAGCGGAGAATTAACCCAAGTGACAGAAGCACCGAAAAAACAAGAACCGTTTATCGTGGTTGAACAGATGCCTTATTTCATTGATGGAGGTGAAGAGGGTTTAATCAGCTGGATTCAGTCTCATGCAAAATATCCGCAAATTGCGAAGGAGAATGATATTGAGGGGAAAGTATTTGTTCAGTTTACAGTTGCACCAAGCGGTAAAGTAATTGATGTCGTGATTGCGAAGTCGGTTGACAAATTATTGGATGCAGAAGCTCTTCGTGTTATCAGTGCACTTCCTGATTTCAAACCCGGTCGCCAAAGCGGAAACGCAGTTCCGGTGAGAATGATTCTTCCGGTTGATTTCCAGTTGAACTAAGAATTTAATTTTAAAATACAGAGGCAGTTATCGAAAGATGGCTGCCTCTTTTTGTTATGGTGAATTGTCATGAATTTGTCATAATTCATTTCCGCGTGTGCAATGTGCATCCTATTGGTTCCATAGTTGCGTTAATAGTTACAGAGTTCGTTCATTAACTTTTAAAAACCCCAAATGATTATGACAACCTCATCCAAAAATCTCAGCTTACTTGAATTAGTATTTGAGAAACGCAACAAAGCCTACGGTGCATATGTAATCCGCAAAATGGAAGACAAACTTTTACTCATTGGTCTTTTCCTGACTGTTTCTGTTTTTCTTCTTGCCTTTATGGCACCGGAATTTTTTGGTAACAAAAAAAATAGCACACCGATAATTCCGGAAGACACAACCGGCACTTTTGTTCATGAATTCATTCCGGAGCCTAAAATAGAAAGTGAAAACACACGGGTTGACAGAACATTGGTAGAGACGGTGAGTTCAATCATTGATCTTGTCCCAATCGTGAAAAAGGATCAACTGGTTTCAAAAGAGGATTCTCTTGCCGATCAAAAAAAAATGTTGGCATCAAACCTCGGTACTAAAACACATACCGGAGATTCGATTGGTTCATGGATGGGAGATACGTTGGGCTTGGGTGGTGGAAAAAAGAAACCTGATCCACCGGTTGTCTTTGATGTAGGCAAGGTACCCGTAAAACCTCAATTCAGGAACGGAGATGCTGACCTTATTACTTACATCGTAAAAAATGTTGACTATCCTGATTTTGCGTACGAGATCGGTATCGAAGGAACTGTTTACGTTCAATTCGTAATTGATGCACAAGGTTTTGTAACTCAAACAGAAATCAAAAAAGGAGCTGACAAATTGCTTGACAAGGAGGCTTTGAAAGTGATTAGCAATATGCCTGAGTGGAAACCGGGAATGCAAAATGGTCACGCGGTTGCAGTCAGAATGATAATTCCCATTAAGTTTGAGATCATTGATTGATCTCTATGAGAAAAAAAATCGGTTTTCAACCAAATGCAATTGTCAATTATTTCCGTGGTTCCATTTATTTATTGTTCGGAGTTGTACTCCTTGCTCTTGATGAATCAAAAATCAATGTCTCATCTGAAATCCGCTATTTGTTGAGTTCATTATGTTTTGGTTATGGTATCTTCAGAATTTACCGGGCATATATGGACTCGAAAAAGAAAGAACAAGTTGAGGACGATCAATTACTTGATTCAGATTTGACTTCACAAACAGATGACTCAGTAGATAAACCATGATTTTTATCTTCGCGCAGAATTAAAAAATCCCGATTGCTACGCACCACTTCTATTTCATTGTTTTTTTTAGTGACATTAATCTTTGTTTCATGCGGAGGCTCAAAGGAAAATGAAAAGGAATACGACACCCCTACAAGCGGATATATTCAGATTTCGGTGGATGAAACACTGAAGCCAATGGTTGAAGCTGTATTGGGAACTTTCCATCATATTTATGAAAATGCTCAGATTGATGTCGAGTTTAAACCGGAAGCTGATGCGATCAAAGATCTGATTGATAGAAAGGTTAGGATTGCAATCATACCCAGGAAATTAACGAATGAAGAAAATGATTTGGTGTCTTCAGCAGGAGTGGATGCCAGATCCAACATTACCGCTTGGGATGCAGTTACTTTAATTACAGATAAGACAAACAACGATACGTTGCTGACGGTCGATCAGTTTTTGAGTATGATTAATGACATTCCATTTGCACCGACAAATTATTTTTCAAATTATTCAGACAGCACAATTGTCGTTTTCAATAACTCAAGATCAAGTCTCATTTCTTTTTTTCAATTGAATTACGGGATTAAAAAATTGACTGCGAATTGCTTTCAACTGAAAACAACAGATGAAGTTGTCAGATACGTGAATGAACATCCGAATACAATCGGTGTGATCGGCATGAGTTGGATCAGTGATTCGGATGATACTACTTCTGAGCGTTTGCTCAAGGAGATGAAAATGATTTCTTTGGCGAAAGAAAATTCATCAGAACGCAAAGATTATTTTCAGCCATATCAATCAAACGTATATGACAAAAGTTATCCGTTTATTCGCGAAGTGTATATTCATCTGGTTGAACCGCGCAACGGACTGGGAACCGGATTTTCAACCTTTATGACGAGCGATAAAGGACAGCGAATTATATTAAAATCGGGCATGGTTCCTGCGAATATGCCGGTGAGATTAGTAGAAATAAAAAAAGATGATTTCTAAACACCATTGTTAATATGAAAATGAAGACTTCCACCTATTCACGATTGCTGTACTCAGTGATGAGTATTATTTTTTTTATAAGTTGCTTCTTTCATTCTTGGGCTCAAACAACAATTAAAATGGAGAAAGACGGTGGAGTATTCACTATTCCATGCACCGTTAATGGTCTTGAACTTGATTTTATTTTCGATACAGGAGCCAGCGATGTATCAATCTCATTAACAGAGGCTCTATTTATGCTCAAGAATAAATATATGAATGAAGAGGATATTGTTGGTGAGGAGTATTTTGAGGACGCAACTGGGACTGTTAGTGCGGGCACAAAGGTTATATTAAGGAAAATTGAATTTGCTGGATACACACTAACCGATGTTGAGGCGTCTGTGGTTCATGAATTATCTGCTCCTCTATTATTGGGACAAACTGCAATGGAGCAACTTGGAAAGTTTGAATTTGACCCTGTAAAAGGCACATTAACAATTTTGAAACAATCTGATTATAAAACAAACGTTCAGGAAAGAGAAAACTATAATAATTGGGAGAGTAGTATTTCTGTTTCTGTCGACAATAAATTATGGGCTGAAGGATTGAGAATTCAAGCGAAGAAAGAACTTGTTACCATCGCTCATAACTCGCCAGATGATGCGATGGCTCAGTATAATGCGGGCGCAGCATTGGTCGAATTAGGAAATGATTCTGCATTGTTGTTTTTCGATCGTGGAATTAAAGCGGATGAATCCATACCTCATAATTTTATTGGCAAGGGCAGAGTTTATCTAGATCATGGAAAGATCGAAGATGCTAAATCGTATTTTATTATGGCCCAAAGCAAGGCGAAGAAGAGTGCAGAAGTGGCAACTTTTATCGGTGAATCTTGGTCACGCTCAAAAAACAGAAATGCGGATGAAGCATTTAAAATGTTTGAGAAAGCAAAAGAACTTGACAGCAAATACGTAAAACTTTATATCGCCCTTGGTGATTGGTATCTCGCGAAAAATGATGGCGGCAATGCGATCACGAATTATGAACGCGCAACAGAGTTGAACGCTGTTTACTGTTTGCCCTATTACAAAATCGGTCAGGTTTATTTCTTATCGAAGAATTATTCGATGGCAAAACAATATCTGGAACAATTGTTTAATGTCTGCCCTGATTTTGCAGGAGGATTGTTGCTGATGGGCGAAACCAATTTCATGCTTCAGAATTATATGGATTCAAAAGATAATTATCAGAAATATTTGGAAATTGTAGGTTCGGATATTGATGCCGAGAAAAGACTTGCTTCGATTCTTTTTGTCGCAAAAGATTATCAAGGTGCCATGGATATGGCGAGGCGCGTGTTGGAAAAAGATCCGAAGAATTTTGTAGCAAAAAGAATTTTGGGCTATAGCACATTTGAATCCGGTGATGATCTGAAGGCCTTGGAAATCATGACAGAATATTTCAAAACAGTGAACGACTCAGATTATGTGCCGCTTGATTATGAATATCTCGGAAGAATTTATTCCAAACAAAAAAATGATTCTGTGGCTGTGATCAACCTGAGCATTGCGCTGAAAATGGACTCATCCAAACCGGATTTGTATGATTTAATTGCTAAGTCTCAAATTACTCTGAAAAAATTTGATGAAGCCGCGGCTACTTATGAGCGTAAACTTCTACTGGACGGATATACGGCAACGCCTACTGATTATTATCAACTTGGAATCTGTTATTATTCAATTGGTGCATCCTATCAAACAAAAGCAACAGTTGCGGATTCATTAGTGAATGCTCAACTATCAATGGACAATTATCATTTGGCTGATTCTGCATTTATTCGCATCACTGAAATATTACCAACTGCGGTGATTGGTTTTTTCTGGAGAGGCAGAGCAAACGCTGCGATGGACCCTACAACCAAACTCGGATTGGCCAAACCGTTTTATGAAAAAGTAATTGAGAATTCAATCACTGATCCTGCGAAGTTTAAGAAAGAATTGATTGAAACCTATTTGTATCTCGGCTATTATTATTACTTCAACGAAGGATGCAAAAGCAAAAACGCAAAGGACAATTATTCCAAAGTGCTTGAGTTTGACGAATCAAATCAGAATGCCAAAGACGCGCTGAAAGCAATCGTTGATTGCAAACCTTGATCAGTACTTCTGATAAAAAGAAAAGTCCCGATAATAGTCGGGACTTTTTCTATTTCAATAAAGCAGAAAACTATTTCTGCATTTCCAATTCGTAGGCTATTCCGTTTTCTTCACGGGTGATATGAAAATAATTTTTGTCCTGACCGGCAACATTCCATTCAATATAATCGCCAGTAGCAGGGTCTTTGAGATAAAAAATATCTCCGTTGGCTGAGAAACTCCATTGAAAATCCGGATCAACTGTTTGCCCGGGCTGCAGCCATTGACCGTCACAGTAACCACCCTGATCAAGGGTTGCATTAAACCAAACTCCGTCAGCAGTATTGAGTCCCGTAATCACTCCATTTTCGGTTTGTAAGCTTTTGGTTACATCCCATGTGCCGTTGAGTTGTTGCATTGGGCTGTGCCCGCCACGCACTTCTTCAACCAGTATTCCTGTACATGATGAAAGAATCGCGATGAAAAAAATCGCTGTGAAAGTTTGAATTGTTTTCATGTCTTTATGATTGTGTTACCAAAATAAGTAATGATTTCGAACGAAAACAAACTTTGTTTTTCACGTAGTTTTGGTCGCATGGTGTTTCGGACTACAGTGATTTTTCTTTTTAACCTTTTTTGTTTTTCAGCCAATGCTCAAATCCCGTATTTGCATCTCGAGCATATAGATAAAGGATACAGACTCCACGAACGAAATTTTTATGTCGGTGAGGACGTAAAATATTTCACCAAAAATGATTCTACTATCAGGAAGGGTGAAATCATATCTGTTAATTCCTCGGATTCTACGATTATCATCGGATATGAATTTTCTGTCGAAAATGAAATCATCAAATGGAATCAACTCGCCATGCTGGCACCACGAAACTGGTGGAAGCCAATCGTGATTGTGGTAGCAATCCCTGTTTTTATTGTTGCCACTATTTGGTCTGGGGTTGGAGCTATCTTTATACTGCAAGGGCTTGTGCAGGGTGACGCACTTTATTTTTTCGGAGGTTTGATACTTGATTATTTCATTCCTAGCTCGGTTGCGAAGTTTGCACTGGCTTGCATTTTCTGGCCCCAACAACACTATTTCATTGGCAACGAGTGGACAATGAAAGTTCAATACAAATGATAGTGCCTCTTATTTTCTCTTTGTGAATAAAAACATTACTCACAATTTTTGCGATTGAATACAAATTTTACTTTTGCCACGATTCAAAAAAAACCGTCTCCAAAAAAATAATGGCATTTTCTCTAACTAACCGGGCAAAGCAAATTCATAAGAAGGAGATGACCACCATGGAGAAACTCTATCTCCCTGCCATTCTCGGAGGCATGGGTGTTACAATCAGCCATTTTTTCAAGAAGAAAAGAACCTATCAATATCCCGAAGTCAAACGTCCGTTTGCTCCGGTATTTCGTGGTTTGCATGTGTTGAAACGAGATGAGGAAGGACGCGAGAGATGCACGGCCTGCGGATTATGCGCTGTTGCTTGTCCGGCTGAGGCAATCACGATGATTTCGGCAGAGCGGAAAGACAACGAAAAGAATTTATACCGAGAGGAAAAATATGCTGCCGTTTACGAGATCAATCAATTGCGCTGCATCTTCTGCGGTTTGTGCGAAGAGGCTTGTCCGAAGCAAGCCATTTATTTGACTGACCGCATCACTCCGGCAAATTATAACCGCAACCAATTTATTTACGGCAAGGATCTTTTGGTTGAGCCCGTTGACCGCGATAAGCGTGTTGACATTACCAAACGAACTGAAAAATATCAGCAGAAAGAATCCAACAGATGACATTAGCAGAGATCACTTTCTACTTTTTGTCGGTACTCACCATCGTATCTGCTGCAGCTGTTGTATTATCGAATAAGCCAATCACAAGCATTCTGTTTCTGATTTTTGCTTTTTTCTGCGTGGCTTCGCATTTTCTTTTGTTGAGTGCAGAGTTTCTGGCTTTCGTTCAGATCATCGTGTATGCAGGCGCCATCATGGTGCTTTTTCTTTTTGTTGTCATGCTTCTGAATCTGAACAAAAACATCGAGCCATATAAACCCATTCTTTTTCGCACCGGTGCAGTTATTTGTGGTGGATTGCTCATGTTATTGATTATTGGCGCATTAAAAAAGACAGCCGGAATGGATATGGTTGTTGTGGATGAAGAACTACTACAAACAACTATTCAGGCAGGAAAAGTGAAAACACTTGGCAAAGTTTTATTCGATGAGTATCTGCTTCCGTTCGAAGTTGTTTCTGTTTTGTTTCTTTCCGCAATAGTAGGCGCAGTCATTTTGGGTAAAAAAGATATCTGAAGATGGAGAGCATCAAACATATTATTCAGCACGTTCCGATCGAATATTATATTGTCATCAGTGCAATCATGTTCAGCATTGGTGTGGCGGGTGTATTGCTGAAACGCAACGCGATCATTCTGCTCATGTGTATTGAGTTGATGTTGAATGCTGCCAATCTTTTATTCGTTGCTGTATCTGCGTATACCCAGGATCCTTCAGGGCAAGTGTTCGTGTTTTTTGTTTTGGTGGTTGCCGCTGCCGAAGTTGCAGTCGGATTGGCGATTATCGTAATGCTGTATAGAAATTTTGATTCAGTCAATATTAATATGCTTGATAAATTAAAATGGTAGAACCAATCGATAGATGAAGTTTGCTGAAATGATATGGCTGGTTCCTGTTCTTCCGTTAATCGGATTTCTGATCAATGGATTGGGTAGAAAATATATTTCCAAATCTGTTGCGGGATTTATTGGTTGCGCTTCTGTTTTCGCCTCCTTTCTTTTAGTAGTTGGAATGTTTTTCCAATATCAAAGTGCCGAACATCATGAAGCGTATGTTCAGACTTTGTTTGATTGGATTAAGGTTGGAAATCTTTCCATCCCGGTAGCATTTCAGGTTGATGCTCTTTCATTAATCATGATGCTGATTGTAACCGGAGTCGGTTTTCTGATTCATGTTTACTCAGTCGGATACATGCATGATGACGGAGGATTTCAACGTTTCATGGCATATCTCAACTTGTTCATCTTCTTTATGTTGCTGCTGGTGAGCGGTGCAAATTTCCCGATGCTCTTCATCGGATGGGAAGGAGTGGGTTTATGTTCCTATCTGCTGATTGGATTCTGGTTTCAAAATCAGAATTTCAATGCCGCTGCGAAAAAAGCATTTATCGTTAACCGGATTGGCGATCTCGGTTTTCTGCTCGGCATGTTGTTACTCTTCAATCATTTCGGGACACTGAATTTTCTCGAGCTCGAAAAATTTGCTCCTTTCCTGAAGGGCGATAAAACAATTATGTACATCACTTTGCTTCTTTTTATTGGAGCGATTGGAAAAAGTGCGCAGATTCCACTTTTCGTTTGGTTGCCTGATGCCATGGCTGGACCAACTCCTGTTTCTGCATTAATTCATGCAGCAACGATGGTGACTGCCGGAGTTTATCTCGTGGTGCGTTCAAACTTTTTATTCACCGCATCACCCGAAACAATGATGGTCATCGGAACAACCGGATTATTAACTGCATTGTTTGCTGCCACGATAGGAATATTTCAAAACGATATCAAAAAAATATTGGCTTACTCCACAGTCAGCCAACTCGGATATTTATTTATGGCGCTGGGTATCGGTGCGTTCACTGGCTCTATGTTTCATTTAACCACACACGCTTTTTTCAAAGCGCTTCTTTTTTTGGGTGCAGGTTCAGTCATTCACGGAATGGGAGGGGAGCAGGACATCCGCAAAATGGGTGGCTTGAAAAAATTTATGCCCGTCACTTATTGGGTGATGTTGATCGCAACGCTCGCGATTTCCGGAATTTTTCCTTTCTCGGGTTTTTTCTCCAAAGATGAAATTCTCGCTTACGCTTATCAGGAGAATAAAATTTTCTGGGTGCTTGCGGTTCTTGGTTCACTCATGACTTCGTTCTATATGTTCCGTATGTTTTTTCTCACTTTTCACGGAACTTTCAGAGGCACACATGATCAGGAGCACCATCTTCACGAATCACCGAAGGTGATGACGATTCCTTTAATGGTACTGGCATTTTTATCGCTTGCCGGAGGGATTTTAAATATCCCTCACGTTTTTGGCGGACATGAATCTTTGCATCATTTCCTTTCCCCGGTTTATGCAAAAGCAGCGGAGTTGCCCGAACTGCATCTTCCGCATTCAACTGAATTGTTCTTGATGTTTGGTGTGATGTCATTGATCGGTGTTATGATATTCCTTGCGTACAGATATTATGTGGTGAAGAAAAATATACCTGTTGAAGAAGGAACTGAATTGCCTGTTTTACAAAAAGTCATTTACAATAAATATTATATCGATGAGATTTATGATTCATCAGTGGTGAAAACTCTGATTTCCACCTCCACTTTCTTTTTCAAAAGCATTGAAAATTTTCTCATTGATAATTTTTCGGTAATCACCGGAAAAGTGGCTATTGGTGCGGGAAAGCAATTGCGAAAAATTCAAACGGGTAAAATCGGTACGTATGTTTTTGTATTTGTGGTGAGTGTAGTAGTTATTCTATTGGTAAATTTTTACAGTTAAACCATGCTGACCGCTTCACTCTTATTGATTCCGATGTTGTTCATTGCGCTCATTCTTTTTATGAATGAAAAGCAGGCACGCATGATTGCATTGACCGGAACGTTGGTGAATCTCGCGGTCAACATTGTGATGATAGCACAATTCAAAATTCAGGCGGATGCTCAATTTCTTGTGAGCGAACCATGGGTTAAATCGCTTGGCATTTCTTTCGATCTCGGTGTGGATGGCATCAGTATGATGATGTTGCTGCTCACTAATTTCCTAATGCCGATCATCATCATCTCCACTTTCAACAGAGAAATAAAAAGTATCAAAGGATATCTCGCACTTTTGCTTCTTACACAAGCTGCGTTTGTCGGTGTGTTCGTTGCACTCGATATGTTCGTCTTCTACATCTTCTGGGAGATGACATTGATCCCGATGTATTTGATCTCACTTTATTGGGGAAAGGAAAATCGCATTCCTGTCACCTACAAATTCTTTCTCTACACACTTGCGGGAAGTTTGGTGATGTTGGTGGGAATTATTTATGTCTACATCAAATCGCCCGATCAGAATTTCAGTATCAATACTTTTTATCACGCGCATGAATTTTTATCTCAGAGTGAGCAGCATTGGGTCTTTCTCGCGCTCTTTGTTGGATTTGCAATCAAGGTTCCATTGTTTCCGGTTCACGGTTGGTTACCTGATACGCATACCGAAGCACCAACTCAAGGCACGTTGCTTCTTGCAGGTATCATGTTGAAAATGGGAATTTACGGTTTGATCCGTTGGGTGCTTCCTGTTGTTCCACTGGGAGTACTTCACTATCAAAACCTGGTGATCTTCCTTTCTGTGTGCGGAATTATTTATGCTTCGTGTATTGCGATCGTGCAAAAAGATTTAAAGCGGTTGATTGCATTTTCATCTATCGGTCACCTTGGGTTGACTGTTGCAGGACTATTTGCTCTGAATATTCAGGGAGCACAAGGCGCAGTGATACAAGCCGTCAATCACGGTATCACTTCCATAGGATTATTTTTTGTTGTTGATATTGTTTACGACCGAATGCACACACGCGATCTCAATAAACTCGGTGGCATCGCGCACAAATCTCACAACTTCGCGATCCTGTTTATGATCATGTTGCTCGGCAGTGTTTCACTTCCCGCAACCAATGGTTTTGTCGGTGAGTTTTTATTGTTCGTTGGATTGTATCAATACAGCGCAGCGTTCACAGCATTTGCAGGATTAGGAATTATTCTCGGTGCTGTTTATATGTTGCGCGCTTATCAGAAAGTGATGTTGGGCGAAGCAACTGAAGCAACTTCTCATTTTAAAGATGTGAACTGGTCGGAGAAATTAGTTTTGATTCCGCTGGCAGGCATTGTTTTCTGGATTGGTGTGTATCCTAAATATTTTTTGGATATCGCAGAGCCGGCTCTCAATAAAATTTTATCAATTTATACTCAAGCGCAATAAAGGATGTATACTTTAATTACACTTTCAACACTTGGATTTCTCACTTTGATGGTGGGGGTGTTTAAGCGTAATTCAATTTTATTGCCACTGACTCTTCTCGGTCTTACACTTGCTTTTGTTTTGAATTGTCTTGATATAAAAGTTGATCAACTTTATTATGTCAGCATGATGGGTGATGACATGTTTGCTGTTTCATTCACTCAGGTGATGATTGCCACCACTGCGTTAATCGCATTGCTTGCTCATTATCAATTTAAAGGCGACATGAGTAATGCGGGTGAATTTTATACCATCCTGATTTTTACTTTAATTGGTGCGCAGGTGATGGTTTCGTTCAACCACATGGTGATGTTTTTTATCGGCATCGAAATTCTTTCTATCTCACTTTACATTCTTGCAGGACTGAATAAAAAAGACAAAGCTTCGAATGAAGCGGCTCTCAAATATTTTCTCATCGGCTCTTTCGCCAGCGGATTTTTATTGATGGGGATTGCACTCGTTTACGCGGCAACACATTCACTTTACATTGGAGATATTGCGGAAAAAGTAAGAGCGGGATCGGAGATGAGTTCACCAATTCTCATCGTGGGTTTGCTTTTGATTCTTGTTGGCATGGCGTTTAAGATTTCAGCCGCACCATTTCATTTTTGGGCTCCTGATGTTTATGAAGGATCACCAACACTGGTTACTTCATTTATGGCAACGGTTGTAAAAACTGCTGCTATTGCTTCGTTCCTTCGATTGTTCTTCATCTGTTTTGGTTCCATCGGAAATGAATGGACAAATGTTTTGACTGTTCTCGCTATTCTCACCATGTCAATTGGAAATATCACTGCCCTTTATCAGAAAAATTTCAAACGGCTGTTGGCTTATTCGGGAATTTCTCACGCAGGATTTTTATTGATCGGTGTAATTGTTTATGCAAACTCCGCAGGTGCAGTTTTATATTATTCAATTGCTTATTCGTTGGCTTCGCTCACCGCGTTTACTATTTTGATTTTTCTTTCTTCAAAAAACGGTGATACTGCTATCACATCTTTTAACGGTCTCGGAAAACGAAATCCATGGTTGGCGGTTGCCATGACAATCGCGATGTTATCATTGGCAGGCATTCCACCCACTGCCGGATTTTTTGGAAAATATTACCTGTTCAATCTGGCAATTAGGGATGGTCAATGGTGGCTGGTTGGTTTTGGATTGTTGAACTCCCTGATTTCGGTTTATTACTATTTCTGGATCATCATCTGCATGTTTGTGAAAGAACCGGCTGATGAAACCAAACTTCAGTCCGAATGGTCAAGCCTATTGGTGGTTACTGTTACCGCAATCGGAATTTTAGCCATCGGATTTATTCCTGAACAAATCATAACCCTTATCAAGTGAAAATTGATGCGTTAACTTTGAGATCGAAATAGAAACATGGATTCATCATTAAAAATTTATCTACCCATTCTTCTTCAACTGCTGTTGGTTTTGGGTTTCGTAGCGGTTAATATGTTGGTGACTCATATCATCGGACCAAAGCGAAATTCAATCGCCAAAGATTCTTCTTTCGAGTGCGGAATTGAAGTCGAAGGAAATGCACGGATTCCTTTTTCTGTAAAATATTTTTTGATCGCGATTCTTTTTGTGCTGTTCGATGTGGAGTTGATTTTTTTATATCCATGGGTAGTTAATTATCTTGAACTTGGTTTTAAAGGATTTTTTGAAATGTTTTTATTCATTGCTATTCTTCTTGTTGGGTTCATTTACATCTTCAAGAAAGGCGCATTGAAATGGGAAGAATAGAATTAATGAGTTGTAATTAGTTTTTTTGTTTCAATCTCAGTACTCACTACTTAATACCGGATTATGAGCGAAGTAAAAAATGTAACCATTGTTGAAGCTCCCGAAGGAGTTACCGGTGAAGGTTTCTTTGCTACTTCATTGGATAAAGCAATTGGCTTAGCAAGAAAATATTCCATTTGGCCTCTTCCATTCGCAACGTCTTGTTGCGGAATTGAATTCATGGCTACCATGGGATCGCACTATGATTTTGCACGCTTCGGATCAGAGCGTCCGAGTTTTTCTCCCCGTCAGGCTGATCTGCTGATGGTTATGGGAACAATCTCAAAGAAAATGGCCGCACCTCTTCGTCAGGTTTATGAGCAAATGGCTGAACCTCGTTGGGTGATGGCAATGGGTGCCTGTGCATCAAGCGGTGGCATTTTCGATACCTATTCTGTTCTTCAGGGCATTGATGAAATCATTCCCGTGGATGTATATATTCCCGGTTGTCCTCCAAGACCTGAACAGGTGATTGACGGATTGATGCGCATTCAGGATTTGGTACAGAATGAAGCAATCAACCGAAGAGCTTCACCCGAATACAAAAATCTTTTGGCGAAATACGGGATAAAATAAATCAACGAAAATCGAATTGAAAACAAATAATCGAATAAGAAAATGCCTGATTTAATTTCAAAATTTCACAACAATCGTCAACGGGAAGTTCTCATTGGTAAATTCGTATCAATTCGTAATTGGTAACTACTATCATGGCTGAGAAAATTTCACATCAACTGATTCTTGAAAAACTGAATGCAAAGTTTGGTGCGGATATTATTTTGAGCTCCGTTGAAGAGCCGCTTTACAAACAACTGATTATTGATTTCCGAAGTGATAAGGTGGTAGAGATTCTTCGTTTCCTTTTTGACGATCTTGATTTGGAATTTCAGTTTCTCACTTCCATGTTCGGCATTCATTATCCTGAACAGCAAGGAAAAGAAATAGGCGTTTATTATTTGCTTCATAATCTTCCCCGCAACACCCGCGTCAGATTAAGAACATGGATCCCGATTTCAAATCCTGAAATTGAAACAGCCACTTCAATATTTGAAGCAGCGAACTGGATGGAGCGCGAGACTTATGATTTCTTCGGGGTTATTTTCAAAGGACATCCGAATCTCATCCGCATTCTTAACGTGGACGATATGGATTATTTCCCGATGCGAAAAGAATTTCCGTTAGAAGAAGCAACAAGAAAGGATAAAGACGATCAAATGTTCGGAAGATAAATTGACTTATGAATCCTGAATAGTGAATGATGATTTAAAACACAGAAATCACAATCTTTATAATTCAAAACTCACTACTCATCATTCAGAATTTTTAAAACAATGAGCTCACTCACAGAAGAAATAAAAAAATCCAGGAGCGCGCAGATCAGCAATATCAGCGGCATGGATGAGGATGGATTGATCACTCTCAATCTTGGTCCTACTCATCCTGCCACGCATGGTGTGTTGCAGAATATTCTCAAACTCAACGGGGAGAAAATCGTGGATGCCGTTCCAACCATCGGTTACATTCACCGCGCATTCGAAAAACTCGCTGAGCGCAGACCATACTATCAGATTACTACACTCACTGATCGAATGAATTATTGTTCAGCTCCGATCAATAATATCGGTTGGCACATTACAGTTGAAAAACTGCTCGGAATCAAAACTCCGAAGCGCGTGGATTATATGCGCGTTATCATGATGGAACTCGGGCGCATTGGCGATCATATCATCTGCAATTCCATTCTTGGTGTTGACACAGGCGCTTTCACCGGATTTCTTTACATGTTCCAGAAACGCGAGGACATTTACGAAATCTACGAAGAGCTTTGCGGTGGACGTTTAACCACCAACATGGGTCGCATCGGAGGATTCGAAAGAGATTTTAATAAAACATGTATCCAAAAGATCAGAAATTTTCTCGTTGAATTTCCAAAGACATTGAATCAGTTCGAAAAACTGTTCAACAGCAACCGGATATTTATGGACCGCACAAGAAACGTGGGAGGAATTTCTCCTGAGCGTGCGTTGAACTACGGATTCACAGGTCCTTGTCTCCGCGCAGCAGGGGTTGATCTCGACACGCGTGTCAACGAACCCTATTCCTCTTATCAGGACTTTGAATTTGATATTCCGATTGGCGAAACCGGAGATTGTTACGATCGCTTTCAGGTGCGCAATCAGGAAATGTGGCAATCACTGCGCATTATCAAACAGGCTTTGGAAAATCTTCCTTCAGGTAAATGGTATGCGGATGATGTTCCCAATGTTTATCTGCCGCCCAAAGAAGATGTCTATCACAACATGGAAGCCCTCATCTATCATTTCAAAATTGTGATGGGCGAAATTGATGCACCCAAAGGCGAAGTCTATCAGGCAGTGGAAGGTGGCAATGGTGAACTGGGATTTTATCTCTTCAGTGATGGAGGTCGAACACCCTACCGCCTTCATTTCCGCAGACCATGTTTTATTTTATATCAGGCTTATCCTGAATTAGTCCGTGGTTCTCTGCTTTCCGATGCAGTGGTTACGATGAGTAGTCTGAATGTAATTGCAGGGGAATTGGATGCATAAAATCAACGAAGAAGAGAAGAATGGAAACAGCAACACAAATAAAATTCTCCGATCAGTCACTCGCTAAAATACGTGAGTTGATCACGCATTATCCCATAGGAAAACAGAAATCTGCTTTGCTTCCGATTTTACACATGGCGCAGGAAGAATTAGGAAATGGATGGTTGCCTGTTGAGGTGATGGATTATTGTGCGGAGATTTTAAATATCCAGCCGATTGAAGTTTACGAAGTCGCTTCGTTTTATACCATGTTCAATCTCAAGCCAGTTGGAAAATATGTGATTGAAGTTTGCAGAACTTCTCCCTGTTGTCATCGCGGTGCAGAAGAGTTGATGGATTATATGCAGCAAAAACTTGGAGTCAAACTCGGAGAAAACACAAAGGACGGAATGTTCACGGTGAAAGCAGTTGAATGTTTGGCAGGTTGCGGTTATGCTCCTGTCGTTCAAATCGGAGATCATTATTACGAGCACCTGACAAAAGAAAAGATTGATGCATTGATTGAAAAAATGAGAAATTCAAATCCTGATCTTCATAACCGGATAACAATTTAACAATCCAGCAATCAAACAATGGGTCGCAAAATATTAACTGAACATATTCATATCCCGAACATTGATTCGTTCGATGTTTATCGTAAACACGGTGGTTATACATCCGTGGAAAAAGCATTAAAAAAAATGTCTCCCGAAAATGTTTTGGATGAAGTCAAGAAATCAGGATTGCGCGGAAGGGGAGGTGCAGGATTTCCGACAGGAATGAAATGGAGTTTTCTCGCGAAAGGAACAGGCAAACCCGCTTACCTTTTGAATAATGCCGATGAAAGCGAACCTGGCACATTCAAGGATCGCTATCTGATGGAAAAAAATCCGCATCTATGCCTTGAAGGAATGATTTGTTCAGCTTATGCGCTTGGTGCGAATGTATCTTACATCTATATCCGCGGAGAATTCAAATGGATAATTAAAATCATCGAGAAAGCAATTGCCGAAGCAAAAGCAAATGGAATTCTCGGAAAAAATATTTTGGGATCCGGTTATGATCTCGAGATTTATGTGCAGACTGGTGGCGGTGCTTATATCTGCGGAGAAGAAACTGCTTTGATCGAATCGCTTGAAGGTTTGCGTGGTAATCCAAGAATCAAACCTCCGTTTCCTGCAGTAAGCGGTGTTTGGGGTTGTCCGACTGTGGTGAACAATACGGAAACGCTGGCAGCAGTAAAATGGATTATTGATAACGGAGGTGATGAGTACGCTAAAATCGGAATCGGAAAAAGCACTGGAACAAAATTGATTTCTGCAGGTGGACATATTAATAAGCCAGACGTTTATGAAATGGATCTCGGCTTACCTGTTGAAGAATTTATTTATTCAGATGAATACTGTGGTGGAATGTTGAACGGTCATGAATTGAAAGCTGTCATTCCCGGTGGTTCTTCTGTTCCTGTTCTTCCGAAAAACCTGATATTAAAAACTGCGAGTGGTGAACCGCGATTGATGTCTTACGAATCGTTGGCTGAAGGAGGATTTATTTCCGGCTCCATGCTCGGTTCAGGAGGTTTTATCGCGTTGGATGAAACCACCTGTATGGTTCACAATACTTTAAACTTCACTCAGTTTTATCATCACGAATCATGCGGTCAGTGTTCACCGTGCAGAGAAGGAACCGGTTGGATGAAAAAAGTTTTGAAACATTTGGAAAACGGTGAAGGAAAAATGAGCGACATGGATATGCTCGTTGACATCGCGAATAATATTGATGGAAAAACAATTTGTCCACTCGGTGATGCAGCAGCTTGGCCTGTTGTCAGTGCCATTCGCCATTTCCGCGAAGAGTTTGATTTACACGCGAAGAATCCGGAGAAAGCAAAACAAACTGCGCATCCCGCACGCTCAATTTATCATGCCATCCGCAAACCTGAATTAGTATGAGCACAGTAAAAATTACATTCGATAATCATGTGATTGAAGTGGAAGCAGGCACCACGATCATGAATGCAGCACGCAAAGTGGGCGGTGATATTGTTCCTCCTGCGATGTGTTATTACACCACGCTTCATGGAAGCGGTGGAAAATGCCGCGCATGTTTGGTGAAAGTTGCGCAGTCATCTGAAAAAGATCCGCGACCGATGCCTAAACTTATTGCTTCCTGTGTTACTCCGGTTCAGGATGGAATGGTGGTGGAAAATATTACGAACGAAGAAGTTTTAAATGCGCGCAAAGGAATCGTAGAATTTTTATTGCTGAACCATCCGCTTGATTGCCCGATATGTGATCAGGCAGGCGAGTGTGATTTGCAGGATTTTTCTTACCAGCATGGATTAGCGACAACGCGCACAGAAGAAAAAAGAAGAGAGTTTGATAAAATTGATATCGGTCCGAATATCAAACTGCACATGACGCGCTGCATTCTTTGTTTCAGATGCACACAAGTTGCAGATCAGCTTTGCAATTCACGCGTTCACGGAATGATAGGTCGAGGTGATGTCACTGAAATCAGCACATACATTTCCAACGTTATTGATCAGGATTTTTCAGGAAATATGATTGACGTTTGTCCCGTTGGTGCGCTTACAGATAAAAATTTCCGTTTCAAAGACCGGGTTTGGTTTAACAAACCGTTGGATGCTCATCGCGAATGTTCAAAATGCTGCGGCCATGTTGTGTTGTGGATGCACGGAGAAGAAATTCGCAGAGTTACCGGAAGAAAAGATGAATACAATGAACTCAAAGAATTCATCTGTAACGAATGTCGTTTTGAGAAAAAAGAACTCAGTGATTGGGTAGTTGAAGGACCCCGCGCCATTAAACGCGGATCTGTCATCGCTCAAAATCATTACACGCTCGAACCCAAAGAAGAAACAAAAGCGGTTGCTGCAAAATCATGAGCATACTCGGATTCATACTCGTTAAATTATTGATTGCGTTTGTGATCATGAATATCACATTGGTGATTGCGATGTATTCTACATTGGCTGAAAGAAAATTATCCGCTTTCATGCAGGATCGCATTGGACCAAACCGCGCGGGACCATTCGGCATTTTACAACCACTTGCAGATGGTGTAAAATTTTTTATGAAGGAAGAATTTTTTCCTGCAGGAGCTGATAAATTTTTGTTCTTCATTGCGCCCGCTTTTGCAATCACAACTGCCATGATGGTCAGCGCTGTCATTCCGTGGGGTGGTGATCTCGTTATCAACGGAAATATTATTCCACTTCAGGTTACCGATCTCAATGTCGGACTGCTTTACGTTTTCGGAGTCGTATCGCTCAGCGTTTACGGAATCATGATTGGTGGTTGGGCTTCGAACAATAAATATTCTTTACTTGGCGCTTTGCGCGCTTCCTCCCAAATTATCTCTTACGAATTATCAATGGGACTTGCGATCATCGGATTATTGATGATCACCAACACACTCAGTCTTCGCGAGATTACCGATTTGCAGGCGCACAAATTTCTAGGCATCAGCGGTTTCAACTGGAATATTTTTTATCAGCCACTCGGCTTTATCATTTTTATTGTATGTGCATTTGCAGAAACCAATCGCGCTCCATTTGATCTGTCTGAGTGCGAAGCCGAGCTTGTGGGCGGTTATCATACTGAATACAGTTCTATGAAACTCGGTTTGTTTTTGTTTGCCGAGTACATTCATATGTTCACGGCAAGCGCGATGATCTCTATTCTTTATTTCGGTGGCTTCACTTTCCCGTTCATGAATCAGTTGGGAATTGAAAATCAAAACATTCTCACGATTCTCGGAGTGGGTGCGCTGTTTACCAAAATTCTCATCTGGATTTTTATCTTCATCTGGGTGCGTTGGACTTTACCTCGCTTCCGTTATGACCAACTCATGCGACTTGGTTGGCAAATATTCATTCCGCTCGCGCTTTTCAATATCCTGATCACAGGATTGGTCAAGTTGGGAATTCAGCAGTGGTTCTGAGAAAACAGTAGTGAAGAATTATTTCTGTTATTCAACCCTCATCAACCTGAAGGTTGGTATGTCTGCATCAATCGGCTTCAAAAAATAAATTCCTGAAGAATAAGCCGAGAGATCCAGCAAATTATTTCCGTTATTTAATCTGCTCCGGAAAATATCTTCTCCCAGAATATTGGTAAGCGCGAAATCAAAAGCGGAGGCTGTATAGATCTGAAAAATTCCATTTGAAGGATTCGGATAAATTTTCAAAACACTTTCGTCTTTTTCTGAAATGGAATTTGGAAGAGGCGGAAGTGAATCAAAGTTTGCAATGAAAATTGTATCGCTGGTTATGTTATTCGTAAAAGAAATCAAACTGGTGTCACTGATAAAAGAATTGATGTCCCAATTTGCAAATTCAAATCCTGAATCAGCAATAGCAGTCAATGTTATCGGAATGTCTTTAAAATAAATTCCTGTCCATGGCAATACATTTTCGTTAGAGGTAATCGTTGAAATTTTCACGAAACCCGCGCTTGGTGGATTTACCTGAACGGTGATACTTACAAGACCATTTTGCAAGCCGAAACTGCTTTGCAAATGATCACGCTGCTCATCCACTCTACAGGAATAGAAATCTTTCAGCAAACTGAGTTCATAAATCCATGTGTTGTAATCAGGTGTTTGTGGCCAGTAACCATTCCAGCGATTGTACTGCAAAGAAATTTCAGCATCAATCTCCGCGCTGTCAGCGGCAATCAGTTGATGAACATTTTCATATGAATAATTCGTGTTCAGTAAGTCGGCAAAACGATTGACAAAATAAATTTTGAATTCAGTGTTTATAATCAGCGCGTTGAAAATTGCACTGTGCGGTGATTGGTTTGGATCATATTTAACCTGATCAATCATATTGTCGTTACAATCATACATGCCATAAGCCTGATCCCACTGAATGTATTTCCATTTCACTTTTGGATTGCGGGAAGTTGTAAATTCTGTGTTGTTATACCACCAGGACGGAAACCAGTCTCCGTTTTCATTGAATATTTCATTTGAGAAATAGTCCACATAATTCTGATAATCGAGACGGTTCATCACGCTGTCATAATTCGCACTGTCTGCCAAAGAATTATTCGCGATGAAGTCAACCAGATCAAAAAAATCATCGCTCGTGCCGCGTGTTATTTCCAAGGGATTACCGTAACGTGTTTTAAGAATGTCAATGTCTTCGGGGTTACTACCGAAATTATCATGACAGAAATTTTCATTCAGAATTTCGCGGGCTGAATAATGTCCCCAATAAATTCCATTAATATACACTGCCACATTTTGAGAAGCAGCCCAGCCGCTGTAAGTTCCTTTGCTCATGCGGTTCGCCATTTGGTCGCGGATGCGCGTATCAAAATAATCATCATCCAGATTGCGCACTCTGAAACCTTTCAATTTATTGATTTCAGGTTTGTCCACCGTAAATATTTCATTCGGCACATCATCGAGCGCACCCCATTCTTCTTTGAACTTGAACTGCATCGGTTTCTGATCAAAATCTGTTGACCAGTTTCCAACCACAGCAAACGAAGCATTTTCTGCGAACTGGAAATTTTTTGCGGCATCATAATATGCAACATGGCAAGCCACTTTAGGGAAGCCTCCTCCGTAAGGAGCATTGTCATATGCTCCAGGTCCGCCAAAGCCGTTGAATAAATCTCCTGGTTCAGCAGTAACAGCAACTACAGGAAGTGCAGTCGGTTCATTAATAAAGTAATTTGCCGTTGCCGTTGCGCTGGGCAATTTTCCAGCTTCGAAACTTCTCGCGGTGATGCTCATTGAAGAATTCATGCTTAGTGCTGAGGAATAAAGCGGTGATGAAGAAGTAACACGACTTCCATCTGTTTCATACCGAACATTGTTTCCTGCAATGTTTGTTGTTTGCGCAACAGAATAAAATCCTGTTGACAAACTGAATGTGGGTGTTGACGAGTATCCGTTGTAGCAGGTTCCGCTATTTGGAGTGTTGGGTGTAAGATTATCGCTGTAACACAATGCACTTCCATCAGGAATTCTTGAGCGTGAATTTCCGGGAAGTAAAAACACAATGACAACGGAATCCTGAAAAACAGAACTTGCATTTCGAAGCTGAATAGTTTCACCCAAACCCATTTTGAAATTGGTGTGTAGGTTTGGTGTAGTTCTGTCTTTGCCGGAAAGAAAAATCAGCAAACGCCCGTAACCGTTGATTGTCACCGAAGGAAAAATCCATTTGTTGGGATCACTGTTATCGGTGATGCGATAACCTGCGAGATTAATTGGTGATGTAGAATTATTGTACAACTCAATCCAATCAGGATGATCGCCATCTTCATCGGCAATTGTGTTGAGATTGGTATGCACCAATTCATTGATGAGAATTTGTGCTGCGGAATTCAATGAAAAAAAAACAATCAAGACTAATGCAAAAGTCAATTTCATCATGTGAAATTCCTTCTTATTCTTTGATCATTATCATTTTGATCACTTTTTTATTGCCGTTCACAGATAGTTTACAATAGAAATTTGCAGATGCAAGATTTGGAAGCTCTACAATATATGTATATGTGCCCGCCTCCTGAATTTCTTTCACCATCGTTTTTACCGTTCTGCCTCCGCTGTCAAAAACTTTCAACGTTACAAATCCCTTTTCAGGAATGATATAAGTGATTGCCGTTTTATCAGTGAAAGGATTGGGTGAATTCTGTTCCAGTTGATAACCGGGTTTTTCTTTTGGAATTACAAGCGTTGTTGTATCCAGCGGAATATTATATTTCCAAACTGATTCACCACAGATGTATGCAGTAGTTGCACTGACTCTGCGAAAGCGATTAAAGGATGGGTCAAGCGGATAGAGCGACCAGGTCATTCCTCCATCAGTTGTCATATAATCAACTCCCGGATACCAGCAACCAACCCAACCGACTGTATCATTTATAAAACCTATTCCGGTAGCATCAATATCATTAGGATAATTGAGCGGAAGTAATTGCCATGTTAGTCCGCCATCAATTGTTTTGGCTACGCGACTGTTTGTTCCGTTTCCACCCTCAATTGATACATAGCCAATCATTCGTGATGGGAAAGAAATTTTCCAATGCCATGTAGAGACTTCGTTACTTGTAAACACAGTTTGCCAATTATTTCCACCGTCCGTAGTGTAGCTGATTTTTGAAAAACCATTTTTCCCCCCAACAATAATTCCTGTGTCTGCTGAAAAGAAATAAACATCAATTAAATTTTGATATTCGCTCATCATGTTTGTTGAATTCCATGTCGCACCGCCATCTGTAGTTTTCAAATACACGCAGGGACCTGCATAGCGACCTACCGCATAAATCACATTTTCATTCACCAAAATTATTCCGCAAATTCCCGCAGGGTAAGTTCCGTTGATTGTTGTAACCGGAGTCCAATTCACTCCGCCATCCACAGTTTCATACAAGGCAATGGTATCTGTAATGTTTGAAATCCAACTTCCCGGTCCGAGATTTCCTGCAAAACCATGAAGAGAATCAACAAAACAGATGCTTCGAAAAGCAGTACCGGGTTGAATGAGCAAAGTATCCCACGAATCACCGCCATCCTGTGTGCGATAAATAAATCCATCAAGATTGACCATCCATCCTTTGTTTTCATCAACAAAGAAAATATCATCGTTTACAAATTCTGCCGCTGGCGCATTGGGCAATTGCTGCCAGACCTGAGAAAAAGAAACCTGACTTGAAAAAATCTGCAGCGAAAAAATGAGTGAAAGTTTTTTCATGTTGAAAGGAATTGATGAATTGAATGTAGTGATAAGTAATGGATATGAAATTTTTCGCATGAATTGGAATTCTCACAATTAAATGTGGTTAAGTCGTTTCATAATCCCACACCTCGCGATATCTATCCGGACAGGGTTTTTAAATTAATGTAACGATCAGAAAATAAATTCTATTCCTGTATTCAAACTGATAATCCGGTTTGGCACCCCTTCAACGGGTCTTGAATCAAAAAGAAAATTCCATTTCAAAGAAATGGTAAAATGTTTACCGAGATCGACACCAATTGTTTCCTGATTGAGAATACGGTAATCACCGATAAATGTGAAAAGCGGTTGATAATAGGTGGTGCTGATCAATGAAATATTTTCAGTTGGCGTAAAGGTGAAAGTGAGATAGCTGCTGCTGCGATGTTGGCGATGGATGGTTCTGAACTCATCAGCTTCTTCTTCATACTCAAACATGTAAAGTGAAGCAGTATAAATTTTCAATTTCTTTTTATCCATTAGTTTAAACCGCGGACCTGTGCCAAGCAAAAAACGGACATTGATTTTTGTGACTTCGTTGTACTGCAATTGAGTAAACGCTTCCCATCTTAAAACCTTTCCGAATTTCCGGTTGTAACGCAGATGTCCGAAAGACGAATTGATGAAATCTTCTCCATTGCCTTTAAATAAAGAATACTCACCGAGAATGAGCCAGAGTTCTTTTTTCGCTTTGTATTCAATTTGCGAAAAAGCGGAAGCAGAGATTGTCTGGTTACCGTTATCAGTATAAGAAAAGTCGGCACCGGCACCACCGAGCCAGCCGGTAGAATCAGATTGCAGTCTTTGTGATTCGATATTCACGACTTGTGAAAAACAAAACGAAGGCAGAATCAAAATGGCAGAGAAGAAGAATTTCTTCATGATTAAAATTTGCATTGAAAATAATTATCTGTCAACATTTTTCACCTCTGTTCTTCTCACACCGATCACTACTTTTGAAATATATCATTGAACGCGATGGATAAAAGATTAGAAGCCTTCGAAAGGTTATTAAACATTATGGACGATTTGCGTGCAAAATGTCCGTGGGATAAAAAGCAAACGCTTGATTCATTGCGCATTCTCACTATCGAGGAGATGTATGAACTGGTTGATGCCATTGATGAAAAAGATATGGAAGGAATCAAAGAGGAGTTGGGCGACATTATGCTGCATCTTGTTTTTTATGCGAAGATTGCATCCGAAACCGGTGATTTTGATATTGCTGATGTGATGAATAAAGAAAGCGAGAAACTGATTCATCGTCATCCTCATATTTATGGCGATGTAACGGTGAGCGGAGAAGAAGAGGTAAAAAAAAATTGGGAAAAACTGAAACTGAAAGAAGGCAAGAAGTCAGTTTTAAGCGGAGTACCGGTTTCACTTCCGGCAGTTGTTAAAGCATATCGATTGCAGGAGAAAGCAAAGCAGGTTGGTTTTGAATGGGAAAACAAAGAACAGGTTTGGGAGAAAGTTGAGGAAGAAAGCGCTGAACTTCAGGTAACAGTGTTGGCAAATGACCGGGAAAAAATGAAGGAAGAATTTGGTGATCTGATGTTTGCACTGATCAATTATGCCCGCTATCTGAATATTGACCCCGAAGCGGCATTGGAAAAAACAAACAAAAAATTTATTCACCGTTTTCAATACATTGAAAAAACTGCCGTTGAGCAAGGCAAAGATTTACAATCCATGACTTTACAGGAAATGGATAAAATCTGGAACGATGCAAAAAAACAAAACCCTGTCTGATTGAACGGTCGAATGGAAATCGGTGCTGTTTTTGTTGAACGGGTAAATCCTATGAACTCATAATTTCTTGAAGAACGCCATCCTTCGTCCGCTAATTTTTCTCCTTTGTGCAGTCCTGTTTTTTATTGCCGGGCATATTTCTTCCTCCAGGTCTGAACGGGCAGAAATGCTCCAATCCTTTGCATCGAAAATTGAAAGAGCTTTAAAGGAACGGGAGATAAAGTTGAATAATCTTCTCAATGAAGAATTAGAAAATGCTGATCAATTGAAGGATTTCAATACCTCAGATCAGGACAATGACTCTGATTTTCCGGTTTTCATTTATCGCCACGATTCGCTTTTGCACTGGCATAGTTCATCGGTGGAAATTGTCAATTCAATTAATGACTATGAGGACGGATCGCAATTCGTCAAACTTAAAAACGGTTTTTACCTGTTGATAAAAAAATCAAAGGGTGAATGGAGCGCCATCGGGTTGGTACCGGTTTACAGTTCGTTTGAAATTGAGAACAAGTATTTAGAAAACCGTTTTCTGATTCGCCACATTCCTTCCACCGTACAACTGAGGCTCATGGGCGAAGAAAATTCTTTAGCCATTCACGATCAATCCGGGGCTGAGTTATTTTTCATTACTCAGGATATTTCAGCCGAGCCGGCATCGGATATGTTTTCGTTTCTGTTATTTGTTTGTTCGCTGATTTCGATGGGCATATTTGCACATCGCTTTTCAAAATTTCTTGCGAATCATTATCCGCCTTCCATTGCGTTTCTGTTCCTGATTATTTTATTGACCGGCTTGCGGTTGATCATGATTGTATACAAATTACCCGAAGCTTTTTATTCATTGAAATTATTTTCTCCAACTCTGTACGCTTCGTCTTTCTTCTCCGGTTCGCTTGGTGATTTATTATTGAATACACTCGTAATCACCTGGTTGACTTCATTTTTTTATTCAACAATTTCTATTGCGTTGATTTCAAAAGGCAGTTTAATCAGGAAGACTACTTATGCTGCTATAGCATTTTTACTGATGCTTTTGTTTGCACAACTATCATATACCATTATCCGGTCTTTGGTTATTGATTCATCGATTCCGCTTGACATCAGTTACTTTCTTGATCTCACTTCGTACAGTTTTGTTGCTCTGCTGGTTATTTGCTTTTTACTTTTTTCAAATTATCTGATCACAACAAAATTAATATCTCAGATAACCAGTGGTGAAAAACATATTCGGCTTCTTGTTGCATCATCATTATTGTCCTTAATTCCGGTTGCAGGATGTATCTTTCTGAAAACCGGTTTAGTCTATCAGTGGGAGGTTGCAGGATTTGTTTATTTATTCATTGCGGTGCTTGTTCTTTTGAAGCGAGTCAGTATTCCTGAGAGAAGTTTTCTTGGCCTTCTTGTTTTATTGGGATTGTTTGCACTTGCCTCATCAGTTGCCTTGTTTCGTTTCAATTATCAGAAAGAGCATCAGAAAAGAATTGTTTATGCCGGAAAAATTGTGTCAGACAGCGATCCGCTGACAGAATATCTTTTCCGTGATATTGAACAACGCATTGCAAACGATCAGTTTGTAATCAATTATTTCAGCAGCCCGATGTTATCAGGGAAAAAGATTAACGAGCGCGTGAACATTTTGTATTTCTCAGGTTATTTATCGCGATTTGATATTAAGATTCATAAGTACAATTTGTACGGGGAAGCACTCGATGGCAATGATTCCAGACCGGTAGAACAAATTCGCGAAGAGATCGGGAAATATGCCACACCAACTTCAAATCAAAATCTTTTTTACATTTCTAAACCTGATCAATCCACGTCCTACATTGGTATCATATCCATCATTGTTGAGGAAGGACCCCTTGGAACGCTGGTGGTGGAAATGATTCCGAAAGTTTATCGTCAATCTAATGTTTATCCTGAGTTATTGCTGGAGGAAGCTATCAAGCCAAATGAAAATGAGGAACAATACAGTTATGCTATTTATCTCAACGAAAAATTAGTCAGCAGCAAAGGAGAATATCCGTTGCGATATGATCCGACCCTTGAGGAAAATCTGATCAATAAAAATTTCTACTATTTCGATAAAGGGAATCATGATCATTTGGTTTTAAAATATGATCACTCAAAACGTGTAATCGTGAGCATAGAGGAGCCAAGTTGGTTGAAACCACTTGCTTTATTCTCCTATCTGTTTTGTTTGTTCCTTGTTTTTTATGCAATTGTCATGATTGTTCGTTTTGTTTCACGAATTTCTAAAGCAGGTTTTCAATTGCAAAAATTTGAGCGAATGAATTTGCGCGACCGGATTCAATTCTCACTGATCGCGATCATCGTTTTTTCGTTTATCACGATCGGTTATGTAACCATCCGTTTTTTTTCGGGCGAGAATAAATCATATCATGAGGACAGGTTATTGCGAAAACAACAATCCGTTTTACAGTCCATTGGCTATATCCTGCGTGAGGAAGAGCCGTTTTCACCGGACAGCATCACCACCCGAAATATTCAGGATCTGATGTCACTGCATATTGCTGAACTTGCAGATGTACATTCCATGGATATAAATCTCTACGATACCAACGGTCTGTTGATGCTTTCGTCACAACCGGTGATTTTTGAGAAAGGCTTGCAAGGCGAGCGAATGAATCCAGTTGCATTTTCGAAACTCCGCGAACATGGACAACGGTGGATACAGCAAGAAAAAACAGGAACACTGGAGTATTTATCGGTGTATGTTCCGGTCAAAAACCGTGAGGAACAGACTGTGGCCTATCTTAATCTTCCGTATTTCGCCACTCAAAAAGATTTAAAAAAGAGCATTTCATCTTTTATGGTCACCTTGGTTAATGTGTATGTTCTGCTATTGATGATAGCTGCATTTATTGCTTTTGGAATTTCACGCAGCATCACCAAATCGCTTGCAACAATCGGTGATATGATGAAAATGGTTCAGCTTGGAAAAAAGAATCAGGCGATAGAAGTGAAAACAGATGATGAAGTAGGGAGGCTGGTGAACGAATACAACAAAATGTTGAAAGAGTTGGAACGCAGTGCATACAAATTAGCACAGACGGAGCGTGAATCTGCATGGCGCGAAATGGCAAAACAGGTGGCGCATGAAATTAAAAATCCGCTGACACCGATGAAACTGAGTATTCAATATCTGCAACGGGCGATTAATGATAATCATCCGAATGTAAAAGAGCTGGCACAAAATGTAGCCGTCACATTAGTGGAGCAAATTGATAATCTCTCTCAAATAGCCAGCGAGTTTTCATCTTTCGCGCAAATGCAACATGCCAATCATGAAAATGTAAATCTGAATGAAGTAATTAATTCTGTGGTAAGATTATTTCTTGAAAATTCCAATGTTGATTTCAAGGTTAATCTTCCTGACAGAAATGCATTTGTTTTTTCTGATAAAAATGCGATGATCAGAGTTTTTAATAACCTGATAAAAAATGCGGTGCAGGCAACTGATGAAACAGAAAATCCAAAAATTGAAATATCGCTGTATCAGAAAAATGATCGTTACAGAATAGAAATCAAAGACAACGGAGTGGGCATTACCGAATATCAGAAGACTCAGGTTTTTGTTCCGCAGTTTACTACTAAATCTTCAGGAACAGGATTAGGGTTAGCTATTACCAAAAAGATTATTGAAAACAGCAACGGAACGATCTGGTTTGAATCGGTAGCAGGATCAGGTGCTACTTTTATTATTGAGGTTCCTGTACTGATTGCATAGGAATATGACAAAACTTTGACAATCCGTTTGATAACACTGAACTTCTACATTCGTCTCAGGTTTTATGAGTTCAAAAAATAAAAGTTATCGTCCGCTCATCATTTTTTATGTGCTTGCGATCTATGTTTTTGCTTCGTTTATCTGGTGGTCTTATTTGTTGTGGAAGGATAATCAGCAATCATTCGAATTAAGGATCAGTCATGAGCGGGAAAACTATTTTCGATTAAACGGAGATGCCACATCCTTTGAAAGATCTGAATCTTTTCTGAAAATTCAATCAAAATACAATCTTCAAAAATTCATGATTGCCGGAGAAGGCATTGTTTTTCTCTGGCTGATGTTGTTTGGGATTTATAAATTGAGAAAATCAATTCTGAAGGAAGCCTACTTATCCAGATTGCAAAATAATTTTTTGCTTTCGATCACACATGAATTAAAATCTCCATTGGCTTCGATTAAATTATCGATTGAAACATTGAAGAAACGCGTTTTGCTGGAAGAGAAGAAAGATTTATTGATGAGTAATTCTCTTCATGATGTTAATCGGCTTGAATCTCTGGTGAATAATATTCTGTTTGCTACGCAGATTGAAAGCGACAGTTATGTGCTGAACAAAGAGCAGCTTAATTTTTCTGTATTTGTGCATCAAATCTGCAAACATGTTTCCACCAATCATGAGGAGCATAGAAATTTTATTTACCATATACAGTCGGATATTTTTTTTGAATTTGACAAAATGGGTATGAATTCAGCGATCACAAATTTGTTGGATAATGCAATCAAATATTCGCCTCCGGATTCAACGATAGAAATTAAAATATTTGAAATAGATCGGAAGGTGGTCATTCAAATAACTGATCAGGGAGCGGGTATCGAAAGTGATGAACGCGAAAAAATATTTCAGCGATTCTATCGGATAGGGAATGAGGAAACAAGGAAAACCAAAGGAACAGGTCTCGGACTATATTTAACAAAATACATTGTTGATAAACACGGTGGTCGTGTACATATGGAGGATCATAAACTAACAGGAAGTGTTTTTATTGTTGAATTACCAAAATGATTTGACAAATTTGTGACAATAGATCAGACCACTTTGCGTACATTGGTTTAAACTTATCTTGATATGACACCGCGGATATTATTAGTGGAAGACGAAGACAACCTTCGCACAGCAATTAGAATCAATTTGGAAATGGAAGGCTATGAGGTTGTTCAGGCCACCACAGGAACCGAAGCGGTGAAAAAGTTTGGTAGTGAAAGGATTAATATGATAGTATTGGATGTGATGTTGCCACAGATGGATGGTTTTCAGGTTTGCGAACAAATTCGATTGAAGAACACAGAAGTTCCTATTTTGTTCCTCACTGCAAAGGATAGTAATCAGGATAAAGTCACCGGTTTAAAATTAGGCGGTGACGATTATATGACAAAGCCTTTCAACCTCGAAGAATTCATTCTTCGGGTGAAAATTCTGGTTAAGCACAGTATGAGGGCTACAAAAAAAGGCACGAAAGAAATCAATTCGTTCCGGTTTGGAAGTAATGAGATCAATTTTTCAACGCTGGAAGCCAAAACGAAAATTGGGAAAATGCAACTCACTCAAAAAGAATCCATGCTGTTGAAATTATTGGTAGATCGGAGAAACGAAGTAGTTTCAAGAGAACAGATTCTTCAAACGGTTTGGGGTTATGATGTTTATCCTTCAACAAGAACGATTGATAATTTTATTTTATCGTTCCGAAAATATTTTGAGCGTGATCCGCGTGAGCCGCAGTATTTTCATTCTATCCGTGGAATTGGATATAAATTCGTAGTTCAATAATTCGGTGCTTGTTCCGGCTGTTAAGTCTATACTCACATCCCCTATTTATAAAGATTTTTTCGTTTTCTATCAGTTGCGATTAGTTAGTTGAAAGTGTCCCGTAGATTCTGCAGGACATCTTTCTTTAACAAAAGATGATTCTATGAATAATAAATGAAACCATTTTGTGAATGCTTCGTTACAACACATGCTTTTAAACAATAAATTGACAGTAAGTTAAAAGCTTTTTCAAGAGAGAAGGAGAGAAGCCTCCGGAAGGCGACTCTTCGGAGAATCCCCTGATGCGTTCGGGGGATTTTCTTTTTCAGGATGTTTAAGTAAGCAATGCGCAGCACAATTTATACAGAACACGCGCACCCACATTCCCATCCCAGTTATCTTTCCCCGAAGAAACCTCGACCAAATCAAAGCCGATAATTTTCCTGCCGCTCTTCACAATATTTTGAATTAGAAAAAACACTTCATGAATTTGCAACCCGCCTGCCACAGGTGTTCCTGTGTTAGGACAAAGTGAGGGGTCAAGTCCGTCAATATCAAAGCTGACATAAACTTTTTGAGGAAGAGTATCAATGATATTTGAACAGATGGAATTCCAATTTATACCTGAAAAGAATTTTTCTTTCAGATCCCAGTCATAAAAACAATAGATCCTTCCATTGGATTGGTCGATCAAATCAACTTCAGCCTGACAAATATCCCGAACACCAACCTGAGTAAGTTTTTTTACCTGATCTAAATCTTTGATCACATTAAACATGATGCTTGCATGGGAATGATTGAATCCTTCATAAGCATTTCGCAAATCAGCGTGCGCATCAATCTGAAGTATTCCGAATTCACTATGATGCTGAGCCAATAATTGAATGAAACCATAGGGCGTACTGTGATCGCCACCCAATAATCCAACTGTTTTGCCGCGTTCAATTAATATTTTGGTCTGTTCAAAAACCCAATTGTTCAATTCAATTGAAGCAAGATTTATATCATCCAGATTTTTCTTCATTAAAGTCATCTCATTTATATTCTGACCCTTTTCCTGAAGCAGAATTAACTCCTGTGCTTTGAGTTTGAGTTGTTGATTGCGATGCAGCCATTCCTCTGAGATATCAAGCATCATGATTCCTTTTTTCCATGCATCAGGAAAATGCGGGTCATAAAGATCAAGCTGACTCGAGGCGTTTAGTATTGACTGCGGACCATTTGATGTACCACCACCGAATGAAGTGGTGACTTCCCATGGAACGGGCAGAAGAATTAAATCACTCTCTTCAAAATTGAACGGTAATCCGAAAATATTATTATTTGTATTTCCAACTCCGCTTGAATTGAAGCCGGTAATTTTTTCTTGCTTTGAATTCATCATGTAAAATTGATGAATAGATTTTTTAAACCACCTCATCGTTCGTTTATCTTTTTCTGAATTCAACGCTCAACCTCTTCATTTGATTATGAGTAAATACTGATTTATCGGCAGCGTTTTCGTTTGTGCTCCCTCTGTTTTTGAGTATTTTTATCGGGTTAACCAAACCAAATAAATTACCGAATGAAAAGGCTTAATATTTTTCTTGGAGCAATCGTGTTTTTGAGTTTTAACATATCTGCTCAAACTGTGAACCGATGTGGGACAGTTGAAAAACTCAATGAATTTCTACAAAACAATACGGAGTCAGCTTCTGTGTTTCATAATGTTCAGGATCAACTTGAACATTCTTCGGGGTTTGAACAACGAGGTGGAGTAATAACCATTCCGGTTGTTGTCCATGTAGTATATAATGGCTCTGCTCAAAATTTATCAGACTTGCAGGTTCAGTCGCAGATTGCTGTTTTAAACGAAGATTACAGAAGAACCAATCTGGATGCTGCAAATACCCCTAATGTTTTTCAGGGTGTGGCTGCCGATTGTATGATTGAATTCTGTCTGGCTTCTCGAGATCCAAATGGTGCTCCAACAAATGGTATTGATCGCGTTTCAACCACGCATGGTATGTGGGTCGATGATGATGTAAAAGATGCTTCTCAAGGTGGTGCCGATCCTTGGCCCCACACAAGTTATCTTAACATTTGGGTTTGTGATCTTGATTGGGGTCTACTTGGATATGCATATCCTCCCGGTGTTCCGGGTTCCATTGATGGTGTTGTAATTGGCTATCATTATTTCGGTTCATCGGATTATGGGGTCTTCTCGTCATTGAATGATCCGGCTTATGATTTAGGGCGAACAACGACCCACGAAGTTGGTCACTGGTTAAACCTCGAACATATCTGGGGCGATGCAAGTTGCGGTAATGATAATGTGGCTGATACTCCTGAACAGGAGGGATCACATTTTGGATGCCCTACACATCCTTATCACGTTAACTTATGCGGTGCAGGCTCATCTCCCAATGGAGAAATGTTCATGAACTATATGGATTACACGGACGACTATTGCATGAATATGTATTCAACCGGTCAGAAAACAAGAATGACCAATGCCATCAATAATTCACGTTCGAGCCTTTTAACTTCTCTGGGTTGTACTCCACCAATCACCATTCAGCTCGATGCAGAGATGTTGGATATTGTTGCTCCATCCGGTTCACTTTGTTCAAATAGTATTACTCCCATTGTTACTCTTCGCAACATGGGTTTAACTACCTTGACATCTGTTACTATTAGTTATCATATAGATGCCGGAAGTAATTCATTCTATAATTGGTCAGGCAGTTTAAGCACAGCGCAGCAAATTAATGTCACGCTTCCTGCAATGACCACTACAACCGGATCACATACGTTCACTGCATCCACTTCAAATCCCAATGGAAGCAGCGATGGAAATCCTTCGAATGATTCAAACAACTCTTCGTTTACTGTTACTGCCAGTGGAAATGGTGCTGCCTTACCGATAGCTGAAGGATTTCAGGGTGCCGGCTTCATGCCATCAGGTTGGACTAACGTAAATCCTGACAGCGATGATTTTACATGGGAAGAATCAGGAATTGGCGCTTGGGGTGCCTCTTCTGCCTCTGCGTTGTTTAACAATTTCGATGGTGACAATACAAACAATCCGGATGGAACGGTGGATGCCTTTATCACCGGAGATTTTGATTTCACCAATGCGCTCTGGCCTGATTTGAAATTCACTGTTGCATATGCAAGATATGATGCCACCTATGCGGATGGCTTGAAAGTCTATTCATCTTCTGATTGTGGAAATTCATGGAATCAGATATTTTACAAATTCGGTCCTGATTTGGCAACTGCACCGGACAATACGAACTCATTTGTTCCTTCCGCTGCGCAATGGCGTGATGAAATCATTGCTGTGCCACAGTTGACAGGTAACCCGAAAGTGAGTTTCAAATTTGAAAACAACTCGGGATACGGAAATAACTTATACATCGATGACATCAATATTTATGCGACTCCACTGGGTGTTGAGGAAATCGGAAAATTTTCTGAACTGCATATTTATCCTAATCCATCCACCGGAATTTTCACGCTTGATCTTGGAACAACGATTATTGATAAAGGATCTATTGAAATATTTAACAATATCGGACAGTCCGTTTATTCAGAAAATTTTGAATCCGCGCCTCATCAGTTGTTTAGCGTTGATCTTTCTGATTTTTCATCAGGTGTATATTTCGTCAATTTTAAATTGGGCGAACAATCGATCACCCAAAAAATCATTCTGTCAAAGTAATTTCTGATGAAGATTTTTTTGACTGTTTTATTCTTTCTGGGTGGTTCGTTTGCTCTTCATGCGCAAACTGTCCGATGTTCTACAATGGAAAGTCTTGCATATCGCGCAGATGAGAATCCTGAGTTGCTGAATCAGATTAACCAGGTCGCTGCAGAAATCACTCACTCGCTTGATCAGAATGACAGGGCAGGTGATCCGGTTTACTATATTCCGGTTGTTGTTCACGTTCTTTATTTGGCTGATTCGCTTCAACAGAATCTTTCTGATGCAATCATTGAAAGTCAGATTGATGTGTTGAATGAAGATTATCGCAGATTAAATGACAATGCAGTAAACACAAGACCTGAATTTTTACCTGTTGCAGGTGATGCACATATAGAATTCCGTTTGGCGAATGTTGATCCTGATGGGAATTCAACAAACGGTATTACTAGAACAGTAGGAACACCAACAATCTTTGGTTTTCCGGTGACGTTTTATGATCCATTCACCAACAATGCAAAATCTGATGCTACAGGCGGAAAAGATCCCTGGCCCACCAATGAATATCTCAATGTTTGGGTTTGCCCTCTGTTCACAGGCTTGCTTGGTTATGCCCAGTTTCCGGGTGATGATCCGTTGACTGATGGTGTAGCAATTGACTATCATGTTTTTGGTTTGAACAATCCAAATGCAACGGGATTATTTGATGTGTATGATGGCGGCAGAACAACTTGTCATGAGGTTGGTCATTGGCTGAGTCTGTATCATATTTGGGGTGATGGCGATTGCACAATAGATGATGGAATTGCTGATACACCTGATGCGGATGCGCAATCCCAAGGTTGTGATCTGAATAAAAATACCTGCACCGAATCTTCCGGTCCTGAGTTCAACGATATGGTTGAAAATTATATGGACTACAGCGAAGATGCATGCATGAATATGTTTACGAACGGACAGATCAATGCCATGCGCACAACTTTGGAAACGGAGAGGGTTGATATTCTTTCTTCACCGGGTTGGACTGCGATCAACGAAACTGCATTCACGATTGCAGAAGATGTTTCAGTTTATCCGATTCCTGCAAACGAAAATGTTTTTGTTGAATTCCGTTCTGAAATCAAAACTGAATATTCATTTACCATTCTGAATCAATTGGGTCAGACTGTTTATGAGAGTGAAATATTAAATGCTGATTTGACAAAAATTAATGTGGATGATTTTGCTTCAGGCATTTATTATGTTCAACTGAATGCTGATGGAAATCAGGCGGTGAAAAAATTCGTGAAGAATTAAGAAGAAATGCAAGCAAAAACAGAAAACAGTATCCGAACGATCATTGAGGATAAGCATCTTGATAAATCTTTAAAAGATATTGCGACAAAAGTTTTGAATGCGGAACGCCTTTCTCCTGAGGAAGGCGTTTTGCTTTTTGAAAAAGGCGATCTCGGTTTCCTCGGCTCGCTTGCCAATTATGTTCGTGAACGCAGGCATGGCGATGTTACTTACTTCAACCGCAACTTTCATATTGAACCAACTAATCTGTGCGTGTTCGATTGCAAATTCTGTTCTTATTCTCGGATGCTGAAAGACCCGAAAGATTCATGGACGATGACGGAAGAACAAATGCTTGACATCGTTCGCAGTTACAAAGACAAGCCCGCAACCGAAGTTCATATTGTGGGCGGAGTGCATCCGAAACTCACCATTCAGTTCTTTGGTGAACTGATCAAAAAAATAAAAGAGATCAATCCTGAAATTCATGTCAAAGCATTTACTGCCGTGGAACTGGAATACATGATCCGCAAAGCGAAAATGACTTACCGCGAAGGATTGAAACATCTGCAGGATTGCGGACTCGGTTCCATTCCCGGTGGTGGCGCTGAAATTTTTGCGGATGAAATCCGCTCACAGATTTGTGAGGACAAAGCAACATCCGAACAATGGTTGGAAATTCATCAGGCTACACATGAACTTGGTATGCATTCAAACGCCACGATGTTGTATGGTCATATCGAAAATTATTCGCACCGCATTGATCACATGACACGCCTTCGCGATTTGCAGGACAAGACCAATGGCTTCAATTGTTTTATCCCGCTCAAATTCCGCAATCAGGATAACCAGATGTCACATCTTGCTGAACTTAGTGTGATTGAAGATTTGAAAACTTACGCGGTGTCAAGAATTTATCTCGATAATTTTCCGCATCTCAAAGCCTACTGGCCTATGATCGGTCGCAACACCGCACAGATATCCATGGCGTTTGGTGTGGATGATATTGACGGAACGATTGACGACTCCACCAAAATTTATTCGATGGCAGGCGCGGAAGAACAAAACCCCGCGATGACCACCAAAGAGATTGTTGAACTCATTCGCTCCGTTGGAAGAAAACCGGTTGAGCGCGACACCCTTTATAATTCCATCAAAGATTTTTCAGAAGAAAAATTTGAAGGCGAAGAAGTAGTGATGAACTACAACTAAGTTCGAAGATCAAATTTCAAAGATCGAAGTTCAAAGAATTAAAAAATGCAAACACTTTTTATCATCCGCCATGGAGAAACTGATTTCAACAAACAGGGACTCATCCAGGGCAGGGGAGTAAATACTTCGCTGAATGAGGAGGGAAGAAATCAGGCGCAAACTTTTTTTCAGGCTTATCAGAATATCAAATTCGCTCATGTTTTTGCTTCTGCTCTTTTGCGTTCGCAGCAATCGGTGGAGCCGTTTAAAAATCTGGGTTACGAAATAAAAATTTCACCCGCGCTCGATGAAATGAGCTGGGGAATTTATGAAGGTCATCGTGCGGACAAAGAGATGAATCATATTTACAAAGAACTGATCACGCAATGGACCAACGGAAAACTCGATCAGAGAATGGAAGGCGGTGAATCACCGCTCGATCTTCAAAAACGCCAGCAGGATTTTATTCAGTATGAATTATCAGCGCTTGAAGGAAACATTCTCATCTGCACACATGGCCGCGCAATGCGCTCTTTGCTTTGCACTTTGATCGAAGAAGATTTATCCGGCATGGATCGTTTTCCGCACCGCAATCTTACTCTGTATAAACTTGAAAGGCAGAACGGAAAATATCTGATCACCGAATCCAATAATGCCGATCATCTTAAATTGGATTTAATCAAGTGAATGATAGAAAAATATTTTTGCCACTGAAACACAAAAGCACCAAAGCCCACTGTTTTTTTTTGTGTGTTATTCCGTGTTTTGGCGCTTTGGTGGCAAATTTTTATAACACTTTTATATCATGAAATTCAGAGTCACCGCGGTTTCTTATCTCAACACCAAACCATTTCTTTTCGGCATTCAGCACAGCGACCTGATCAACGAAATTGAATTGTCGCTTGATATTCCATCCGATGGCGCACGAAAATTAACGGATGGCACAGCCGACATCGGTCTCATTCCCGTAGCTGCTATTCCGCAAATCAAAAACGCGCGCGTGGTTACGGATTATTGCATCGGGGCGAATGGCGAAGTGAAAACCGTTTGCATTTTTTCTCAAGTGCCCATTTCGGAAGTCAAAGAAATTTATCTCGATTATCAATCGCGCACTTCTGTGGAACTCACCAAAATATTATTGCGCCATCATTTCAAAACAGAGGTGAAACTGCTCGCTGCTACTCCCGGCTTTGAAGCAGAAATAAAAAACCAAACAGCCGGTCTGGTCATTGGCGACCGCGCCATCGCTATGCTCAATCAGTTTCCTTTTGTCTATGACCTCGGCATGGAGTGGAAAAAATTCACCGCCCTACCTTTTGTGTTTGCCGCCTGGGTCACCAATCAAAACATTCCTGAGTCATTCATCCACCGGCTCAACAGCGCGCTGCGGTTCGGCATTCAGCATATCCCCAAAGTGGCGGATGAATATGCCTCGTACTATCCCGATGGCTTTGATGTCAAAAATTATTTTGAAAAAAATATCAGCTATGAACTGGATGACAGGAAGAGGGAAGGGATGAAGAAATTCTTGGAATTGATTTGATGATTTATTCGTTAGTCAATAATTGATTTTCAATTGTACTCATGAGATCGCTTCGCTAAGTTGGTGATTTGATAATTTGGGTGCCAGAAGATTCACTCCGAGCAGAGGTCAGAGGTAAAGCAGAGGAAGCTGCGTGATTAGCGAAAACAAAAATCATGAATGAGAAAAAAAATGATAGAGTTGCTCCGCTTGACACAGCTTCCCAGTAATGCTTCAAAGCCAACGCTTGAGGTGAAGCTGTTGGGACACCCACCCATGTCAACGCATTGAAACAGCGCCTGAAATTTATTTGAGCAAGGTAATATTTCCTTTCAACTCAACCTGCGTGTTGGTAGTATTATCAGTTGCGTTGATGTAATAGACATAGATGCCTATATCCTGTATCTCTCCTTTGTAAATGCCATCCCAGCCCTGATCAATATCATTGGTTTCAAAAACTTTCTCACCCCAGCGATTATAAATCCGGTAGTTTTCCAAAGTAATATCGTTGGCTGTCATCACTTTGATTTCATCATTCTGACCATCACCATTGGGCGTAAATGCATTCGCGATGCCGATAAAAGGATGGATGAAAACTGTAACCGTTACCGTGGCGGAATCCAGACATCCGCCTGCGGTGCTTCCGTAAACAGTATAAGTTGTAGTAACCGTTGGTGATGCGATGGGATTTGCGATATTATCAGCACTCAATGAATTTGCAGGTTGCCATTGATAACTGTTTGCACCCGAAGCATTCAATTGAGTTGATTCACCGTAATCAATATTCACATCTGCAGAAACTGTTACACTCACACTTTCCACGATGATGGTTACTGAATCAATCTCCGTGCATGTACCTGATGAAACAGTCACAGTATAAGTTATTGTCACCGGTGGGTTGGCAATTGGGTCCGGACAATTGCTGCAACTCAATCCGATTGTAGGCAACCAGGAGAAAGTTGTTCCGCCTCCGCTTACATTCAACTGAACAGAATCGCCTTCACAAATTATTTGATCCGGAGTAATCTGAATGTTCAATGCAGTATTCACGGTCACCGTTACCATGCCGGTGTAAATACATCCGTTTGCATTCGTAATGCTGACTGTGTAAATTGTAGTTATTGTAGGTGTGGCTACGGGGTTTCCAATATTTGGATTACTGAGTGAATTAGCTGGTAACCAGCTATAACCTGTTCCTCCGGTAGCAAACAATTGCACTGAATCACCTGCACAAATGATTCCACCCATTCCTTCATTTCCTGTTACCGTAATCACAGTTACGGTTATCTGATCAGTGTCCGTGCATCCATCAGCATTTGTAATCGTCACCGTGTAAGTCGTTGTTGAAGAAGGAAAAGCAAACGGATTTGAAATATTTGCATTGCTCAAACCTGTCAAAGGATTCCAGCTGTAAATTGTTCCACCTGAAGCCTGCAGTTGCGCACTGTCACCATTACAGATGGTTATATTATTTCCTGCATCAGCATTGATAATTGAAATTGAAACATTGGTGCTGATAATACTATCACATCCACCCTGACTGATTAATGTATCTGAATAAATTCCTGCGGTGTTCACCCACGTTCCGTCAGGAAGCTGAGTGGAATCTCCGGGGCAAAGCACAACATACGTTGTTACTCCCGTGCTGCTTGTCATCACCACTATTCCATTTCCACCGATGAATCCTTCTGTAACTCCAACTGCGCAACCGAAGCATAAATCAGGATCGCTGCTGTTGCCGGGAGTTATTCCGCTTGCAATAAGAATAGTAATTCCCAAACTGTTTCCACCACCGCCACCACCTGCCGCACCACCATATCCGCAATCGCTGCCAACCTGATTAGTTACACCACCACCACCGCCACCATCCCAACCTCCGCCACCTCCACCACCTCCAGCACCATCACCCGCTCCGCGGTCTAATCCGGGTGCACCATTTGCCATTGTACTTGTTCCCATTAGTCCTGCAGGGCCGGGAGGATTTGCTGCATTTCCATCCTGTCCGCCACCGCCACCAACAGCACCTGAATTACTGCATCCGCATCCACCACCACCGCCTCCTGCTGCAACCAGCACAACAACTCCGTTTAATAAAACTGTTGAAGAACCGCCACCACCACCTCCACCACCTCCACCACCTGAGCAACCATCTATTCCTGCATTACCACCGATTCCGCCAAAGCCATAACCCCATCCACCCGGTCCGGAGCCTGTTCCCGCCACGCAACCAAAACCTCCGGTGCCACCGCCACCCACATAAATGTGAATGATATCACCAGCAGTAACGTTCAGCAATTTTTCTGCATACGCACCACCACCGCTGTTGCCACCAAGTCCGCCAACATCCTGTCCGCCACCACCACCACCCGCACCCCATGCTTTGAACGTGATGCATCCGCTGCTGGTAACATTATAAATTTCTATGGCTCCGGTGTAATTGTAAGTGGTCTGGCTGAGGGCAGAAAAAAAAATGAAAATGAGAAAAGAAAAAACGAGAAGTAATTTTTTGATCATCAATTCAGGGGTTTACTATGATCATATTATTTTTTCATTTCAAATTTAATAGAATCAAAACAGTAAAGGATAATTTTTTTTTCATTATACCAAAATAAAATGAAATGGATAGTGGCAAGAAGATGTGTTCAGAAAAAAAAGCCGCCCCTCTTCAGGAACGGCTTTTCATTTTCAAACTCACACACCTAAATCCCCCCTCGCTAACCCGCAAAGAATCCACCCGCAGAGGGGACTTCTCTTCGTTCATCATTCACAGAAAATTCAAAAAAACGCAACTCTTAACCCCTCTGAGCAAAGCTTTGTGTGTGAGCGAGAGGGGCAGGGGTGTGTTTCTTTTCTTAACCCCTCTTCCGCCACGTCCGTGTCTCTCGCAGAGGTTGCGCGTTGCTGAGGACACGGAGGAATTGTAACCGCACTTTGCCTCATTAACGCACATTCTATTGCTGTGCTGTTTCCTCCGTGTACGCTTTCCCTCAAAGCCAACACATGGAGACACGGAGGGGGCACAATAAATTTCCCTGAGCATCAAATTCAACATCGTAAATAATATTCGAAGGCAGACCATCTGCTGTTGTGAGAACGTTTGTTGGGGAATTAATCATCAAACCTGCTGAAGTTCCAACGTA
>Ga0247727_10002471_pt1 | contig 42245 bp, 50 predicted proteins | sample WisWelCaveWW1625_FD_202498 | JGI IMG/M metagenome (GOLD analysis project Ga0247727, IMG submission 202498) | Biofilm microbial communities from Wishing Well Cave, Virginia, United States - WW16-25 | ecosystem: Environmental > Aquatic > Deep subsurface > Groundwater > Cave microbial mat | place...
AGGAACACGATCGGCGGCGGTCGCTGTTTCTCTCTGTCGCGTCGCATGAATTGCGCACCCCCATGACCGTGATTCGCAGCTTTGCAGACAATATGCGTGACGGTATTGCAGGGCCGGTGAACGAACAACAATTGACCTACCTCACTCGCATCGGACATAACCTGAGTCGTCTCACCAGAATCATCAATCAATTGCTCGATTGGACCCGCCTTGACAGCGAAAAGGAAATGCTCTGCCTCGCACCGGTCTGCGTCGAATCCACGGCCCTCCTGGTCGCCGACAGTTTGCGCGCCATCGCGGCTGAAAAAGCGATTACACTCGAGGTCGTGCATGCGAATGAGCTTCCAGCGGTCCAGGGGGATCGCGATAAACTGGAACAGATTCTCTGGAATCTCATCGGCAATGCGAGCAAGTTCACGCCGCCAGGCGGCCGCATCACCGTCGATTTCCAGACGACCCCCGAGGGCTTTGTTCAAACCTGTGTCGCCGATACCGGCTGCGGGATTGACCCGGGCCACGTCGGAAAGGTCTTCCAGGAGTTTTCCAAGGTGCCGTCTGCCATGCCCACCGCTCAGGGGGCTCAGCTTGGGCTGTTCATTACGAAAAGCCTGGTCACGATGCATCGAGGAACCATCTGGGTAGAGAGCACGCCCGGAGCCGGCACGCGCTTTTATTTCACCGTACCTGTCGCGTCTTCGCGAAAAGACTCACCGCAACCGGCCCCGCAGTAGAATGCGCGAGGAGCGAAGAAGTTCTGAGTTCTGAGTTCTGAGTTAGAAGCGGGGCTGAGGGTGAGATTCTGTGGAATGTGGAATGAAAATGTGGAATGAGGAATGAATCGGCCAGAAAAGCTGAGAGAGAAGTTCTGAGTGCTGAGTGAGACCCCAAAACTCAGAACCCAGAACTCAGAACTCAAAACTCGGCGAAGCCGCTGACTCAGCACTCAGAACTCACAACTGCTTTCCACCATTTCGGCAATTGAGAGGAGTGTATTCTGATGCGCGCCAAAATCCTAATCGTCGACGACGACCGCGATATTCTTCTCGGACTCGAGAATCGTATCACCTGGATGGGGCACGAACCTGTCACAGCCGACAACGGCAAGGATGCGCTGCGTCTGATTGAACAAGGAGAATTCGATCTCGTGCTCTTGGATTTGGAACTGCCGGCTCTGTCCGGTCTGGAAATCCTGGAACGAGTGAGCGGCGCCTCGCACAGCGAGCGGCGCACCGAAGAGGACACAAGCGCAACCTACACCACACCGCTTATCATCATCCTGACCGCATTCGGCACCATCGAGCGCGCTGTGCACGCCATGCAGCTTGGCGCATTTGATTTCCTGACGAAACCGTTCAGCGCCGACCACCTGACCGTCGTGGTCAAAAAAGCCCTGGCCACCGTGGCGCTACACCGTCAGGTCGACATCCTCCGTCAAGAAGTCGACGATCGGTACGATCACCTCGTGGGAGCCAACGCCAAGATGGCCGCGCAACTCACGATCGCCAAACAAGCGGCGCTGTCCGACGTGACCGTCCTCCTGCTCGGTGAAACCGGTACGGGAAAGGAAGTCGTGGCCCGAGCCATTCATCGTTGGAGTCCACGCCGCTCGAAACCTTTCGTCGCTGTCAATTGTGCGGCTTTGCCGGAACCGCTGCTCGAGAACGAACTGTTCGGCCATGAAAAGGGCTCCTTCACCGGGGCGGTCAAACGGGAACCAGGCAAGATCGAGGTGGCAGAAGGGGGAACGGTGTTTCTTGATGAAATCGGAGATATGCCGCTCCCGTTACAAAGCCGTCTGCTGCGGGTCCTTCAGGATCAGAGCTTCTATCGTGTGGGCGGAACCCAGCCGGTTCGCACCAATGTGCGTTTCATCGCGGCCACGAACAAAGACATACGGCGCGCGATCCAACAGGGCACGTTTCGTGAGGATTTATACTACCGGCTCGCGGTGATCACTGTGACACTTCCGCCCCTGCGCGAACGGCTGGACGATGTCCCTGCCCTGGCCATGCATTTCCTCAATCGCGCGGTCAGAATAGGGATTCATCGCCCCTGCGCCCTGAGTGAGCGCGCCGTGCGGGCGTTGCAACAGTATCAGTGGCCGGGCAACATCCGCGAACTTGAAAATGTGCTGACGCGGGCGCTCATCTTGTGTCCCGAGGACACCCTTGAGCCCGCATACCTGCATCTGGCAGATGCACCGATCCCTTCGCCGACCGAGGCCGAGATCGGATCGCCGCCGCGTCCCTACCATGAGAGCATGGATGCCTACAGTCGGAAGATCATCGAAGAAGCGTTGCGCAGAAACGGATGGAACCAAACCCGAGCATCCGAAGAGCTCGGCCTTCAACGGACCTACCTCACGAAACTGCTCCGTCAGAAAGAAATCCCTAGCAGACTGCCTAAAGATTCCTCCTCATCATCCGAGGACGATTCACCCTGAAAGCAGTTCTGAGTTCTGGGTTCTGAGTTCTGAGTTCTGAGTTCTGAGTTGTCCGGAACTAACTTATACTGAGCTGACCACCAAATAGTGCGTATGCGGCCGTTTATGGTTCGACAAGCTCACCACGGAAGGTAGCCCTGAAGCCCATTCGTCCTGAGTCTGTCGAAGGGGGGAACGCACTATTTGCCGGCCTCATCAGTAACTCAGAACCCAGAACTTCTTCCCTAGTCCCCCACCCCCGTCTTCCGCTTCCCGATGGTCTGCAACTGATCGGGGGTCAGCCACCAACGAAGGGTGCCTCGGCCCGGCTTCGCCGGGATCGGCATCTCGATCAGACAGGCTCCGGCTTTCTTCAAGGGGAACGACGTAGAGGCCCGCCCGGACAGGAGGACACTTGCGGCCATGCCCAACTGCGGCTCATGACCGATACAGATCACACATGACTCCGGCGGAATATCTTGTAATAAGCTGATCACTTTTGCAGGCGGAGCTTCCGGCAATAGTTCATCGCGCAGTTGCATGAGCGACGGCCTCGCCAGCAGGCCGTGCAGCAACTGAGCCGTTTCGCGCGCACGTCTCGCAGGACTCGCGTAGATCACAGTTGGACGCACATCGAGTCGCCGCAGTCCGGCAGCCACTTGACGGACTCGCCGCTTGCCTTTCTCCGTCAGCGGACGATCAACATCCTTGCCCTCCCACTCCTCCCGCGCAACCGCGATCCCATGCCGAACGAACACACAGTCCATCGTCACTCCATTCATGGTTTAAGGATCGACTTCGTCCGTCGTTCGAGAAGCAATTCCGGAATCTGATGATCTGTTGAATGTTAAATGTTGAATTCTGAATGATGAATGTTCGGAATTCATCAGATCGTCAGATATCTTCCACTTTACGTTTCATGCCTCACGTTGAGGTCTCTTCCGATTCTGACAATTCAACATTCAACATTCCCAATGCCGCTTCACACCCCTCCAGCCGTACCAGCAATCCGATGGCAAGAAAGCGCGCGTCGATCACGTCGAGAATATGCCGCTGAAGCTCATCGCGAAACGGCGCGAGACTCTCATCGTGAAGATAACAATCGACCGTGCGAGGCAGCCGCCGTCTCCAGGCCTGGGCTGCCTGTCGCGCACCGTCGGCAGCGGGTCCTCCATGAACAAGAATGGTACGAACTTCATGCTCGAAAAACCCCACATGCACTTCTTCATCTTCCAAAATCGAGGTCAGATCGGGCCGCAAGCCGGCTAACAGCCTTGCGAACTCCAATCCCAACGTTTCGTACCCGTAGAGATGTACCGCGAGGACCCTCCATTGACTAGGCATACGAGGAAGCACCGTTTTGCCGTGCGAATTCGTTCCCAGCAGCAGCTCAAACTGCTTGAGATGCTGCGCTTCTTCTTCCTCATGGCGGCGCAAGAACTGCAACACTGCGGGCGGAACGTCCTGCGCTTGCGCAGAGCGTACCGCCCACAAGGCCATGGCCTCCGCCTTGAGGAATTGTTCCAGGATCGCCCGTTCACAGGAGGAAGGTAGCGGATGAGTCATGCGCCGAGTTTACCGGAACGATGGGGCAGAACCAACCAAGCAGTGGTGAGTGTTGAGTTCTGAGTTACTTCCGGACAATTCAGAACCCCGAACTCAGAACTTCTTTACTCGTCTCGCCAGTCTCGCCCCTCGCGCTTGTCGCGCGCCAGGAATATGCGGGCTAGACACTCTCCAAATCATTCCTGTATCCTATCGCCCGGTTATGTACCATCCTTTCTGGCGGTGTAGCTCAGTTGGTAGAGCAGCGGACTCATAAGCCGCGGGTCCCCCGTTCAATCCGGGGCACCGCCACCAATAATTCCCACAGCTTATCACTCGGCTGCTCATCACTGATTTCCACCTGTCACGGTTTCGGTCACGGTTGGAACTGAAATGAGGGTCGATTGACCCTCAACGGGTTCCTCCTCCCCTACTGGCTCACTGGGTTCTGAGTGGTCCGCTATCGGCTCATTCCTCGCTGTCTGCTGGCCTGGCACTCTCCCGAACGCGGCCACCTTCTCGACCTCATTCTGTAAGTGTGACAGACTCAGGTGGGCGTATCGCCTTACCAGTACCGTGCCGCTATGCCGCAAGAGCGTGGCAATCGTCCCTTCGGTCGATCCTGACATCGCTAACCGACTGGCAAAGGTATGCCGCAAGCTGTGCCAGGACACGCCCTCCAGCCCAATGGCCTTCACCGTGGGAAGGTACACGCGCCGGTAGAAGTTGCGCGGGTCCGCATGGGTATCGGGGTTTTCGCTTGGAAACACCCAGACCGACTTGTTGCCGGGGATGAAGCCCTGTAAGAGCATCTTCGCCTCTTCATTCAGCCGGACGTACTGGACGCCGCCCGCCTTCGTGGTCGGGAGAGTCAAAACGCCGCGTTCGAGATCGACATGCTCCCAGCGGAGCGAAAACTGTTCCATCTGGCGCATCCCGGTCAGGATCGCCAATCGAACCCAGCCCGCATACGGTGCCCCGATCTTCGCGCAGAGCATCCCTTCTTCTTCGGGCGAAAGAAACCGCGTCTTTCCTGCTAACTCCCGAAACATTTTGATCCGGCTCACCGGGTTACTGGCGACCTTGCCATCCCGCACAGCTTTATTGAGCACCCGCCGCAAGAACCCCATGTAGCGGTTCACTGTCTGTGGAGTTCGACCCTCCGAGAGGTGAGCACGGGCGCTCTCTAAGGCGGTTGGTGTAATGGCATTCAGTCGTGCCCCTGAAAAGATTGCCACCCACTTCTTCTTGAACCGCTCCTCATCGCGCTTCGAGCGCCCGGTGAACGCGGCAAGATACCCGTCAAGGACTTCTTCTAGCTTCGCGTAACCGCCCTGCTGATACCGCTCAGGGAAGAACCGCCCCGTCTTTTGTTCCTGCTTGGCCTTCTCGTAGAAGTCTCGCGCCGCCGTTTTGGTCGAGAAACTGCCGAACCGACGTTCTCGCCCCTCATGATAGAGCCGCACATACCACACTGGCTTGCCAGTCGAATCCTTCTTACTGAGCAAGCCTCGATCTTTTCTCCCTGCTCGCGCCATCGCTCACCGTCCTTTCCGGCTCATCATCGGAGCCTGTTTGAAATGTGCCTCCAACAAGTGCCGAATAAACCCGCTGGCCGTCGTGCCCTGTTCACGCAAGCCGTCCAGCTTGGCCTTGATCGGCTCCGGCACCTGAATCAACAGTCGAATCATTTTCATTCCCCTCACCTCCTTCTCCTAGATGATAAGCCTACTATCATATGATAGTGAAGTATGTCAAGTGCTATTTGACGCATTGGGCGAGACGGTGCTAGGCTTCCGCCGCAATGGTACGAACCCCACCAGAAGGCACCGGAGCCTGGAACTTTCGAGACATCCCCCGCGATCTCATGCGGAAGGTCAAAATGGCCGCTGCCCATGAGGGGAAGACGGTCAAAGACTTCTTGATTGAACTAGCAGAAGCGAGGATTCAGGAGTTGGGACGAAAGGGGATCTTGCCCAGGGGGAAGTGACGAGGCGGTTCATAGTTTCCCCAGCAATCACTAAGGCACAGGTGAAATTTGAGGAGACCCGAACCGATCCAGCAAGGAGGGCACAATGGAGCATAGAATGATCATTGGACTGGTGCTAGTAATGACAACCTTGAGCGGGTGCGTGGGCGAGTGGTTTGTCATTCGGACGGTCGAAGAAATTCAACGCTCGGAGTACCATGCGGAGTACGCTTCCCCCAAAACTCCAGATACCGTCACACGCTGTATGATGGAAACCCTTTATAGTCACACGGATGCAAAAGGGAAACGGCCGTATGCGGAGGTGAGCACTCAGACTTTCGGAGCAACACAGACAATTATGCTAAAAACCGGGCAGAATCTGGCGACTCGGATGTATGGTGGCGGGGACGAAATACAATTCTTTATCGAGAACTCAGCTCGTGATGGCGGGACCAAATCAAAGGTATGGGCGAATCAAATGATCCTGCCTTCCCCTCAAAAATATCTTGATACCATTGCGGGGGTCGTGCGGGTCTGCTTATAGTCCACACCTGTGCATTCTATAAGCCATTAGCGATAGCTTCACACTCCCCCACGGACGGCCTACCTTCAACGTACAAACAGCATGTGTGGACGCTTTTCCCAAACCGCCTCACCAGAGGTGATTGCCCAACAGTTTGAACTAATAGATCCGCCTCTGTTTAACCCCCGCTACAACATCGCTCCGTCTCAACCCGTTGTGGCCATACGGATTGAACCCGACACCACGACGCGCAGACTCGTCCAGCTTCGCTGGGGCCTGATCCCATCGTGGGCAAAAGACCCCAAGGTCGGGAATCAGTGTATCAATGCGAAGGCTGAGACGGTGGCAGAGAAACCCGCGTTTCGGTCTGCTTTCAAGAAACGCCGCTGTCTTGTCGTAGCGACAGGGTTCTATGAGTGGCAGGCGCAAGGCCGCACGAAGCAGCCTATATGGATCGGCCTACGGAGCAAGCGTCCTTTTGGCTTTGCTGGATTGTGGAAACACTGGGCTCCCACCGAAGGAGAGCCACTCGACACCTGTACGATCATCACCACGGAGCCGAACGAACTCATGCAATCCATTCACAATCGCATGCCGGTCATTCTCGCTCCCACGTCCTACAACCAATGGCTCGACCCGACTTTCCAGCAATCGGAACCGCTCAAGGCCCTGCTTCGTCCGTATCCGAGCGAGGAGCTAACGGCCTATCCTGTGAGTACGCTTGTCAATAACCCGCGCCACGATGCCCCACAGTGTCTTGAGCCTGTCTCGGTTTAGGGAGTACACTACCGCCCTGCCTGGATGTGAGGTTGTTCGATGAACGTCGATGCTGTCTACTCGCCTGATCTCTCTACGCGATACGCATTGCCTGTCTTCCTTGGCCGATTGCCTGCGGGGTTTCCCTCTCCGGCTGACGACTATATCGAAGGCAAGCTTGATCTTAATCGCCACCTCGTCAAACATCCCGCCGCCACGTTCTTTGTGCGCGTGTCCGGTGACTCCATGACCGGAGCGGGGATTCATTCAGGGGACTTGCTCATCGTGGATCGCTCGCTTGAAGCAATAGACGGCAATGTGGTTGTGGCAGCGCTCGATGGAGAATTGACGGTCAAGCGTCTCTATAAGCGAGACAAGGCCCTATGCCTCCTTCCCGCCAACAAAGACTATGAGCCTATCGAGATTCAGGCTCAACAGTCGTTCGAGATTTGGGGAGTGGTGACGAACGTGATTCACGCCCTCTGAGTTTCCATGCCACCCATCTTTGCCCTCGTCGATTGCAACAACTTCTATGCGTCCTGTGAGCGAGTCTTTAACCCGATACTGGAAGGAAAGCCCATCGTGGTGCTGTCGAACAATGACGGTTGTGTGGTAGCTCGCTCCAATGAAGCAAAAGCGTTAGGCATCGGGATGGGTGTTCCGGAGTTTCAGATTCGTCCGTTGCTCCGCGCCCATCATGTGCAGGTGTTCTCCTCCAACTACACACTCTACGGCGATATGTCCCAGCGAGTGATGGAGACGCTGGAGCAGTTCTGCCCCGATCTCGAAGTTTATTCCATCGACGAAGCCTTTTTAAGTCTACTGGGCTTTGAGCGGCAAAATTTGACCGAATACGGGCGATTGATCCGCCACACGGTAAAGCAATGGACAGGCATTCCTGTCTCCGTAGGCATCGCCGAAACAAAAACGCTGGCGAAGATTGCCAACCGGATAGCCAAGCGGACACCCGACACAGGCGGGGTCTTCGACCTGCTCGCATGTCCAGACCGAGAAGCATTGCTTGGCAGGGTTGCCGTTGAAGACGTGTGGGGGATCGGCCCAAACCATGCCCGTTCCCTGAAACAACACGGCATCACCACGGCCCGCCAGTTGGCCGGAGCCGACGACCAGTGGATACGCAAACGCATGGGGATCGTGGGACTTCGTCTTGTGATGGAGTTGCGCGGGGTATCCTGTTTGGACTTGGAACAATGCCCTGCGCCCAAGCAATCCCTCACCTGTTCTCGCGCCTTCGGGACGCTCATTCACACACTGGCAGACATGGAAGAGGCGGTCTCGGTCTATACCTCGCGGGTAGCTGAGAAGCTAAGACGTGAACGACTGGCCGCGACGGTGTTGACCGTATCCCTGACAACCAACGAATTCAAAGAAGGACCGCAGTACAGCAACACACTCACGCTGAAGCTACCCATTGTGACGGATAACACGTCAGAGCTAATCAGGTGTGTGCTTCAGGGAATCCGCGCAATCTACCGAGACGGGTATCTCTACAAAAAGGCAGGCGTGATGCTCACGGGACTGGTCCCTGTAAGTCAGACACAGACCGATCTGTTTGACGGCCAGGACCGCAGAAAGTCCAAGCGGCTGATGTCTGCGCTCGATGCTGTCAATGATCGGTGGGGAGCGGGAACCCTCCACTATGCGTCAAGCGGTATCACCAAAGCCTGGAAGACGCAGTTTCACCGTCGTTCACCGGCCTACACCACACAGTGGAGTGAGCTTCCGGTCGTAACGGCCTAACTCGGCGCTCGCCTGAACAATCCCACCATCGCCACCACTCTAGAATGCACCGAGGAAAAGTAACCAGCACCATGCACAGGGGCACGCACAATGACCAGAAGGAGACTGGCCCCACGTTGCTGGAATTGGTGCTGCGGATAGAAGGCGACATCCGACGAAGCCTGGGGCCGATCCGTGTGACGCCACTCCAAGCAGGCGTGCTCCTCTTTCTGCGTTGTCATGCGGAGGCCAATGTGACGGACGCCGCAGTTGCGCTAGGCGTTGTGCTCTCGACGTTGAGTGTGGTGGTCAAAGCCCTAGAGCGCAAGCGTTGGGTCACCAAACGTCGCTCGGTGAAGGATGATCGTGTCGTGTGTTTGTCGCTGAGTCGGCGGGGTGAGGCTCTCGCCCTCCACATCGAGCAGCGGGTCCGCCACGTGAATGCCACAGTGGCGGAACCTGACCGAAGAGCCCTTGGCAAGAACCCGTAGGGCAGTCGTGCCTAGACTCTTGCGCCGTCGTTCGCACCCTTCTACAATTGGCTAATGATTAAGAAATTTCTCGTTGGCTGTGTTCTTGTGACAGCCCTCACTCACTGTGTGCAACCAGTTAAGACGGTAAAAATACACCCCAATTGCCCAGAGATACCGGCAACAACATTTGAAAAGGTGGGTTTGGATGCGAAGGCAGGTGCTTTGCAATTCGGGAAGTTGGTTACTGTTGGTGAATTGACTGTCAGATCAGACCCACAAATTATCTCCGGAATAAGCCAAAGTGTTAGAGATGACCAAATAACTGATGCGTTAATCTGCGCTGCAAGGGAAAGGGGTGAACTGAAGACTGATGAACAGATCGCCCATGCCTGGAAAGTGGCAAGGTTCTATAGAACGAATCCTACACCGGATAAGGCGATGGAGTTTTATAAACAGAACCCCTTCCCAGTAACTCCGGGTAGCCCCGATATATCGCAGCACTCAGAAGGCCCGAATAGCCCCAACATAATTGGAGACAAAAATAGCGTGGTAATAATGACTCCGCCAGACAGACCATTAGGACGAGAGCCATCAGATATTCAGGATGAGAAGATATACATCGAGTGCGAGGGTAAACCCATACCGCAAACGACACTGTCCGATCGGAAGGTGAAAGGACTAGCCTTTTCCCACAGAACACCTGGGAGCAGCGTCACCGCGACAGAATTCCAAAGCATTGGGGTACCGGGAGGTCGAACTGATTGGGTGGTCGAGGGAAGGGCCTTCGAGTGTCAGATTACAAATTACGGAACTGTTCCCGTATTAAAGATGCAAATTACTTTTGGGTTGAGCTTCCTAGAGACGGTTTGGCTGGATTCTAAAGGCTCTTTCACGCACAGATTTAAGTTCTCGGAGAAATGGACTTCACAAATACGAAAATTAGACCCATGGCCTGCTGAACGATTTACTTTTCTTATGAAAAACATAACCAACGATTGGTTAGAGGTCACCGTGCCTCAATTTGTAGAATTGCAGATACTGGGAGAATCCAAGAAGCGAAGCGTTCCCTTATCACGTCCAGATGACGATCCGGGGCATCTGGGCACTTATTATCGCTCTAAGTTTTTATTCCCTCCTGCAGACTTTGCGCAACAAAATCGTCCTGAGAACTGGCCGCAGCGGAACGCGAATGGTGTGGCAAAATAAAGCCTGTTGCGTCTGCGGTCACGCTCCAAGCGCGGGAATTCACGCCGTTAACGCGATCGTCACCGACGGGTTAAATCGTGACCGAATCGAGCCCCGCAACCAAGTTATTTAACTTAGCTCCAACCGCCAGCTTCAACAGCCCTTGCACCTTCGTTCGCAACCCTTCTAGAATGTGCCTCCCTGCGAGGCCCCGATGCCCGTCTCTATTCGGCCCTACCGTCGCTTCCCCGTCACCTAACGCCGCCGCCGCTGTGACCACCACGTATAGAGCACAAAGGCGATAAATGGGAGCAGCACAATCGCCAGCCCGATCACCGGTATGACCAGAATGGTGACATAGCGTTCCAACAGAGACGGGGCGTCCATGCGTGGACCGACTCCAGAGGGAATGAACGTTTCTTGGGTCAATGGTAACGAGCCTATTCCAAGGTGTAAAGCATCCTCTTGCGCCCCCGTTCGCCCCCGCCTACAATACGCCTCCCTGCGAGGCTCCCATGCCCTTCTTGATTCGCCCATCCCGTCGCTTCCCTGTCTGTTGCCCCATGACCTGCCACGTAGGCTTGTCTAAGGGGCACGCATGATCTGGAATCTTTCACTAAGAGGTTGGCGACTTTCTGGTGGTTGGCCGGATTGTTGGATAGACCTGTTCTCTTTTAGTCGAATTACCGAATGATCAACGAGCCTTCGTGGCGGCTGGTGTTGTTCGATGGGTACGAGAGAAAGAGGATGGAATTGAAACGCTGATAACAGATCAGACAGCACAGGAGCAGGTGGAAGCTTACGTCAGGTAACCAATAGAGGGTCTGATATTATGAGTTGGACTCAGGATACACCTTCCCAAAAAGGGACCTATTGGTTTCGTCGCACCAAGCGCAAGTCGCCTGAACAAGTTACGATAAAAGGTGACAAAGTAGCTTTTAAGTCTGGAAACATCGAAGACCTCGCACATGTGAAGGGTCAATGGCGCGGTCCCATTGTGCCGAGTAACGAAAAGCAAGAAGACAAACCTGGATTCTTGAAAAGTGTCTACAATCACCGGCCTGGTCCTCTTTTTAGTATTGCTAGTGCGATTGTCCTCGCGATTCTAATTCCAGTCTTGCTAGGGAATTTATCAATTACAGAGCCAAAACTAGTTTATGTTGGCGAGCCGCCGGAGTGGCCTATACCACCACAGATTGTCCAAAACAAGGTGGAAAATGGACAATGGATATTACATGTAAAACACAAGGTGCCGTTCAAAAATTACGGGTTACCTAAAGACCATATAGGGAGGGTTGAGATCGGAAAGGATGGGCTGTATCCCGCCCCGCAAGGGGTTAAAGTGCTTCACGTTGATGGGACGGAATTGGGATGGCTGGAGCGAAAAGAAATTGAATTTGAGGCCTTAATCTATCTGGACCCCATCAACCTAAAGGAAAAGAAACTAAGTTTCAAAACATACTACTATGGTTCGAAAGACAACGAAATCTATGGTGGAGGGATGAATCTTTACATCGACTGACCTGAGAGACTTAAAAATCATCGAACATTCGCAACTAGAGCGAGCGACCAACGTCCTGAACGCGACACCATGTCCCTCGACACGCGACCGTCTCCAACATGTGGGAGATTGCCGCCATGGTGGAAGTACTCGAACGGAAGGGCCTCTGCACCAAGCAAGACCTCTACATCATCGACGAACACAGCTGCGTGAATCCCCGCGCCCGTATCCCTGAGAGGGTATTTCCTGAGACGTACCGCCACGCTGACGACGAGAACAAGATCATTGATGACATTCTGGAGTCACTGAACATGAACGGCAAGGTACAGGAATGATCCACGAAAACGATTAGAACGCAGTAAACGCATGCCCAACGATAAGAAGTTCTGGAGAATCATTTTCTACCTACTACCTTTTGTTTTTCTCGCTATCATGGTGCCGTATCTCTTCCAGTGGACTTCAGCAGAAAGAACAATTCAGCGCCTATCAGATGCGGCATTGGCTCTTAACGAACTGGAACTAGATGGCCTGGTGGCCGGTGGGATACCGATTGATGCTAGAGATGAGACGGGTCAAACTGCCCTAATGCGGCTGTCCGGGCTGCAAGGACAGCAGTCCACAGAGGGCGTTCGCCTTCTTATTCACAAAGGAGCGGCGGTAAAGGCTGTGGACCGGAGGGGCATGACCGCCCTCATGGCCGCAGCGATGACAGGCCCGGTATCTACCGTTGAGCTGCTTATCAAGAATGGGGCGGAAGTCGATGGCTTTGATCTGAACAAAGCTACTGCACTCAATTATGCGGCGAATGTTTTGGGGAATAAGGACATAGTGCGGATTCTTCTCGCGGCAGGTGCTAACCCCGATGGAATGGGCAGTGAGGAACACGAGACGCCGCTTTATCAGGCGGCATCTCGCGGAAAATTTGAAATCGTGAAGATGTTGCTAGAGCATGGGGCGAAAATTACAAATAAAAACAATTCTGCTGCTCTTATCGAAGCAGCCAAAGACGGTCACTCTGACATTGCTGTCTTACTGCTAGAACATGGTGCACAGGTGAATGGAGAGCAACGATGCTCCATCATCTCCGGAAAGGAAACGTATTGCAGTGATGTTCCCTTGGCGGCAGCTGTTGAGAGTGGCAACATTGATATAGTCAAAACATTTCTGGCTAAAGGGGCTGACCCGAACGCTAAAGATAGCAAGGGAAGAAGCTTGGTCCAAGTAGCACGTGAAAAGGGATTTGCACCGATAGGTATTCTCCTCTTAAAGGCGGGTGCGGAGAAATAGCTTCAATTGCCGAGGCGACAATTTGTACAAAGAAAGCGCGCCCCATTATATATCCCCACCTCAGGCATGGAGGAACGAACCTGACCAAGATCAGGTGGGCAGTCGGGCTTTTCGCTCAGATATTGATTCTTGGGTTCTCACCTGGACGGATCATGCCACCCGCACCGCTGATACAGACGGCGATGGTCTTCGCCGCAGATAAGGCCGGACCACTGGACATCAATACAGCTACCGCCGACCAACTCAAAGCCCTGCCGGGGATCGGCGATGCTTACTCAGAGAAGATCATCAAAGGCCGTCCGTACCAACGAAAGGATGAGCTGGTCCAGAAGAAGATTCTGCCACGGGCGACGTATGAGCACATCAAATATAAGATTGTGGCGGAGCAGAAGTAGCACTGTTTCCCGAAACAAATAATTCGCACTATGAATCCTGATGCCATTCAATGCCCAACATGTGGTTCCGAGATCACCGAGTCTCTTGAAGAATTGGAGCGTTTGGGAAAACAACGTCACACTGTAAGGATAGGCGATGATATGCCGCTACTGAAAGAGCGTCTACGTCCTCCGTTACAGCCCCCAAGAGAACCACTTGTATTTGGTATCGGTCTAGGGACGTTTATTGGAATCTTGGTAATTATGTCCATACTTAATTACCCGCAGGGCTTCTTTAATTTTGTGCTCGCCCTGCTTGCCGCTGTTGGTGTGTTCCATTTTCTAAAACAGAGATATCAAGAGAAATATGAGGTCTGGCGGTCGGATGCGAAAGGAGCACACGTCTGTCTAAAGTGCTCGGCTTGCTTCCATCTGAAAACCTAAGTGTATGACCAAGTTGTTAGTCGCGTCACTGTTCGCAACTTTCTTCTCTAGCCTTGTTTCTGCCTCTGAAATAACTGGCCCCGTCATCTCCATCCTCGACGGCGACACCATCGAAGTTCTGCACAACACACGCGCTGAACGCATCCGCCTCAGTGGGATAGACTGCCCAGAGAAGGGCCAAGCCTATGGTCAGCGAGCCAAGCAAGCTGCCTCAGGGCTGGTCTATGGTAAGGATGTCAGGCTCCTGACGCATGGCCTCGACAAGTACGGGCGCACCCTTGCTGATGTGCTCCTGGCGGATGGCACCAACGTCAATCACACGTTGGTCAAAGACGGCTGGTGCTGGTGGTATCGGAAGTATGCGCCGGGGGATACGGTCCTTGAGGGGTTGGAGAAGGAAGCGCGAGAAGCCAAGAAAGGGCTGTGGGTTGATCCAGCGCCCATCCCTCCGTGGGTCTACAGGAAAGCAAGACGAGGGCAGGCGCTTGACCTCTCAGACCTTGTGCCGTTGGACGCTGAGATCGAGGGCAAGGCGTCTACTCGTGGTCCGCCATTCTTGGGAGCTATCGAGCAAGACTCCGAGTCCTCTACCCCAACCTCACCCTATCCTGTCATCGGCAACCGCAAGAGTCACATCTACCACCGCCCAGACTGCCCCAATTACAGCCAAGTTGTGCCACGGAATAGCGTAGCGTTTAATAGCGCGGCAGCGCGGCGGAAGCGGCGGGGTATCGAGTCGCCAGGAATTGTCCTTGATGCTACCGTTCCCTCTCTACTGTCGCCACCAAGTTGCTCGCTGACGCCTTGAGCGCACGGGACAATTTCAGAATCATGCTCAAAGTGGGCGACTTCAGCCCCCGCTCAAGCTGGCTAATATAGGTCCTGTGGACCTCCGCCCGAAACCCTAACTCCTCCTGCGACAAGCCAATTCGCTTTCTAAGGCGAGCAATCTCCTTGCCGAACGAGGTTTCCGGTGAGGTTTTGGCACCACGGGTTCCCATACCCGTGATGTTGACGGCTTGAATACTATCGAGCTACAGACTATAGTGTTCACTCTGCAAGCCAGATAACCATGAGGTCTGGTGATCCTGTGATGCTACCCCTCCAAAGGACACTTTCCCACGATCCATCAGCATTGCCTCAATCAAAAGGTGTAATTGCAAGGAGGCTTAAATGAACACGCTCGTGCCTCTTATGGTCAGTGTATTCCTAGCAGTCTCGGTGCAGGCTCATGCGGGCGATCTGGGCTTAGCGGGCGCGTTATCTGGGGCGGGACAAGCAATGGGCAATTCTCTCTCAATACTCCAGTCAGGGCTTCTTCAACAGCAACTTTTGGAAGAGCGTGATCGGATGGAGCGTGAACGAGAAGAGCGCGCCTACCAACGGCAGCGAGAACGCGAACGTGCTGAACAGATGAATTATGAGCAGGCGGAACGTGCGGGCTACGAACGAGCACGGGCTGAGTATTCACAGCAGCTTGAGGCGAACTCGCGGCTGGCGGAATACCAACAGCTCTTGAACGAGAAAAGCCGGCTAGACCAGCAGAAAGAGCTCATCGATAAAGAGCCTGATTCCCCACAACACCGACAGGCCGTCACGGAACACAATAGGCAAGTGGCGGAGTTTCAGGCGCAGGTTACAGCCTACGAACAACTCCGAACGGACACGAATCCGTCTGTCAGTGCCCGGCAGTCTCAGCGGGGGTCAGCGGACCCTTGCGATTGGTATGCGAAATCTAAGTCTCCTTCACCGTATGCAGACGAATATGCGCATTGCAGGAGGATCTTAGGAAAATAGGGCTTTTCTCACCAGGAGGTTTACCATGTGGTCTCTAGTCTTCCTCTTGTTAGGCTTGTCTGTGAGTCTTCCCTCATTGGCTCAAGCCCAGTCCGGCTCCAGCACCGACATCGGTAACACGACGCTCTACAACTTCGATTCCTTCAGCGGATCAAGGCAATCGATTGGCAAGACCGATTTCTACAGTTTCAGTGACGGCTCAAGCACGACGCGCCACAGTGTGGGGAGCACTGACATCTATTCCGGCTCCACGCCGAGACTGAGCGGATCGACCAATCGAATCGGAGGAACGACATTCGGCACCTGGCAGGACGGGACCACAAGCACACACCAATCGATCGGTGGCACGACGTTTCACGATTTCAGCGATGGACGGCGGTGCACGAGCAATCGGATCGGGTCGACTACACTCACCAACTGTAATTGATCCGGTCACCAGACGAATCCATTTGGCACCGTATTCCACCGATTATACCGTAACGCCCGATTGAGGCCGGCTATGTCTGCGGTGATTGTGCCCATGGTGATTCCGGGCACCTACCTCAAGGCCAGAGGGTCGGCGTCGGAAGTCCAGAAGGTGTCCGACAAATTCTACAATCGCGTCACCGTCCTGTATCTGCTCCCGGATGAACACTTTGCCTTTTTCGCGTATCGACATGGCTATGAGAAGACCATTGCAGCGGGTCAGTGGGCTCGGAGGGAGGAGCGAGTGGTGTTGCATGGTGTGGCCGACCATCGCTCGGATTACACGGCGGCGAACTTCGATAAGCGATCCTTCACCAGGCGTTTTCTCGTAGACCATGGAGCGGCTGGGTCTACGCTCGTTGATGATAGCCTGCCGCCCTGGAACGTCCTCGGCTGGGCAGGCCCCCTCACCTTTCTCGGATCGCGCCAGTGTGTTACTTGTGCCGATTGGGAATTGTCGCTTTGCTTGAGGTGGCCGGAACGATGGGAAGACATCTCGCCTTGGGTGACCGCCTTCCTGGCACGCACCACCATCACATCGCTCTAGGTGGCTTTCGGTCCCATTTAGAGGAAAGCTCGAAACCCTTTACATAATCACCCGCTGACCCCCCCTTATAGAGTCACCATACACAGATCCTGACGGGGCATATTCCCAAACCGCCGCTTCACTTGGATCAGCCCTAAAGTTTACCATTTTACCCAAGTTTTTCGCCCAGATGAAGAATTCGTTCTATTCAGATGTTACTCCTTGAGCGTATAGCTAGTGTACTATAGGTGCCGCATGTGAGGTCTCCCACCCCCGGAACCGTTGCGCGGTCGTGGGGGGGCCATGACACTGGCGACATCTGGAGGACCCGTTGGCATAGAAAAACAGAACGCTATGACAGTCCCCAAGGTAACTAACGTAGTTAGGCATTTTCACCAACTCGTGTTCTTTCCCTGCTCCTACCGTCTTAGCGTACAGCATGTCTCTCCTTGTTGACTCTCAAATGCCTGCCGACTCCGCAACCGATCTGACCGAATCCAAATGGAGCAACCATCCCAAATAGCAACGACCCACAAATCTGTCGATTTCAACCCAAGCCCTACTAGCGCCAAGAATTCTGGAAGAGCCGGGCCATATATCCGACCGTCTGCTCTCTCCCAATAGACCGGGCAGGCATTGGTAGAAGCGGGCTCAATCGTCACGTCTTCACGATTCCTCTGAAGCCTGGCGAGTGCTCCCCCGGAAAAATCAGGGAGCCGATGTTCGGGATGCTCGAACCGTCGCAGTTTGTCCAAGTAGTTCATGGCTCCGTTTCCCTCATAGTGCGAAATAAGCGAGAAAAGCGAAAGAAGCCCCCATTTGTTCGCTTAATTCGCTTTTTTCGCGCCTGCCCGCCAGACAATACGAGGCCGTCCCCTGGTTTCTAACATCACATAATGGGCAAGGCCCGCTGTCAGAAGCACCGTTTTGGCCCGTTCCAATTTTGCCCCTGCGACATGTCGCCCAAACAGGTCGGACACTTGACTGTCGGTAAGTTCATTGGACGCCCGCAAGGCTCGAAGGATGGTGTCAGCGATCGGGTCGCCGAGACTGTCCCCAAAAATCATCCGTGTCGAGGCTTCGGCGTATTGCCAGAGAGCGAGCGCCGCTTTGAGGTGTACCAGATCAATCGCGCTCCGGCCATTCAGGCAGGCATATAAGGCGGATACACGCATGACATGCGCTTCTCCCCTGGCGAGGAGTGCACCGGCCATCCCTGGACAGTCGGCGGATAAATCGTGATAGACCGCCTTCCAGGCTTCCCGTGCTAGATCAGTGAGTCCAATGGCGCCAACGCTACGGGCGTGGCGAAGGGCCTTTCCGATCTTCTCCGCCACCGCCATGAGGTCTCTCTCTGAGGGAGCACTTGAAAACGGTAATTCCCTGGATCGGCGTACCGCGTACCAAACAAAACGATTGGCAAACCCGTTCGAGGTTTCAGTGTCCGAGAGGTTCCGCAACAATTCATCTTTCGTCACATGACCGACGATGCTGATATGGGGATCAGTCGCCCGAACCCGGTTTGTCTTCGTCATCGGCGCCAGCGTCAGACCGTCCCAGGCATCACGCAGCACACCGGACAAGGAATTTCCCTCGCGTGCCATGATACGGAGTACTGCCCCAAACTCTGGTTGAACAAGGAAAAGTCGCTTATCTTTGATGCCAGGATCAACGCAGACTGTCACCGTTTCGCCCGTTGGGTTTCCTCGCTCCTTTAACGGCTCTTCTTTGTACTGTGCATCACGCACCGCGAATGCGAGGCCTTCCCCGGAGGAAAGGGTGCCCTTGCATTCGCCCCGCGTCCAACTTGGATCAGCAAGACTGATGAGTGCCTGAACACGCTTCCCCGCTGTGCCCTTTCGACTCTTCGAGGAAGTGCCGACTAGCACCGGCCAGAAGAGAAGAGGATGAACTACGCCATCAAGAAGGAGATGAGGAGTTCGATTCAACATGGTGCCCGCCTCGGAAAGAAACGAGGCAAGCAGCGCTACGGGATCGGCTTCGGTGTGCGGTTCTATCAATCGCACCACGTCACCTGCTAGGCCGTGCAAGGCTGCCGGGTCGAGGATCGGCCAATCAGGGGCAAGGCTCTGTGCTGGGGCAGTGGTGTCCGAGGTGTCAGTGGGCAAGGTCTCAAGCGCGCTCTGGGCTCGGCGCACCGCTGCCAGGAACCTGTTTCTAGGGTCTTCCAAGGTCATGTCCATTCTTCCATCTCCTCAGCCCATAGCAGGGAATATGCATCGGCCAATGTGTCCAGTTCGTCGTTGAGCGTGGCATCACTCCAAGCCGCTATATCAAGTCCTTGACGTGACCGTACGAAGTAGCCTGCCTCGCGCAACGCATCGATCGTGAGTCCTATTGCTACAGTAACCTTGGTCTGCTTCCTTCGATGCCGGTCACGCTGTTGTTGGGCTTTCCTTCTCGCAACTGGATCAAGGTCCGTCTTGAAGAATAAGTCCTTTACGCGCAGCCCCATAGCCGCCGTGATCTCTTGTAGATTGCAGCCGCTCCAGCACTTGAGAAGAATTGCCCGATTTCCTTCCGAGACAGAGAGGGATGGATGACGGTCTTCGTGTGCAGGGCATCGAGCCATATAGCCACGCGACGTTGGGCGCACGGAATTAAGACGCGGGAGCAGGTCTTCAACGGTCATCGAACGCTTTCTCAAAAACCGCCGGCTGTTTCAATGCGTTTAGTACATCAGTGGGCGAAAAACGAATTCCTCCCCGCCGCGGACCAACTTTGCAAAATGGAATGAGATCGAGCTTCGCCATGCGGTAAGCTGTGCCCTTCTTCAGAATCCCGCGCTGTTCAAGCCCCGCCGCTGTTACCAATTCCTGATCAGTCATAGTGCACCCCCTCATTCTTTACGCCGCCCTATTGCCGCGTGTTGAGGCATACTTTAATCCCGTGAATAGGTAAGAGATATGCGCGCATAACCCTTCTGGTTATACGCGCTATGAGAAGGCGAGAAGGGAAGGGGGATAGTTCAAAAGTAGCGAGAGGGTAGTTTACGGGCTATACCGCTGTGCGGCATCAAGATCGGGGGGAACGACTAGCGGCAATGCTCCTAATAATTTCTTTCATCCTGGGAATAAATAGAGCGAGGGAAGCCTCCATAACTTCTCTTGAGGGCACCTTGTTGCGGCTCATGCCCACTTCTTCAATCATTGAAATGGCCTTGCTATATGCACGCTTAACCCGGTCGTAAACTCGTTTTGTTTTTTCATCGTACGTGGGATTTCCATTCACCTTGAAAAGGCTATGAGTAATCTTCAAGAGATTGTTTCTGGGGACCTGCATCTTATCCCACACATCCCAGGGGTCAGCGCCATGTGACTTCGTTCGCTTTGTCTTAATCCTGCTCTCTCTTCTCTTGCTGTCGATCATCCTACCAATAAGCTCCAACAACTCCCCAGTGGGTCGCTCAAGGTCAACATTGATGGTCAAGAAGTGCCCATGGTCTGAGTTAGGTGTGTATCGATCTTCGCTCCCGTCATAGCCCCGGAGGTCATCCGTGAAGATCGAGGCATCGCCAGTACGGAGGTCATTAAGAGTCGCGGCCACTTCTTCTGAATTCCCAGGATATACAGCATGTCGCAGACCCCAGATTCTAAGAAAATGACAGTATTCCGCGTAGCGAAGACACCACTCTTTGTTGAAACGTGAAAGAGGACCACCCTCACTGAATAAGGACGGAAGATCGAACCTCCCAAACTCATTCTTCTCCCTGAGTGAAAGTCTCGGGTCATTTCTATAGTCAGGATGGCGGATTGTTGCCTGAAAGCGATCAACAGGATTCATCGGATTCGCATTACGGTTTCAGTCACGGTTACGTTCCAAAAAAGGTCACGGTGAGGGTGTACCAGAGGAAGAGACAGGAAGCAACGGCAGGCCACAAACCTCTTGATAGGCTTGGGCCTGCCGTGGCACAGAGTGACGTGGCAGTGCCTGCTGTTTTACCTTAGATATTTCTCATAAGCCGCGGGTCCCCCGTTCAATCCGGGGCACCGCCACCACACCAACCTTTGGTTGACCCGCCGACTCTCTATCGCTTTATCGTAATTGACGTCGGCGGATAGACACCTCCAGCGATTCCTTCCCCTATCTAATAGCGCACTTCGTGCGTACTACTCGCTTCATGCCGCATCATTTTCATGCCGGCGGAAGGACTCCTCCAGCCTTTTCTACCCGCAGCATCCGTCTGCGAAGATCTGCCGCTGCTGAGAGGCACTCCAGCAGCGCTCACAGAGTTCGACCGTTGAATGGGTCATCCCATCGACGCAGGCGATTCGACGCTGGACCACCGTACCACAGTCAGAACAGGCGCCAGCATGTCGCATGTCTGTCCTACGCTCTTGAGTGAGCATGAGTCACCATCTTTGTATTCGGACGAGCGCGTCGATTGCAGACGGCTGACATGAACTCCTGCCCGCTTTTGAGACTTACCAGATTCCGCCATAACCGAACCGGTAGCGGCTCCGCCTTGGCCCGATACAACTGCCATTGCATCTTGCGCAACTGCCCATTCAAGGAATCCACCGTTCGTTCCAAGTCAATGAGCCGTTCCGTCTCAAGGGACTTTCCTAATGTCAGCATCATGCCCTCCCTCTTTTCATTAAACCGTACAATGCCGAATCACGCCGATGAGAATGCCTTCGATATGAAACATATCTGAAGGTCTCACGATAATCGGCTGCATCGCCACGTTCGCAGGATGCAGCTCAATGTGTGAGTCTTTCTTGAAGTAGGTCTTGATCGTCGCGTCATGATTGACCAGCGCAACGACGGTCTGCCCGTTCCTGGCCGTCTGCTGTTTCCGCACTACCACAAGATCGCCGGGGAGAATGCCATCCTCTTTCATGGATTCCCCCTTGACGCGGAGTGCGAACGTATTTCCACCACGTAACATGCTGGGCGGGACATCGATAAGTTCGGACTGTGGGACCGGTTCAATCGGTGAACCAGCAGCCACCATCCCTGCCATAGGAATTTCAGATGATCGGCCGAGTTGATCGATCGCCACTTTCACCATTCCAGGAATGCGCCGCATCCCCGCTTCATAACGTGCCACCGACACGCGCGTAGTCCGCAACGCATCAGCCAATTGCTGTTGCGTCAGACCCAATTGTTCTCGCACTCGTTTGAGATCCGTCGGCCTCATGATGTAACCAATGGTTACATACCTGTGAATCCCCTGTCAAGCCCCAGTTCTGGACTCCTAATAATGAAGCAGAAAACCCGGTCTGGCGTAGAGTCTGTGCATAACCAAGTGAGAGACACCGCAGCAGGATTGGCAATCCGTCACACCGACCCAGCAAACGACGATGGATACCTACTATTTGTTGTTTCTGCTGGGTTAAACCCTTAGGACTACCATATCTTGTGGTGGTGCATGCGGCGGAACCAATGCCTAATTTCTAGGCAAAGACGTGTCGGAGATAGCGAAATGCACGGTATTTTGATGGCAGGGTGATCTTATTAACAGACTTATCCACAGAAGCTGGGGAGCGGGTTTTTGTGAAGATTTTTCTTGACCTTTTTATACATATTTCTCACTTTTCTTCCTCGACTTTTGTCTGTGCTCTGAGAGAACGAGTGAAGGGCACCGTTAGCAGGCCGCTAGCCCAATCTCGGCACGAGATGCACTGCACCGGCTTTGATCGCCGCCACAACCACTGAACCTGTTTCGAGACCAAGTTCTTCTCTGGCCCCCCTCGTAATCACCGCCCGCAGGGGAAAACCGCAATCGACCGTGAGTTTCACCAACACGCCTTGTGGCAGCACTTCGGTCACCAAGCCAGACAGATGATTACGCGCGCTGGTGACGCCGCTCCCCGCCTGCTCTAGCAAGACATCTTCCGCGCGAATGCAGACGTAGACGGCCGAGCCGCTCACGTCCGCTCCTAAGCCCTTCAGCGTCGTCCCGTTCACCAACACGGTCGCCAACCCATAGTCGTTTGCGACCACTTGACCCTGCACGACGGTCTCAATACCGACGATCTGCGCAACTTCCGCATTGGCGGGCCTGGAAAAAACCTCCTGTGGCGAACCAGTTTGAAGAATCGTTCCACCCTGCATCACCGCAATGACATCGCCTAACGTCAAGGCTTCGGCCCAGTCGTGCGTGACGACCACCGCCGGAATTGCAAGCTGCTTGAGCAGCGTGCGCAGCTCGCCGCAGAGCTTCGCGCCTGTCGGGGCATCCAAGGCCGACAGGGGTTCGTCGAGCAGCAAGAGCTGAGGTCGTCTGGCGATCGCACGCGCAAGCGCCACACGTTGCTGTTGCCCGCCCGACAACTGCGCCGGCTTGGACCGTTCGAGCCCATGAAGTTGCAGCAAGTCGATCAGCTCACGGACTGGCTCCCGTCGTGCCTCAGTCGGCAAATCGCTCAATCCATATTCGATGTTTCCCGCAACCGTATGTGTGGGAAAGAGCGCATAGTCCTGCGGCATGTAGCCGATCCGCCGCGCTTGCGGCGAGAGCCGAATGTTGGACGCAGCATCAACCCAGGTCGTCGAACCGAATTGAATCCGCCCTTCTTCCGGCCATTCCAATCCAGCAAGACAACGCAGCAGGGTCGTTTTCCCAGATCCTGATGGGCCGAAGAGAATCAGGACTCGCGGAGGGTCAAGCGGCAACGTAAGCTGTGCCGCCAAAGTAAACCGCCCGGGAAAGGTCTTGCGGCAATCAACCGTCAACGCTGCGGCCATACCGCCCAGACCTTTCGATTCATCGCATAGACCAGCAGCAGCACGCCATAGGAGACCGCAAGCAACAACATCGCCGTCTTGGCGGCCCCGGTATAGTTGAGCGCTTGCACCTCATCGTAAATATCGATCGAGACTGTTCGCGTTTCTCCCTCGATATTGCCGCCGACCATGAGCACCACGCCGAACTCTCCGAGTGTATGGGCGAAGCTCAGCACTGCCCCGGTGATGAGGCCTGCCGTCGACAGTGGAACAGTAAGATGAAAGAAGGTTTTGAGCTTCGACACGCCGAGCGTCCAGGAGGTTTCGATCAACCGGCGATCGACTTGCTCAAAGGCTGCGGCGAATGGTTGCACGGCAAACGGCAGACTGTAGAGAATCGACGCAAGGAGCAGACCTTCGAAGGTAAAGGGGAGCGGATGCCCTACCACGTCGCTGTAGAATCGACCGACTGGGCTGTGCGGACCGATTGCGACCAAAATATAAAAACCCAGCACCGTCGGAGGCAGAACGAGCGGAAGCGCGACTACCGACTCGACAATGAACTTCCAGCGCCATTTCGAAAAGGTGAGCCAATAGGCGATCGGCAGTCCCACGATGAGCAAAACGGCCGCCGTAAGCAGCGCGAGCTTGAAGGTGACAGCAATCGCAATCCAGTTCATCGATTACCTCGGCGATGGAACGACAAAACCATAGCGTTTCATCATTCTCTGACCCTCGGCACTCTGAATAAACGAGAGAAAGGCCTTCGCACTTTCTTGGTTCTTCCCACTCCTGAGCACCACCGCGCCTTGTTCGATCGGTGGATGCGCATCGGCAGGAATCTCCCAATAGTGGCCTGCTGCCTGCATCGGCGGTGCGAGCGCCAGCGACAACGCGATGATCCCGACGTCCGCCGCACCAGATTCGATGAATTGAGCGGCTTGAGAAATGTTCTCTCCGAGCACCAGCTTGTCTTTGACGCGATCATAGACCTGCGCATGCTCCATCGCCGCCACAGCCGCCCTGCCGTAGGGCGCATGTTTGGGATTGGCGATGGCAATCTTTCTGATCGTCGGTTCACTCAAAATCTCCAGCCCCTTGGAGAAATCTAGGTGCGACCCATTGCCGGTCCACAAGACAATCCGCCCAACGGCATACTGATAGAGCGAGCCCGGAACGGTCAGACCGGCTTCTTCCAACTTCCGGGGATACGCGATGTCGGCTGAAAAGTAGAGGTCGAACGGCGCGCCATTTTGGATTTGCGCATAGAAATTGCCGGAGGATCCGAGCGTCAGCTTCACGTGATTGCCGGTCGCTTTTTCGTACTCAGCCACGATTTCTTTGAAGGCGAAATTCAAATCTGACGCCGCCGCAATCGTGATCTCCTCCGCGGCCGAGCGGTTCACGCCGGTTATGAGGAGCATGCACAGGGCAATGATGAGTCGAATCATCAGCCAGCCTTTCTACAGTCTGACTCTCATCTGAAGATAAAAATAATCCGTATCTTTGTTCCCGCCGGCGGGTAAATTGGCAGAAGCGGGAAGCCGGTCAAAATAGGATCCCTTGAACCAATGATCGTACCCGGCATCGACGTCCATGTTGGTGCTGACGGCCCATTGCACACGAAATTCCACATCATGCCCTAGATCGTTTCCAGATACCCCGGTGGAATCCCTCAAGCCGGAACTTCCGAAACTATCCTCGCTCTGAGCCAAATACCAGACTCGCTGTTTGAGTTGAACTGTCCAGCCTTTTGCCGGTGTCACGATCACCCGCCACCCTGGGGAACTGAGGTTGGTTCTGAAAAATGGACCGAAGGTTCCCGTCGGCATATATTCAAATCGTCGAGCCCCAAACAAGGTGTCGAACCCTTCGTCCTGGCCATCGCCAGGTTTGCGGTCTCCGCTGGCGTAATCGTAGTGAATCAGGAATCTGGGAGACCAGGGGACATCGAACATATACCCCAGATCCAGATGCTGAAAATGGGCGAAATGATCCGTGACCCCGCGGGTGCCGGTCTGCCAGGCACTCTCAAGTTCGTAATCCATCTCACCTTGCTTGGGGTCTTTATAGAGACGAAGGCCGAAGGTGGAGTACGTGCGATGGTCGGCAACGGCGGCCACACGCTGATCATTCAAGCCCAAGTAGTAGGCATCCAACTGGAGCCAGGGGATATGCCTGCTCTCCAGGTAGGTTCCCCAAAAAAGAGACTTGTTGTTTTGCTCATCGAGTCTCACGTCGTCCCGAATGACCGGTTCCACCAAAAACGCCCTGACCCGCCAGGTCTTGTCCTGGCCGATTTGCCAATGGACCCCATCGAACGCGTTTGAGGTATTTCGAAAGTCGTTTCGCGCGATAAGCCGGCGACGGCCGAAGTCCATCGTCATGCGTCCGAAATGCAAGTCGGTTCGCAATCCGCTTCCCCCAACGTTGTCTAGGGTTAATGACCCGAGTAGCTGTAAGATGTCGTATTCGTTGACCGTCGTGGTATCTCTAAAATCCCCACGGTCTTTGTCCATATAGGCCCGCGCGTCCTGCCCTTCAAAGAGGAATCGCAAGGGGCCATTGCCTCCCAATCCTACGCGCAGCCGGGACCTGAGGGCGATTTGGGGATCCGTGCTCCCATTTCCAATACTCTGGCTCGTTCGCCAGGGATGGTCGTACACTTCAAATCGGGTCCGGTTTTCGATGCCGAGGTCCACCCAATCGGGTAAGTGCATTGCGGTTTTCAAATATCGGCTCCACTCAAGTTCCTTCCGTTGATTGAGGACCGCATCGGCGGGCTCGATCCAGTTTTTTCCAGCTTGTACGTCTGCCCGCTTTTTGATGCCATTAATCACTTCAGAATAATCCGAACCGTTTTCTGTCGTGGTGGATGAGGGTGATACAGACTGCGGCTCCTCGGCCAACGCGACACCGGTCACAAGCAACATCACCATCCCTAAGGCCAGCATGCCTATCACGGAGGACCTTCCGTCAGCCGACACGCAGCGCATGGAGCTTTCCTGTTTCGCTGGTGTCATACCCGCCCAATGCCTCGATCTCATTTCGAAACGGACGGCTGGCGAGGGTCTCGAACAAATGGGCTAACGTCGGATGGGACTTCAGATAGGTTTTGGGGACCACGAGATCGTACCGAGCGGCTTGAAGCGGTATGAAGTCGAGTCCGAAGAGTTGCGCAGCGGATCGAATGCCAACCCCGACGTCCGCCTGACGGTTTGCAATCGCGCGCGCAATTTCAAAATGCGAGGCGACGATCGTGCCATAGCCCTTCACTTGATCCGAATTGATTCCCGCCGCGCGCAATCGCTGATCCAGCAAGAGCCTGGCCCCAGCTCCCTCTTCCCGATTCACGAGTGTGACATAGGGATCGGCTACGTCGCTGACCGCACGGATAGACTTGGGATTTCCAGGACGAACGAGCAAGCCTTCTTCCCAAGTCGCGAAGGTGACGACTTCATAGTTCGGACCTTTCAGCGCACGCCGGAGAAACGGCAGGTTTGATTCCCCCGTCGTCGGATCAAAAAGATGCAGACCTGCGACATGAACCTCGCCCTGCTGCAAGGCTCGAAGCGCCGCCATACTTCCCATCGTCCAGCCGACCACGGAGGTCTGGTCCTTGCGCCGTCGCATGTGCTCACCTGCAAGGAAGATCGCCGGATCACAGCCTGCCACAGAGATTGCTTGTTCAATCGCCTGACGATCTCGCGAGAGTTTCACGCGCACCGTCGCACCCGAGGTCTGACCATGCGCCTCAACGACATACCCATCAGCAGGAACGGTGAAGGAAAGCGCCTCACCCAATCCGGTTACCGGTCGCACGACTGTCTTCGAACCCACCGTCGACACTTTGACCCGGATCGGCGAAGCCTTCGTATCGCTTTGCGGGAGATGGCCGATTAGCTTGCCTGCAACGATGTCCTCGGTTGCCCCGAGGCTGAAAAGATCTTCAACGCGACAAGCCAGCACCGAAGCCAAATGAAGGGCAACGGCTGTGGTCGGTAAATACAGATTCGACTCAATTGAAGACACCGCCTGCCGCGTGATACCTGCGCGCGCAGCAAGTTCGCCCTGCGAGAATCCTTTCTTGGTACGGAGTGATCTAAGATGATTGGAAAATTGGGAGGTATTCTCGGCCGGTTTCCTTGGAGTCTTCATGAGCAGTGTATAGCAATTATTATTGCTATATGTCAAGTATAATGGCGCTTAATTTTAAGATTTCCCACGGATGATAATGGCATCAACATTGACCCTCTCCATCCTCATCTCTAGGATCGGAACCATTCCCCTGTCTCACTCCTATCAATACGTACGCGCGAAGGAGGCCTACGATGCATATTCGATGGAGCAGCGTCACTGCGCGGCTTTTTGGATCTTCATTGCTCACGTTGATGCTCTCGGCTACATACGCCGCCGCCGCAGACCAATTCGGCACCCCGAAAGGGGATGAAGGGACGCGCGTCTTCAAAGCCACGGAGCATCCACACTACAGCGGGCAGTTTCACCTTTCAGGTCAGAAGGCGACCCTGATCGGAAGCGTGAACGATCGCGCACCGTGGGACCACCTCGACTATGCCGGCAAACACCTGATATCAGTGCAGGGCTCCATCGACATCCAGGTGAATGAACTCACGAATAGTGGTCAGGTCATCGCTGAATTTGCCGAGGGCTTCGACCGTTATCGGATCGTCTTTGACCGGTTTGCCGCGAAAGCTCCGTTCCAGGATGGAGGCATTGCGACCAGGATCTATGAACACGGTGATTCCGGAAACGGCGATCCACTGTATCCGAAAACCTGGCTGTACCTTGCTGGATGGGGAACAGCGACGATGTGGAAAAACGTTCAGGTCCTGTACAAGGACTATGACGCCCATTTCATGGTGATGGAACGGTCCCGCGACCCAAAAACCCATGAGGTTCGCTATCCGGTCAAGCGGACTCTGCCTGGTGGAGAAACCGATCCGGCCGGAATGGAAATCGATCTCTGGGTCCGGTCGAAGGAGCAAAACACGAACAACTTTCCCCCATTTGAAACTTTTGTCCACCTCTGTTGGGACGAAGTGACGTGGCGGAGCGCTCAATGAAGATGTTGGCCAAAGCCCTCATCAGTGTGATGATCGCGATTCCTCTGGGATTCGGGACTATGGCGACTCAGGCAGAAACCGCCTCTCCTGCGTCTGTGTGGAACTTTGATCGTGAACAGCCCGGCGTCCTTCCAAGCCAGTTCTCGATTGGAACGCTTTTTGATGGAAGGCCGGCAGGCGATTGGCAGATCCTAGCGACTGAGCGTGCGAAAAGTCCCCCACATGTGCTCGCCCAGCTCATGGCCAAGGGAGCCGAACATGCCTACAAAGTGGTGCTGATCAAGGAAGTCATTGCCTCTGATCTCAATCTTGAAGTGTCGTTCTTGCCGATCCAGGGACAGGCAGACATGGGTGGTGGTCTGATTTGGCGGGCGGCCGATGATCGCAATTACTATCTGGCAAGGGCCAACCCGCTGGAACAAAACATTCGAGTGTATCGGGTCGTCAAAGGCGTTCGACACCTGTTACAAAACTTCGACCAGACGATTAACGTGAAGCAGTGGCACACACTGCGGATCACCCATCAAAACTGTCGCGTGAACATCTTCTATGACGACAAGCAAGTCTTCGATCTCTGTGACAAGACGTTCCACGCCGGGATGATCGGACTATGGACTAAATCCGATGCCGTCACCTACTTCGACGATCTCCGGCTGCAGCATGTGAAATGATCGCAAACGAGACAAGGAGCGCACGCGGTACAGAATAAGAGCATATGGCTGATGGCGTATGGCGTCAGACCAGAGCGAATAGCCGATGGCTTATGGCCGATAGCAGGAAGCAGGAGCTGCTAGCGAATGGCGTATAGCAGGAACAAAGAAAGTCCTGTTTTTCTACGACATGCTATCGGCTACCGGCCATATGCTCTTCTCTCCTGCCATCAGCAATAAGCCATAAGCTCGTTTCTCCTGCTATACACTATATGCTCTTATCTTCGAATCGGGAGGCGGCATTGAGGCCGTCCTGAGCGACGACGCACGGCTGCCAGGGACCTTGTCTCACGCGCCCACGTGGGCACATTGCGCCCACTCTTAGGGGTGGGTTACAGTGAAACCTCACTGAGTTGGAGCACCGTGTGATGGAACAAGTTGTCGAATCTATAGAAGAACGGTCGTTGCTGAGCCACCCAGGCGCGATCATGTTCGTCTCGTGTTATGAGCTGGGTCACCAGCCTCTTGGCATCGCTCAGCCGATGGGATTTCTCGAGCAAGCCGGGTTTGCGCCGGTCGGCCTCGACATCGCAGTTGAGAACATTGATGAATCGGCCCTCCGGCTTGCGCGATTTGTCGGCATCTCGGTACCCATGCACACTGCGCTCCGGCTTGGGGTGCGGGTCGCCGAGCTGATTCGGGCGCTGAACCCAGCCTGCCACATCTGTTTCTATGGACTGTACGCCTCGATCAATGCGGAATATTTGCTCCAGCGGCAGGCCGATTCTGTGGTGGGCGGAGAGTATGAGATCCCGCTGCGGTCACTCATCGAAGCGCTCGATCAGGGACAGGCGATCAGCCTCCTGAAAGGAGTTAGTTCTCGAAACCGGGTGGTCGGTCCTTGGTTGCAGCGTGTCTATGCATCAACGACCTCGACCATCCCCCATCCCATCCCAAGTCGCGCCGGATTACCGATGCTAGACAAGTATGCACGGCTCGAACAGAACGGCAAGGAACGGTTGGTCGGGTACGTCGAGGCCAGTCGTGGTTGCCTGCACCACTGTCTCCATTGCCCGATCGTGCCGGTCTATGACGGGCACTTCTTCCTCGTTCCGGAAGCCGTTGTCCTTGAGGACATCAGGCGCCAGGTGCATGCAGGCGCGACGCACATTACGTTTGGTGATCCGGATTTTTTGAACGGGCCGGGGCACTCCATCAGCATCGTTCGCGCGATGCAGAAGGAATTTCTGCATCTGACTTTTGATTTCACCGCGAAGATCGAGCACCTCTTGAAGCGCCGCGCTCTGATGCCCGACCTGAGTGCGCAGGGGTGTCTGTTCGTAATTTCCGCAGTGGAGTCGTTCAGCGACCATGTTCTGGAACGGTTACACAAGGGGCATACAGGGGCTGATATCATGACGGCGCTCGGCATTCTGCGCGAGGCCGGCATCGCGCTTCGCCCGTCGTTCGTGGCCTTCACGCCCTGGACCAGCCTGGACGACTACGAACGGATGTTAGATATGGTGGAAGCGCACGATCTCATCGACGCAACCGATCCAGTACAGTTGAGCATTCGTCTCTTAGTTCCACCCGGGTCGGCTCTGCTCGCCAAGTCTGACATTCAGCGGTTCCTCGGTCCACTGGATCAGGCCGGCTTTCAGTATCAGTGGACGCACCCGGATAAGCGGATGGATCGACTGCATCAGGCAGTGAGTGCGATCGTGGAAGCGAGTGCCAAGGAAGAGGAAGATGCGATGGTGACCTTCGATCGCATTCGAGCGATTGCCGATAAGATAGCTGGCCGCCGCCACGCCGAGTCCTCGACTCGGACAAGGGTAAGCAGGCCTGATCGTCCGAAGCCGCCTCGTTTGACAGAATCATGGTTCTGCTGCGCTGAGCCGACGACCCAGCAGTTCAGACCGCTCTTGACGAAGGGGCATGGGGCAATCTAACAGGATGCTGAAAAAGTCCACCAGCTTCGTTCTCGCATCGTTCAGACCCTCAACGTACCCCAGAGGGTACGCCTCGGGCCTTCACTCGCTGCGGCCTTGCTGGACGGTCTTTTTGAGCATCCTGGGGTAGCATCTTACTATCCCAGACGTGCCACAATAATGTTGCCGCCGCCTGCTAAGGGATCACGATGCCAAGACTGCTGCTGCTCTTGCCGACTGCGACCTATCGAGCAGAAGCCTTTCTCGACGCGGCCTGCAGTTTACAGTTATCCGTGATCATTGGGATGGAGTGGGCTCCCGAAGACCTTCCTGATTCGTCGGGCGATGTCTTGTTGCTCGATATTCGACATCCACAAGCGGCCGCGCAGACTGTTGTCGAATTCGCCCAACATCACCCGATCGATGCGGTGATTGGAGTCGACGATGTGACCGCCGTCGCTGCAGCTGCCGTGGCGGAGGCAGTGGGGTTGCCCCACAACTCTGTCGCGTCCGTCACCGCCGCCAGAAACAAACGCCAGATGCGCGAGCTACTGTCCGGACAGGGCATTCCCGTACCTCGCCATAAAGTGTTCCCCCTCAACGGTGATCCAAGAGAGTTCGCGAAACAAGTCGTCTATCCCTGCGTCGTGAAGCCGCTGATCCTCTCCGCCAGCTGTGGGGTGATTCGCGCCAATGACGAAGAAGAGTTTAGAGGTGCGTTCCGTCGGGTGGGCGCGCTCCTCACAAATTTGGGTCTGGTGGCACGAGACGAGCAGGCCCGTTGGATCCTCGTCGAGGATTTTGTGCCGGGGATCGAAGTCGCATTGGAGGGTTTGCTCACAAAGGGAGATCTTTCGCCTCTGGCAATATTCGATAAGCCTGATCCGCTCGACGGCCCATTTTTTGAAGAGACGATCTACGTAACCCCGTCCCGCCTCCCTTCCGATGTGCAGCGGGACATCATCGCCTGCGCAGATCGAACGGCGAAGGCGCTCGGACTACGGGAAGGATCGGTGCATGGGGAATTCCGCGTGAATGAGCACGGAGTGTGGGTCATTGAGTTGGCGGCACGAGCGATCGGCGGGCGCTGTTCCAGAACTCTGGACTTCGCCTCCGGCATGTCGCTCGAAGAACTGATCCTCCGTCACGCACTGCGGATGCCGCTCCCTCCCCTCACCAGGCAAGAGCAGGCGGCGGGAGTGATGATGCTCCCTATTCCATACGGCGGCAGGCTGTATGAAGTGCGGGGGCAGGCTAAAGCGAAGGCGGTACCAGGGATTGAAGAACTGACGATCACGGCGGAGCCAGGCGATGAACTGGTCCCGCTTCCTGAGGGGACACGCTACTTGGGGTTTCTTCTCGCACGGGGGGCGACACCGGAGGAGGTGGAGCGGTCGCTTCGGGACGCGCACCGCCGATTGACGGTTGTCATCAGCGCATCGCCCCCAACACAAACCGACTCGTCGCCATCATCGCTGCGATCCCGAGCCATGAGCTTTTGAATGATATGCAGCCAGACGCCGGCAGCCTGGCGTTGGCTAGCTCGACTTCTTCCGAACCTCTGCGGTCATGTTCCGTGACCACTCGTCCAGACTCTTACCCTGTGCCGCCACGTCCGGGAGTCCGGTCATATCGTGCACCCATGCGCCCTGCACGACCTCACCATCGTCTGTCACGCCCTTCTTGATGGCTTCAAGCTCTTTGTCAAACCGTTCGGGAGCCTGGTCAAGGATGCGCCTGATCTTCCACTTCGTCGTCGGTTTGCCATCCACATCCAAGTCACAACCGTAGTGGACGAGATCCACCTTTCCAGTGCTGAGCACCTTGGCTAACATGCGATAGGTCACACCTGAATTGGACTGAACCAGCGCGGCCTTATAGAGACGCTCACATTTGTCCGGATCAACCTCCAACGCCGTGAGATCTTCGATAACTTTGGCAGCAACTTCCGGAGCTGTATCGACCTCTCCCATAATAGTCTTCCTCCCTTCAGGAGTTGAGCCTCGTAGCAATACCAACCGTGACCCTATCAGACTATGCTTAAACAGCGCAAGACGAGCGCAGGCCGCTGACTGCGACCGGTCCGCCGTCATGCCTCCATGCAGAACGACCACAAGCGTCATGGTGGCATTGCGGGAAGGCCGGTTGAACATCCTTGTACCAATTATTTCTTCCCGCAGCCTGCTAGATCTCCCCCTGAGACTCCGCTACACTCCGTCGCGGTCACTAGCAGTTTTCGGAAAACTCGGTTTTTGTACGACACGCTGCTGTGATAATACGCAGGGTGATAGTGCCTGAATAGTCAGCAGGATGCTCAAAAAGGCCGTTCAGCAAGGCCGCAGCGAGCGAAGAGGCGAGGCGTACGCTTCGGTACGTTGAGCCTCTGAGCGAAGCGAGAACGAAGCTGGCGGACTTTTTCAGCATCCTGCCAGGAGAAACCGATGCGGGACGAACGGACGACCAATTACTACACAGTGCTCGAACTTTTGCCTGCTGCCACGCTTGCCGATATTAAGAAAGCCTGGCATGAACAGCTGCAGGTCTGGCATCCGGATCGCTTTAATCATTCACCGGCATTGCACCGCAAGGCGGAAGCCCGGACACAGCTCATCAACCAGGCTTACCAAACGCTGAGCGACCCCACCTTACGCACCCGCTACGATGCCGCCACACAGAACGCTCCCTCTACCACGCCTCCCGCACGTCCGTCTCCTCCGCTACGTCCGCAACCAGCTCCGCGATCACGACAGGACCCTCGCGGGCCCCAATCCCTCATGATGCTCTCGAGGCAAGGCCAACCCAAGACCATGGTACCCGCCATCACGATGCTCGTCGACACCCATGAACACCTCCCCTACGAGTTTCAGGGTCTTGTGCGAATCGCTGGGACCATTCGACAAACGCTGCCGGCTGGCGACTATGCCATCGCGGAAGCGCCGGAGATATTTTGCGTGGAGCGTCGGCGTGTGGAAGAGTTCAACACAATCTTCTCGAATCCCTCCGACAACCGCTCGCCCTTTCTGCAAGAACTCGAACCCCTCCTGGACTACCCGCACCGGTTTCTCGTCATCGAAGGAACGCTGCAGTCCAGCAAAGGCGGCGGGCGGCTCGGCCAATATCACAAGAACGGCATGATGGATTTCTTAGATGCGCTGACAGCGCGATTCGGGATTACGATCCTTTATTCGGATAGCCGGGAAGAAGCGGAAGAACGAGTCGCCAATCTCGCGGCCCTGCACTATGCCTACCACTTTGCCGAGCAACTGGGACTCGGCCGCTGCCTTCAAGAGGATGACCTCTAAGAGCGAACGGCATATAGCACAAGCAAAGAGAATCCCGTGCATTTCTGTTTCGTGCCATAGGCAATACGTCATATGCTATCGGCGCTGCTCTCCCCTACACACCAGTTCCAAATCCGAGCTGCCGCCATGCTTCGTAGATGACCACTGCCACTGTGTTAGAGAGATTGAGGCTTCTGCTGTCGGGCGTCATGGGCACACGGATACGTTGCTGCTCGGCAACTGCCCCCAAAATTTCAGCCGGCAACCCACGGCTTTCTGGGCCAAACACAAAGACATCGCCTGCAGCATAGTCGACCAAGTCGTACCGTTGAGTGCTTTTGGTCGAGACGGCAAACAGGCGACAATCTTTCACGCTCGCAGCGCAATCGGCCCAATTTTCGTGAACAGTGATCGTGGCAAATTCGTGATAGTCCAGCCCTGCTCGCAGCAATTGCTTATCCTCCAGAGAGAAGCCAAGCGGCTTCACGAGATGCAGCCTTACGCCAGTATTGGCGCACAGTCGTATGATGTTGCCGGTGTTTGGGGGAATTTCCGGTTGATACAGAATGACGTCGAACATGGGCGTGCAGTGTAGCACGGCCACGTAGAGTTCCACGATTGAGCCCGCATTATTCATGAACACTTCTGCTGCAATCGCCGATCCGCTGCTACGATGAGCCTTCGGCCGGCGGGCTCGCCCCTCGGCCCCTCAACGTACTGCACGAGTACGCCTCAGGTCCTCCGGGCTCCGCGCGCCGGTCTCGCAACGCGGCTCAGCGATTTCGCGACGAACCGTCATGAATAATGCGGGCTAGGGGCAACGAACGGCGAGAGACGGACAAGGATTCGGTGGTTCATTTCACCATCACATGGCTTCTTGGTATAGTGAACCTCGCAAAGAATGGCTATATGTTCGTGAATAGATATTTGCGATTTCCCATGCACAACACTGTCTCCCAGCCACGATATCACTCCATCGCCATGCTCCTTGGCGTGCCACTGGTGTTGACGTTGACGATGGATCCCTTCGCGTTCGCGGAGGATCCATCGTTACGTTCAGAGGAGCAAGTCGCCGAACATGCTAAAGCTGTGTGGGAGAGTGGTGCGATCATCCCTGCGATCGAGATCCTTGACCAAGGGATTCAAGATCATCCTCACGCATTCACGCTCCAGAAATTACGCGCCGATATTCTTGCCACATCCCGAGGCCCACGAGAAGCGGTTGAGGCCTATGAAACGGTCCTCGCCAGGACACCGACCGCGTTGGATGTCCGATGGGCCAAGTGGAGTGTGTTGACTCGGTCGGGACAGGGAGAGGAATCCATCGCCGAGTTAGGACGCATCGCAGGGGTCGACGTTCAGAACCCCTTGGTCCATCTGCGGCTGGCGCAAGAGCTCCGGAAACTCGATCGCCTTGAGGAGTCGCTCGAATCGTATCAGAAGGCCGTGGAACTCGTTCCGGATTTGCTCAGCTGGCGATTAGCGTTGGCGCGGGCGCGGTTCGACGTCTTGGATTATGAAGGCGCAGGCGCTGACGTGCAATACGTGTTGCACAAGGTGCCCCCTGGTTCTCCGCTGGAGCTCCCTGCCAAAAATTTGCTCTCACAAATCAATGGGACTTCCATCGATCGGGGCCGGCGCTTCGACCCAGTTCTGACCAAAGAAATGACAGGAGCACAGCGCAAGGAATGGGCCTCCATTCGTGCAGAGGCATGGAGACTCTTCTCTACGGGTCGATATCAGGAGGCCGAGCCGATCTATCAAAGACTGCTGGCCCTCAATCCCAATGATCCCCTAGCCAATCATCAATTAGGGCTGACTCTCATGCAGCTTGGCCGGTGCAAGGACGCGCTGACCGTGTTTGGGAAGATGTCCAACCTCGATCCCAGCGACGAAGACTATGCGGATACAGTGTTTCAGATGGGCCAATGTCTCGTGGAGTTGGGACAGTGGGAAAACGCGTTCGTCCATTTTCAAACTCTTTATGACGCAGCCGTTGAATTTGAAAAGAACAACAAGAACGTTCAACTCCCACCCGACACCCGTGTGTTAGATAAGAAGAAAATCGTACGATGGCTAGAAAAGGTGCGGCCCCATGTTCCCGAATTGGCAACGCTGAAGGCTGATGAGGCAACGGACCGCGTCCCCTCCGGCGATTCGTCTCCTGCCACAGCTCTTTTGGAGGAAGACCTATATGCAAAAGCCGTCGAGCAGTTTAAACCGCAAAAACCACTGGACACACAGGCGTCGCTCATGGGCAGAGATGCCGATTTCAGTTGGTTTCGATTTGTCATCCCGGCGAGCAAGGTCGTGCGGGATGATTTTCCCACCGGCGCCCATGAATTTATTCCCCTGAACCCGGGGGATAGCTTTCCCACCACACAACAAGAGATCTACTTGGTCTTTGGACTGGTGTCGGCCTCATTTGATGCAGTGCCCCTTACCGCACGCTGTTTTTGGGAAACATCCGAGATGACTGGAGAGCAACGCGCCGTCGCCGCCCAGGACCACGTCATGACGACCATGAATGACCAGTCCGGCTATTTTATGTTAACCCCTCCAAAAACCGGATGGACCGCTGGCCTTTACAACTGCGGGCTGTTCGCAGGAGAGCGGACGTCTGCAGATACCCTTGTGGATGAAGTCAGGTTCCGTATCATTGCGCCACCTCAGTCCTAGTAAGACACGCGGTACAAATGAGCACGTACCTCGTGAAATGAGACCGATAGTTGGTTTTTCTCGGTTGTTGGGTTGAACCAGACCAACCAAACAAACCAGATGAACCAGATCAACTTGGCAAAGTACGAACGACGAGGACCGGACACGCTGGGCAGCTGGTGGGGAGCAAACGACATGGGCGATCAGAGGAACGGCTCCTCACGATGGCTATGAAGGAGAGGCGACTGACTTGGTTGACCAAAGCCGACGGACTGCGCGAAGCACCGCGAACGCCACGCAGGATGGCAGCCAGATCCAGGCGGCTTCGCTGACCATGACCCGAACACCGTATTCGCTGAAGAATTCGCCGATGCCGATTGGAGACACAAGGACCGGCCGCAAGGGGAAGAAATATCTCGTCGTATCAAATGGAGAGAAAAAGGCCACGCCCAGCCCTCCATTTGTCATCGCATCAAGCATGCCATGTGAAGCGGTGCAGATAAAGAAATAGAGAAACAGGCCAGTCAACGCTACCGCTGGCTTGCCTCGATACCACAAAGCCACAAGGCTCCCAGCTAACAGCGCCGCAAACACGACCGAGTGCGTCAGCCCGCGATGGCCCCACACATCACCATACTGAATGCCGAAGTGAAACCCAATCACATCCAGGTCCGGCACGACTGAGCATAGCGCACCCAAGAACAACTCGCGCCACCTTAGTTCCTTGTTCTGAAAGGCCTTCCCCACTGCCAGAGCGACAATGGCATGGGAAAATGCGGACGCCATACACACCTCGTACTGCAATCCAGACACCGCGAGACCCTACGCTCGGAAAGCAGGCGCGTCAAGAATGCGGGCGATGAGGAGAGGAGCTGATAGCTAATCGCTAATGGCTTATAGCACAAACAAAGAAAGTCCTGTTTTTTCCTGCGACATACTATCGGCCATATGCTCTTCGCTTCCCAGACACGCTGGGCCGCCGGAGGGTCTAAGGCATTAGAAGTGGAGAATCTCCCTGTTTCTCAGGTTGAGCCCAATCTCTTAATGTTTCAATTCCGTCGTCCGCTCTACTCCCCCTGGCATATAGGACAGAGCGCGTATGAGGAGTACGATCTGTCCTCCATTACCTACGCCTCATCAAGCCTGACCCCTAACGCGCTCATTCTAGTGGTCTTTTCACTTTCTTATCAGAAGATTCTTGCCTTCGACTGATCTACTCAGCCTTCATGCCACAAAGACCACAGTCGCGTTCTCATTTTACAACAGCGTGATTTGTTGGTTCTCATGGATCCTCGCAGCCTGGTACGAATAATGCGTTATACCGTATAGAGTTTGACGACTCACGACACGTCACCAAAGAAATTGGTCGTGAAACATTCAAGTGAGAACACCTTTAAACAGAACAGCCGGTAGCACCATTCAACAGTCGGCCTCGGTGCTTGGCAATGATTTCACATAAAGGAGGTGTGTGATGCGGCGATTTCTACAAGGTTCCATCGTGCTCACAGTCTTGGGTTTATTCCTTCCATCACTCTCGATGGCAACAGAAGCATCTCGCTCCCAAGGAAGCGTGAATCCAGCCGTGCAAGGGGAGTTGATAGAGGTCGAAGACGATATCTTCACCGTCAAAGACCCGACCGGGAAAAAACAGCAGCTGAAAATCGACCAAGCAACCACCCAAGTTGGCATGTTTCATCAGGGAGTCTATGTTCAAGCCTGGGTGCTTCCGGATGGGCGAACTGAATCTATCATTGCATTCCGGAAAAATAAGGATACAGAGCGGGAGCTTTCCGGAAAACCTTGATGTCGACAGGATACATCTCACTCCATGAGAAGTCCCCTGCGCGACTCAAGTTCGTGCAAGCGAAGAATCACTCTGAAATGGCAGAACTCGTGTAGGGTTCTGCCCCGCTTTTACGGACACTTTGTTACGCCTCATAATGGGCCAGGAGGAGTGTCATGGCACAGAGGCCGAGGTTTTCAGCGGAGTACATGCGTGAAACGGTGGGATGCTTGAGTCTCCCTACATGAGCGTCAGCCAGATCGCCGCCGAAGTGGGGTTTGGGGTGTTATTGATTTATTGGTAGCTATGCCTTCTCGAGCCTGCCAAAGCGCCGTTCGACTTCATTCCGGTCGCAGGACCAGAGCGCATTCGTTTTATAGTGTTCAAATTGTCCCTCTGTCGCATGACCGGAGACCCGTCGCCGAAGCTGCACCATTTCCTCCTGCGTCATAGGAACAAACCGTCGGGCGATGGCCAGATTTTGACGTAACACCTCTCGTGAATCGATGCCGCTCACGAGCGTGGAAACCGGCAAGGACAGCACGTATCGCATCGCCTCTTCAACCGTCAGAATACCTTGCTTAATCGGATTCCCGTTCCCACAGAGAGATTTCATGGCGATGGGTGCGATTCCACGCCGGAGAAGTTCCGGGAGAACCTGCCGTTCAAAACTGCGGTAGGCCGCGTCAAAGACATTAAGCGGAAGTTGACAGGTATCGAACGGAAAATCGTACTTGAGCACGTTCAGATGCACGTCCGGACTCTTGTGACCGGTAAATCCTATGAATCGTACTTTCCCTTGCTGCTTCGCTTCGGCCAGCGCCTCAATCGCTCCCCCCTCGTGGAAGATAAGTTCAGGATCGTCGTCGCATTCCACTTGATGAATTTGCCACAAGTCCAGGTAGTCGGTGCCCAAACGACGCAACGACTGTTCCAAGTGCAACATGCCGATTGTTTTCCCGCGGCCGTGGGTACACATCTTCGTCATCAAAAAGACCTCGTGACGATGTCCTTTCAGCGCCTTACCCATCACCGCTTCGCTCCGATTGTTGGCATAATCCCATGAGTTGTCGAAAAACGTGAGTCCGGCGTCGATGGCCTCCTGTACAATTCGACTCCCTTCCTCGTCACTCGTTTTCAGAAGGTGCCCGCCGCCGAGACCTAAAATCGGGAGCGTGACACCAGTGCGCCCGAGCTGACGCCGAGGAAGCCCCTGCCCCTCCAAGCCGCTTGGTGGCCCTTCCGCAGTCATCGCCCGTGCCAGGCTGGAGATCCCTGCCAGCATGACTGCCGATCCCAGCAAGCCGATTCGTTTGCACACCTCGCGCCGACCAATCGTCGGTTCAGCTTTGTTTTCGCCTCGATCCTCATGTAGCGGCATGCTCTTGCTCCTCCCCGCGTCTATAGTGTTTGTCTCTCTCCAGCAGCCGGCATTGTTCATCTTCGAAGAAGATTCGTCAAGGCGGGCTTGGCCGAATCTCGTGGAAGAGGTCAACCGGCTTCCCGTCGCCATGATGGTCCACAACACCCACTACGTGAGAATAGAAGAGGCAAGAGACGAACTCAGACGCGGTGGCGGCGGAATGGGTTTTCCTCTCGTGAGACTTGAAACGTGAGACGTGAAACGTTTGGGGCTGTTAGTGAAAGACAAGATAGGATTGAAGGCGTTGATTACTGACTGCTGACTGCTGATGGCTTCGGTCACGAGAGACGAACGACGCTTCACACACGACCTAACGCCTAGCCCGCATTATTCATGACGGTTCGTTGCGAAATCGTGCAGTCGCCACGCGAGACAGGCGCGCGGAGCCGCGAGGGAGGGAGGCTTACTTGAAACAGTATGTTGACCGACCGAACGGCGAGCCCGCCTGCCTGGACGCTGAGCCGACCGCGTCCAGGCTTGTCGCAACGGCGAATCCACGATTGGAGCAGAAACGTTCATGAATAATGAGGGCTAACTTCCCCGACTGAGCGATTCTGGCAATTCGCTTCTGACCGGACGGGGCTTAAACAATTCGATGAGTTCAATTCGTAGCGTGCTATTGAGACGTTGCCGTGCCTCAAGTGGCAGGCGAAGAAACTCCACCCCAAACTGATGGCCCTGGACCCATTTGATCGTGCCGAGATCAATCGACAGCGACGGCGTCTGATTTGGGAGCAGGACACTCACCCGCACGTCACTGCCGCAGAGGACCTCTCGATCGCACATGACGGAGCACCCCATCAGCGACAGGTTGGTCAGGCTGCCTTCGCCGACAAATGGAGCCCCACCGAAGATGACAGGATAGAAAAGCGGGAACCGATGATAGGTCCGAGAATAATGAAGGGGCGCCATCACAGCCTCCGTGACGTCGATTGTACCGAGGGAGGCACTGTGAGCGGTATCCTACCTTGGGAGGGGGCCCCTTAAGCCGTGGGACGTGAAAGGTAAAACGTGAAACGCGTTCGAATAGACCGTTGTTCATGAAGCGTAAAGCGTTTCCGTAAGCCAGGAAAATCACTGCTTACGAACGACTTCACGAACGACGAAAGACGAACTCGGACACGGTGGGCGGCTGGCCGGGCTGAGCTTTCAGAGAAATAGAATGCTCCCGTTTATCCCTACTACGCTTAGCTTAGCCTTCCTTTTAGCTCATGCCATAAACAGTATTTTTCTTGGGAGGAGGCAGGTCACGTCCTACACTGGCCATACAAGAACCACATCTTGTCATCAGAGGAGAACACATGGCGACCCGAAGAATACGTCCTGGTGTTGTGAACGTGATCGTGGGTTGCACTGTCAGTCTATGGTTTTTCATGCCGGCAGGGTCCACTGGCACCTCACAGGCGATTGTGGGAAGCAACGAACCTCCGACATTTGTGGCGTGGCCCGAGAAGGGCTTGGGACTTTCGATCGACTTAACCGGTTTCAAGAAAGACATCGACCAGGTGAAACCCGACGGTCGCCGCTATCTTATGGCCTCACATCCCAAGACGGGACTCAATGTGTCTGTCACCCTTGAGAAAGTCCCGACCCAGGCTTCAGCACAAGGGTGCAGGGAACAGCTCCAACTGATACAGAAAGGCCCGTTTGTTACCCGTGGGCAAGACATCAAACTCAACGCCGACGGCGAGATACCGACCCTTGAATATACCCTTCACAAGATCCAGGGAGTCCG
>Ga0247727_10002472_pt1 | contig 42219 bp, 48 predicted proteins | sample WisWelCaveWW1625_FD_202498 | JGI IMG/M metagenome (GOLD analysis project Ga0247727, IMG submission 202498) | Biofilm microbial communities from Wishing Well Cave, Virginia, United States - WW16-25 | ecosystem: Environmental > Aquatic > Deep subsurface > Groundwater > Cave microbial mat | place...
GTCATGCGCCCCGGCCTCCTCGCGCGAAAAGTGCCGCGCCGCCCGCGCCAGGCTCTGGCGCCATCCCGGATATTTCTGCTGCAGCAGCGGCGCGATGCGCCGGCGCACGAAATTGCGCGTCAGGGATTCGTCCGCGTTGCTCTCGTCTTCGATCCATGCCAGGCGGTGCGCGCGCGCGTAGGCCACGATCGCCTCGCGCGGCACGTCGAGCAGCGGCCGCAACAGGATTTTTCCGGCGAAGCGCGATTGCGGGCGCATGCCGCTCGCCCCGCGCCGGCCGGCGCCGCGCAGCAGGTTCATCAGCACGGTCTCGGCCTGGTCGTCGAGATGGTGCGCCAGGGCGATGCAATCGGCGTTCACCTTTGAGAAGGCCGCATAGCGCGCCGCACGCGCCGCCGCCTCGAGCCCTGCGCCGCGCCTCACCACCTTCACTTTCTCGACCGTCAGAGGGATGCGCAAGCGCCTGCACAGCCGGCGGCAGAACGCCGCCCAGCGCTCCGCGTTCGGGCTCAGGCCGTGGTTGACGTGAACCGCAGTGACGTTCTTCTGGTTCCTGAGCAGATGCAGCAGGGTTACCGAATCGACGCCGCCGGAAAGGCCGACCGCGATGCGCCGAGCGCCGTGCGCGAGCCTGCTGCTATCGTTCGGCGGCTTCCTTGAACTTGCCATGGCCCATCAGGCGCTCGAGGCGGATCTCGACCAGTTCTTTCGGCTTGTTCTGCTGCAGCTGCTTCAGCGCCTCGGCGAGCGCCTTCTTGAGCGCCTGCATCGCGGCCTGCGGGTCGCGGTGCGCGCCGCCGAGCGGCTCGGGCACGATCTTGTCGACCAGGCCCAGGGTCTTCAGGCGGCTCGCGGTGATGCCGAGCGCGTCGGCGGCCTCGGGCGCCATCTCGGCGCTGCGCCACAGGATCGAGGCGCAGCCCTCGGGCGAGATCACCGAGTAGGTCGCGTACTGCATCATCAGGACGAGGTCGCCGACCGCGATCGCGAGCGCGCCGCCCGAGCCGCCCTCGCCGATGATGGTGACGATGATCGGCGCGCGCAGGCGCGCCATCTCGAACAGGTTCCGGCCGATCGCCTCGGACTGGCCGCGCTCCTCGGCGTCGATGCCGGGATAGGCGCCCGGGGTGTCGACGAAGGTGAACACCGGCAGGCCGAACTTTTCCGCCAGCTTCATCAGCCGCAGCGCCTTGCGGTAGCCCTCGGGCTTGGGCATGCCGAAATTGCGCGCGATCTTCTCCTTGGTGTCGCGCCCCTTCTGGTGCCCGAGCACCATGCAGGCGGCGCCGTTGAAGCGCGCCAGCCCGCCGACGATCGAGCTGTCGTCGGCGAACGTGCGGTCGCCGTGCAGCTCCTCGAAGTGGCTGAACAGGCTCTGGATGTAGTCGAGCGTGAACGGGCGCTGCGGGTGGCGCGCAACCTGCGCCACCTGCCACGGGGTCAGCTTGCCGTAGATGTCCTTGGTGAGGCTCTGGCTGCGCTTGGTGAGGCGCTGGATCTCTTCCGAGATGTCGACCGCCGAGTCGTCCTGCACGAAGCGCAGCTCCACGATGCGCGTCTCGAGCTCCGCGATCGGCTGCTCGAATTCGAGGAATGTGGTTTTCAACGGCTCAGTATTCTACCGGGACCGGGTCGAGCGAGCGCCACAGGTACCAGGTGGCCACCGAGCGCCACGGCCGCCAGCTTTCGCCAAGCTTGCGCATCGTGCTCAGAGCGACTTTGCGGCCGCGGAAATACCCCGATCGGATCCCCTTCTGCAGCCCCAGATCGTCGAGGGGAAACACGTCGGGGCGCAGCAGGTTGAAGATCAGGAACATCTCCGCGGTCCAGCGGCCGATGCCGCGCACCTGGACCAGATCGGCGATGACCGCCTCGTCGTCCATCCCGGGCCAGCGCTGCACGTGGATGCTGCCGTCGGCGAAGTGCTGCGCCAGATCGGCGATGTACTCGGTCTTGCGGTCCGACAGGCCGCAGGCGCGCAGGCTTTTTCTGTCCCTTGCGACAACAGCTTCGGGAGTAATTCTTTGATCGAGGCAAATGCAAACGCGCTCCCAGACGCTTTGCGCGGCCTTGACCGAGATCTGCTGGCCGACGATGGCGCGCGCGAGCGTGAGGAACGGCTCGCCGCGGCGCACCAGGAACACCTTCGGGCGCGAGCGCATGATGCGCGCCATCACCGGGTCCTTTCTCGCCAGCGAGCGCTTCGCCCGGTCCCAGTAATCAGGCTTCATGCAGCGGCAGGCTGGTGAGCAGGTTCTGGGGCTTCATTCGTACGACTTGATTTTCATCGGAAGACAAGCCCAGGTAGATGCTGCGCCCGGCAATATCCGGGCGCATCGCCGCCGGGTCGTCGAACTGCAGGCTGAAGAGCGCGAGCAGGTTGCGCATGCGCCCGGCGTCCACCTCGCTGCCCGCCCACAGCTCGTTCAGGATCGCGCTCGACTCGGCGTCCAGGCCGATGTGCCAGGCCCAGCGCGGCTCGTCGATCCTGCGGATCGGCTTCACCTGGATCCTGGTTTGATAAAAATGAAAAACCCAGGCCTCCAGCACGCGGCAAAACGCGTCGAGCGCGGGGCGCCCCCAGGTCAGGCTGATGACGGTGTCGTGGCGCGATTCGCGCTCCCAGTAGAGCGCCGCGTTCGCGCGGTCGAGGACGTCGAGGTCGGTCTTCGCCAGGTCCGACTGCGCCTCGACGATGAGCCGGCCGATCGCGCCGTAGCGGTTGCCCGAGGCGTGCATCTCGACCGTCTCGAGGTCGGCGAGCAGCACATGGCCGTCGCGGATCGTCGCCTTCTGCTCACGGAAGAACAGCTCGCCCGCGCGCAGTTGCAGCGCGTCGTCGCAGCCGTCGAGGATGTTGCGCAGGATCACGTGCGCCAGCTGGTCGACGAACATCGGCGGCACGTCGATGCCGGTCTTAAAGAGGCTCCTGTAGCAGCCCTCGACCGTGCCGGCGTCGAGCAGCTTCTGCCGGAACGTCAGCAGGATGCGGTAGTTGTCGCGGGCATCGGCGTCCTCGATCGCATTGAGCTGATCTTCGGAGATCTTCCCCCGGGGAGATTCCATCAGCGAGGCATGCAGCCTGACCTCGCCCTCGCCCGACTCGTCGAGCGGGTGGATCTCCGGCCGCAGGTAGTACGCGCGCAGGAAGTCGTCGCTGACCCGCAGCCGGCCTGCGGAATCGCGTTCTAGGAGATGGAAACCGCTATTGCGCCAGAACTCAGGCAGGTGCGAGGACCAGGCGCGAGTGCGACGCCACGTGCTGCTTGAGGAACTCCATCTGGTCGGCGAGGATGCGGCGGTTGGTGAGGATCAGGTACTCGGCCTTGTTCGGCACGTACGGCGTGTAGAGCAGCTCCAGGCCGCATTCCTGCGGCAGGCGGTTGCGCTTGTGGCCGTTGCAGTGCCGGCAGGTGGTGACCACGTTCATCCAGGTGTCGCGCCCGCCGCGCGACAGCGGCGTGATGTGGTCGCGCGTCAGGCGGAAGTAGCTGAACTCGCCGCCGCAGTACGCGCACGTGTGCCGGTCGCGGCGGAACAGCTCCCGGTTGTTGAGCGGCGGGACCTGGTTGAAGCCCTTGGCGGCGAGCGCCTTGCCCTTGATCGCGACGATCGAGTGCGCGGTGATGCTCGAGCGCTCGCCGGTGCGGCGGCAGATGCCGCCGTAGTAGGTGAATTTCTCCTCGCCGAGGGTCCACGCGACCAGGTCCTTCGCGTAGTAGAAGCACGCCTGCTGCCAGCTGATCCAGCGGTGCGGGACGCCGTGGGCGTCTAGAGAGAGGATGAGTGGCTTGTCCATGCGGCAAGAGTCATGCTTGCCGCGCGATTTTGCTTGGCAATGCCCAAAAAAACAAGGGGCTGCGCGAGGGCGGTGAAGCGGAACCTCTAATTCTTGTCGACCGCCTCCTTGAACCCCTGGCCGGCGGCGAACGCGGGGATGGTTTTGGCGCAGATCCTGATCTCCTTGCCGTTCACCGGGCTGCGCCCGGCGCGCGCTTTCCGGGTGCGCGGCAGGAAGGTGCCGAAGCCGACCACGGTGACGCGCTTGCCTTTGGCGACGTTGGTCACGATGGCCTCGAACACCGCGTTCACCGCCTCGTTTGCCGCTACCTTGCTGACGTTCCCCGCTTTTGCCGCAACCTGGACCAGATCGGACTTGGTGACCACGTGTGGCATGCGCTCTCCCCCTGACGTCCTACCCTTCCCCGCGAGCCAGAATCCTATCCAAACCGAAACCGAAACACAACGCGGACGTCGTGATATTGCGCACGCCGCTGCGCAAACATTTATGATTACGGCACCTCAAGGAGGAGGACGCATGATCAGACCATCGATGCTGGCGCTCGGCATTGCCGCAGTCATCGCCGCGCCGGCGCAAGCCCAGACCACGCTCACCTATTCGACGTGGGTTTCGCCGCAGCACCATCTCAGCATGTGGCAAGCGAACTGGACCGCGGAAGTCGAGAAGGCCACCGGCGGGCGCGTCAAGTTCAACGTGCTGCCGAAGCACCCGTCGGCGCCGCCGGGAACCTTCGACGCGGTGCGCGACGGCCTGGTGGATGTCTCGTACGTCACCGCGAGCTACACCCCGGTGCGGCACGTCATGCCGTTGATGCCCGAGCTGCCCGGCATGGGCGACAGCTCGCTGGTGAACTCGATCGCCTATTCGCGCATCCACTGGAAGCACTTCCACAAGCTGGGCGAGTACAAGGGCGTGAAGCTGATCGGCGTGTTCACCCACGGCCCGGGCCAGATGTTCACCAAGAAGGCGGTCGCGAACATCAACGACATCAAGGGCCTCAAGATCCGCACCGGCGGCGGCGTCGCCGAGAAGGTGGCCAACGCCATCGGCGCCTCGGCCTTCGTCAAGCCGGCGCCCGAGTCCTACGAGCTGCTGAAGTCCGGCGTCGCCGACGGCGTGTTCTTCCCGCTCGAGTCGGTGGTGTCGTTCAAGCTCGACACGGTGCTCGAGCAGGCGACGATCTTCCCGGGCGGCATGTACAGCTCGGCGTTCGGCTTCTTCATGAACGAGGCCGCGTGGGGCAAGCTCTCGAAGCAGGACCAGGCGATCATCGAGAAGCTCGGCTACGAGCACGTCGCCCGTACCTGCGGCCTGTCCTGGGACACCGCCGACCAGAAGGGTCTCGAGGCGCTGAAGAAGTCGGGCGTCAAGATCATCAACGCCGACAAGGCGCTGATGGCCGAGGTGCAGAAGCGCTCCGCACCGCTCATCGACGACTGGATCAAGCAGGCGGGCGCCAAGGGCGTCGACGCGAAGGCGGTCCTCGCCGAGTTCCGCGCCGAGCTGAAGAAGGTCGCAGCCGCAGAGAAAAAGAAGTAAACGCGACGAAGTAGCCGCTACGAAGCACGAGCGTCCCTGGGAGAGGCGGGCCGACGCGGTTCTCGGCGTCGCCGCCTCGGCCATCCTGTTCTGCATGATGACGCTCACGTTCGTCGACGTGGTGGCGCGCTACGTCTTCAATCGGCCGCTGCGCGGCGCCTTCGAGGTCACCGAGCTCCTGCTGGTGGTGCTGATCTTCGGCGGCCTGCCGCTGGTGTCGCACGCCAACGAGCACGTGACCATGGATTTCGTCGACCGGCTGCTCGCCGCGCGCGGCCGCGACCTGTGGCAGCGCGCGGTGCAGGCGCTGTGCTCGGGCGTCATGTTCCTCCTCACCTGGCTGGTGTGGCTTAAGGCCGACCGCATCTGGGCGTACCGAGACGCTACCGACGTCCTGCGCATCGTCTACGGGCCGTTCGTGTACTTCATGGCGCTGATGATCGCCCTCGCGGGGCTGATCCATCTATTCAAGGCATTTGAATGGCAGAAGGCCTGATCGGCCTCGCGGCGATGCTGCTGATCGCTTTCCTGCGCGTGCCGATCGCGCTCGCCATGGGCATCGTGGGGATCGTCGGCTACGCGTACATGCGCGACTGGAACTTCACCATGGCGTTCGCGGTGGCGCAGACCAAGATCTACGAGACCGGCCGCAACTACACGCTGTCGGTAGTGCCGCTGTTCATCCTGATGGGCAACTTCGTCACGCGCGCCGGCATGTCGCAGGAGCTGTTCCGCGCCGCGTACGCGTTCATCGGCCACCTGAAGGGCGGCCTGGCGATGGCCACGATCCTCGCCTGCGCCGGCTTCGGCGCGATCTGCGGCTCGTCGATCGCCACCGCCGCGACCATGGCCAAGGTCGCCTACCCGTCGATGAAGCGCTTCGGCTACTCCGACCGGCTCGCCACCGGCGCGATCGCCTCGGGCGGCACGCTCGGCATCATGATCCCGCCCTCCACCATCATGGTGATCTACGGCGTGTTCACCGAGACCAACATCGGCAAGCTGTTCGCCGCCGGGGTGCTTCCGGGCATCCTCGGCGCCACCCTGCTGTGCCTCGCAGTGCGCTACGTCACCTGGCGCGACCCGAATGCCGGGCCGCCGGGGGAGCGCTCCGGCTGGAAAGAGCGCTGGGAGGCAGTGAAAGGCATCTGGGCGGTGGCGTTCCTGTTCCTGTTCGTGATCGGCGGCATCTACGGCGGCCTGTTCACCGCCACCGAGGGCGCCGGCATGGGTGCGTTCGGCGCCATGGTGTTCGCGCTGTGGCGCCGCGCTCTCAACTGGAGGACCCTGTACGCCGCGCTCCTCGAGAGCGCGCGCACCACGGCGATGCTGTTCATGATCCTGATCGGCGCGCTGATGTTCGCCGACTTCGTCAACATCAGCACCATGCCGGCCGACCTGAAGAACTTCGTCACCCAGTTCCAGCTCAGCCCGATCACCGTGGTGGCGGCGATCTGCGTGATCTACGTGCTGCTCGGCACCGCGATGGAGGAGCTCTCGATGGTGCTGCTCACGCTGCCGGTGTTCTTCCCGATCATCGTGCACCTCGGCTACGACCCGGTGTGGTTCGGTATCCTGATCGTGATGGTGGTCGAGATCGGCCTCATCAGCCCGCCGGTCGGGATGAACCTGTTCGTCCTGAAGACGCTGCTTCCCGGCGTGCCGACCACCACCGTGTTCCGCGGCGTGATGCCGTTCATGGCCGCCGACTGCGTGCGCTTCGCCCTGCTGGTCGCGTTCCCGGCCATTTCGCTCTGGCTGCCGAGCATGATGCGATGAAGCAGGACTTCATGGACCGGGTGAACCGGGAAATGGCTGCGGACCTGAAAGCGCCCGATCTTTCCGCCCGCGAGGCGCTTGCCGCTGCCTGCCGCATCCTCGCGGCCGAGGGCCATGAGTCCGGTCTCGCCGGCCAGGTCACCGCCCGCGGCGACAAGAAGGGAACCTGGTGGACGCTCGAGTTCGGCTACGGCTTCGAGGAAGCGAGCACCGAGCGCATGGTGCTGGTCGACGAGGACCTCAAGCCGCTGTCGGGCGGGCGGCCGAATCCGGGCGTGCGCTTCCACGTCTGGATCTACCGCAAGCGTCCCGATGTCAACGCCATTATCCATACGCACGCGCCCTATGCCTCTGCTCTTTCCTGTACTTCTTCCCCTCTGAAGACGATTCACATGGACAGCGCGATGCTGCATGGTTGCGCGCACCTCGCGGAATGGCCGGGCGTGCCGGTGGCCGACGACGAGGGCCGCATCATCTCCGCGGCGCTCGGGAAGTCAAAGACGATCCTCCTTGCCAACCACGGCCTGCTTACCACCGGCACCTACGTCGAGGAGGCGGCGTATCTCGCGGTGTTCTTCGAGCGCGCGGCGCGAATGCAGTTGCGTGCCATGGCTGCCGGCGGGTTCAAGGAAGTGAAGCCGGCTCTCGCCGCCGAAGCGCACGATTTCCTTCTGCAGCCTCCGATCGTCCGCGGTACGTTCGCCTACTGGTCGAGAAGATCGACGATCCGCGAGATTTCCTGATTGCCAAGCCGGCGGTAGATTCCTGCCGCCGTGCCCGCCATGGGCAGGGAGATCCGCCTCGCCCGCGCGACGGCGGCGGCGTTCTCCAGGTCCTTCAGCATGATGGAGGCCGCGGCGAGCGGAGGCTCGAAGGTGCGCGCGGCCATGCGCGCGCCGAAGATCTGCAGCGGCATCGAATCGGCGAAGCCGCCCTTCAGCGCATCGGGAAGCGATTTCGCGTCGACGCCCGCGGCTTCGGCGAGGCGCACCGCCTCGGCGATCACCGCAATCAGCGAGCCGACGATCACCTGGTTGCACAGCTTGGTGGCCTGCCCCGCGCCCGCATCCCCCATGCGCGTGAAGCGCTGCGCGAGGTGCATCACGACCGGGCGCGCGCGCTCGATGTGCTCGGGCTTGCCGCCCGCCATGACGACGAGCGTGCCCTGCTCCGCGCCGGCGACGCCGCCCGACACCGGGGCGTCGATGAGCCCGATGCCCTTTTCCGCCAGCCGGGTGGCGAACTCGCGCGCCGATGCCGGCGCGATGCTCGAGAAGTCGACCACGATCTTGCCGGAGGAAGCGCCGTGCACGATTCCGTCCTTCTGGAAAAGAATTTCCTCCATGGCGCGTTGATCCGTCACGCAGGTCATGACGATGTCGGAGGCTCGCGCCACCTCCGCCGGCGATTGCGCAACGCGCGCGCCTTTCTCGACCACGGCCGCGAGCTTGTCGCGGCTGCGGTTCCACACCGCGACCTCGTGGCCCGCCGCGAGCAACCGTAGCGCCATGGGCCGCCCCATCAAGCCGAGGCCTATGTAGCCGAGCTTCATCTGCGTTTCGCTCCACTGTGAGTGACGGCGCCGAGGTGCGCCGAGCCGACCTGCGCAGCGTATTTCTCCAGAACCCCGGTCACTTGCCGCCGAGGCGGTTTCGCCCGCCGTTTCGCCAGCTCTGCTTTCGGTACTTTCAGATTCAGAATCCCCGAAGAAGCATCAATCAGGATTCTGTCCCCGTTGCGCACTAGCGCGAGCGGACCGCCGGCGGCGGCCTCGGGCGAGACGTAGCCGATCATCATGCCGCGCGTGGCGCCGGAGAAGCGCCCGTCGGTGAGCAGCGCCACCTTCTCGCCCATCCCCTGCCCGTAGATCAGCGCCGTCACGCCCAGCATCTCGCGCATCCCGGGTCCGCCCCTCGGACCTTCGTAGCGGATGACCAGGACTTCACCCGCCCGATAGGACCTATTTTTTACAACGGCACTGCAAGCTTCCTCCGAGTCGAACACGCGCGCCGGTCCTTCGAACACAAGCGACTTCAAGCCCGCCACCTTGATCAGCGCGCCGTCGGGCGCGAGGTTGCCCTTCAGCACCACCAGGCCGCCGGTGCGCATGATCGGCTCCTTGCGCACCACCGCGCCGTCCGGACCGGGGTGATGCTCGAGGGCTTTTTCCAACGAACTACCGCAAAGCGTGAGGCAGTCGCCGTGCAGAGCGTCCCTCCCGAGGAGCTCTTTCAAGACCGTATAGACGCCGCCCACTGCGTGCAGATCCTTCGCGAGGAAGCGCCCGCCGGGCTTCATGTCGGCGATGAGCGGCGTGCGCTTCGCGACGCGCGCGAAGTCGTCGAGCGAGAAGCGGATGCCCGCCTCGTGCGCGATCGCGGGCAGGTGCAGCGCCGCGTTGGTCGAGCCGCCGGTCGCGGCGACCGCCGCGCACGCGTTCTCCAGGCTTTTCTTCGTCACCAGCTCGCGAGGCAATGGGCCGCCGTTTTTCAGCAGGCGCATTACCGTCTCCCCGGCTCTATGAGCAAGTTCCTTACGCTGAGAATCGACTGCGGGCAAGGTCGCGGAGCCCGGAAGCGCGAGGCCGAGCGTCTCGGACACCATCGCCATGGTGTTCGCGGTGAACTGCCCCGGGCAGGAGCCGAGCGTCGGCAGGCAGGCGTGCTCGAGCTCGCTCAGCTCGCTTTCCTGCATGTCGCCCGCCATCACGGCGCCCACCGCCTCGTAGGTGTCGAGCACCGTAACGTCGTTCCCGCGCCACCGGCCGGGGAGCGCGGCGCCGCCATAGACGAACACCGCCGGCAGGTCGAGCCGCACCATCGCCATCATCATCCCCGGCAGGGTCTTGTCGCAGCCGGCGAAGGCGACCAGCGCGTCGTAGGCGTGGCCGCGCGCCACCGCCTCGACGCCGTCGGCGATGATCTCGCGCGACACCAGCGAGTAGCGCATGCCGCCGTGGTTCATCGACATCGAGTCGGCGACCGAGATGGAGGCGAAATCGAACGCCACGCCGCCCGCGGCGCGCACCGCGGCGCAGGCCTCGCGCGCGAAATCGCCGAGCAGCGCGTTGCACGGCGTCACGCGCCCGTCGGTCGAGGCCACGCCGACAAAGGGCTTTTCCAGGTCGCTGTCGTTCAGGCCCAGGGCGCGCAGGAACGCCCGGTGCGGCGCCCGGTCCAGGCCCTCGACGGTGATGCGCGAAGGCAGCTTCCGCGTTTTTCTCACGGCGACAAGCATTCTAAAGAGAAGGGGGAGAGCATGGTCCGCACCCTGCTGGCGCTGTTGCTGCTTTCGTTCGGCTCCGCCGCCTGGTCGCAGAGCTATCCCGCAAGACCGGTCAGGATCATCGTGCCTTTCGGGGTCGGCGGCTCGGCGGATGTCTACGCGCGCTACCTCGGCGCGAAGCTGCAGGACAGCGTCGGCCAGAGCTTCGTGGTCGAGAACCGGCCCGGCGGCGGCTCGATCGTCGGCAGCGACGCGGTGGCGAAGTCCGACCCGGACGGCTACACGCTGCTGATGATGTCGAACACCCACACGGTCAACGAGACGCTGATCCCGAAGAAGCCGTTCGAGCTGATGCGCGACTTCGCGCCGATCACCGGCGTGAGCTATTCCGACCTGATCATGGTGGTGCATCCCTCGGTGTCGGCGAACAGCCTGCGCGAGTTCATCGCGCTCGTGAAATCCAGGCCCGGCGCGCCCAACTACGCCTCGTCGGGCAACGGCACGCCCTACCACATGGCGGGCGAGCTGTTCAAATCGATGGCGGGCGTGGACCTGGTGCACATCCCGCACAAGGGCAGCGACCAGGCGCGCATCGCCGTCATGGGCGGGCAGGTGCAGATGATGTTCGACGCCGTGCCGACCATGGCGGCGAGCGCCAAGGCGGGCAAGGTCAAGGCGCTCGGCACCACGGGCGACAAGCGCTCGAACGTGACGCCCGAGCTGCCCACGCTCTCCGAGGCGGGCGTCGCGGGCTACGAGACCGGCCTGTGGCTCGGGCTGGTGGCGCCGAAAGCGACGCCGCGCCCGGTGCTGGAGAAGCTCAACGCCGAGGTCAACAAGCTCCTCAACTCGGCGGAGGTGAAGGAGAACTGGGCCAAGCAGGGCACCCTCACCATGGGCATGTCGATCGACCAGTTCGACAAGTTCCTGCGCCAGGACATCCAGAAGTGGTCCAAGCTGGTGAAGTCCACGGGGATGAAAATCGATTGACGCAGGACAAGGCCGCCATCGTCGAGGTGGTCCACAACTGGGCGCTATGGCGCGACGCGGGCGACTGGGAGCGCTTCGCCGGCGTCTGGCACGACGACGGCTGGATGACGGCGACGTGGTTCCAGGGGCCGGCGAGCGAATTCATCAAGGTGAGCAAGGCGGGCTTCGACCAGGGGGTCAGCATCCTGCACTTCCTGGGCGGCTCGAGCGTCGAGCTCCAGGGCAAGCGCGCGCTCGCCCAGACCAAGATGACCATCAGCCAGCGCGGCAGCCTGGACGGTGAATGGGTGGACGTCGTCTGTACCGGCCGTTTCTATGATTTTTTTGAGAAGCGCCCGCTACCGAAGGGCGACCCTTCGGGCCGCTGGGCGATCGTGCGGCGCCAGCCGATCTACGAAAAAGACCGGATGGACCCCGTCGACCCGTCCGCCCGGATCAAGCTCGACCCGGACCTGCTCGGCTCCCTGCCCGAGGGGTACCGCCACCTCGGCTACCTGCAGTCGAAGCTCGGCTTCAAGATCAAGCGCGACCTGCCGCAGCTGAAGGGCGCGGCGGTGGAGCGCCTCTACCGCCATGGCCGCGCCTGGCTTGACGGCGCGGCGTCGCCATTCCCCGACGAGGACAGGATCAAATGAGCAAGAAACAGGGCCGGCACATCGACGACATCAGCGCCGAGGAGATCAAGCGGTTCTGGCACGACTTCTGCGAGCGCCGGGGCGTGGACGCGGCCACGCGCACGCGCGGCGACGCGAAGATCGACCAGGACCCGCAGTACTGGGCAGACCAGACGATGCCGCGGCTGCTCGATTCCGTGGCGAGCTGAACCGCGACTAGCGGTAGAGCAGCACGTCCTTGCGCTCTTCGCGCCACGCTTCTTCGTCCGCGCGCGCCATCGCGTCGAGGTCCGCCGGCCGCGCGGCGGGATCGTCCACCCATTTGCGCAGCGCCTCGCCGCCGTTGATCACGTCGATCGCGAGGCGCGTCTCGTACTCGTACGGAAAGTCCCGCCACAAAGGATCGGCGGGCTTGAGTTTCCGCAGCGCTTTGAAGACGAGCGCCAGCAGCCGCCACGGACGAAACTGCTTCGCTGCGTAATGCATGTCTTCGACGTGAATCTGCAGCCCCGCGCAAAGCTTGCCCGCGTGCTTGTGGAACGTGGGCTCGAACCAGCAGGGCCGTAACGCGCAGCCTTTGAGCCATGCCGGGGCCAGTTTTTTCATTGCCTTCAGCAGTGCATTCGCGTCCAGCTCCGGCGCGCCCAGGAGCTCCAGCGGCCGCGTGGTCCCGCGCCCCTCGGAGAGCGTCGTGCCTTCCAGCATGACCGTGCCGGGGTAGCAACGCGCCATGGAGAGGCTAGTCGCATTGGGGCTCGGATTGACCCAGGCGCGCTCGCCGCTCGGCCAGCCTTGCTCCGGCTTCCAACCTCGCATCTCGACGACCTTGTATTCCACCTCGAGGCGCAGAGTGCGAATGAACCAGCGCCCCGCTTCCCCGAGCGTCAGGCCATGGCGCATCGGCAGCGCGCCCGCGCCGACGAAGCTTTCCCAGCCTGGGCGCAGCTTGAGTCCCTCGACCGCGCGCCCGAGCGGGTTCGGCCGATCGAGGACCCAGACGCTCTTGCCGTGCTCGGCGGCGGCCTCGAGCACATAGCGCAGCGTGGTCAGGAAAGTGTAGACGCGGCAGCCCAGGTCCTGCAAATCCACCAGCAGGACGTCGCAGCCCTGCATCATCTTCGCGCTCGGGCGGCGCACGGCGCCGTACAGGCTGAACACCGGGATGCCGTGCGCCGGGTCGGTGAAATCGGGCGACTCGACCATGTTGTCCTGCTTGTCGCCGCGCAGCCCGTGCTGCGGGCCGAACGCGGCGGTCGGGTGCACACCGGCGCCGGCGAGCGCATCGAGCGAATGCACGAGATCGCGCGTCACCGACGCCGGGTGCGCGAGCAGCGCCACGCGGCGCCCGGCGAGCGGCTTGCGCAGCGCGCGCTCCTCGAGCAGCCGGTCAATGCCGAGCTTCATCGCCGAATTTCATTCGACGGGCTGGCGGGATGGCGCTCGAGCGAGGCGGACGGCATGCTCGCGCGAGACTACCAAAGAAGGCGTCCTACAATGCAGCCGAGTGAAAGGCCTCGGCACGATTGCGGTCGCGGCGCTCGTCGCCTGGGCGTTCCTCGCCCCGGCTGCGGCGTCGTGGGTTTTTGCGGCGGCCGAGTTCGCCTTCCTCGCGTGGCTGGCGCGCGCGGTGCGCGCCGCGGACGCGGCTGCGCTGGCCGCGCGCGCCCGGCAAGCGCTCGACGCCGACGAGGCCGACATCGTGCGACGCTATCCGGCTTACTTCGCCGCGCCGGCGTTCGCGCGCGAATGCGCAGCGACGCTCGCCGCGCTGGGCCTCGCCAGCCTGATCCTGGTCCCCTGGCTTACCTACCGGCTGCAATGGCCGCAGGCGATCCTGATCGGCGTGCTGCTGTTCTTGGTGGCGCGGCTGACGAAGCTGCTCAGCCCGGTGTATGCGCTGCGCCTGCGTACCGCCAAGGGGGATCGCGACGCCCTGCGCCTGCTTTCGGCGCACGACGGCGCGCTGCGCAAGCTCTCAGTCCAGCAGCCAGAAAATCATGGCTAGGCCGGGCGGGACGAAGATCGCGTAGTTCACCACCGCCCGCACGCGGCTGCGGTCGCTTGGCTCCCACTCGGGCTTCTGGTGCTTGGCCGCGGCGCGTTCCTCGACCAGCTTCTTCGTCGACATGTACTCGAACACGACGAGGAAGGCGGCGATTGCCAGGCCGATCAATGCTCCCTGCAGAGCGCTGTGCATGTTCGATTGACTCTAGCCGAATGTGGCTTGCCCGGCAAACACGCGCTTGCGCTACCGGCGAGCTCGCCGCCGCCGCTCCTGGCCGCGGCGGGCGATGAGGTCGATCTCGACCAGCGCCCCCCGCGCGAGCGCGGTCACGCCGACGCAGGTGCGCGCCGGGCGCTTGCCGGGCGCGAAGTAGCCCGCGTAAACCGCGTTCATCGCCTCATAGTCCTCGTCGAAGCGCGCGAGATAGACCCGCGCCGCCACCACGTCCTCCAGCCCGAGCTGGCAGCCGGCGAGCACCCGCTTGAGGTTCTCCATCACCTGCTTCGTCTGCGCCTCGATGCCCTCGGGATAGGGCGCGGCGCTCGACACGCCGTTGAACGGCAGCTGTCCGGTGACGAAGATCCAGCCGTCGACCTCGACGGCATGGCTGAAGGGCGCCACCGGGTCGGGCGCGCCGTTGATCATGTGGAAAGTCGGCAGGGTCATGGCCGCATTCTAGAATCTGTTCTGCATGTTCGAGGACACGTTCGTAAGCGACCTGCCCGCCGACCCGGTGCTGGTGAACGTGCCGCGCCAGGTCGCGAACGCCAGCTATACCCGCGTCGAGCCCACGCCGGTGGCCGCGCCGCGGCTGCTCGGCTGGTCGCGCGCGCTCGGCCGCTACCTGGGAATCGACAAGCCCGAGGTCGAGATCCTTGCCGGCAACCGCGTCGCGCCGGGCATGAAGCCGTACGCCGCGCGCTACGGCGGGCACCAATTCGGCACCTGGGCCGGGCAGCTCGGCGACGGCCGCGCCATCACGCTCGCCGAGCTCGTCGCGACCGACGGCACGCGCCAGGAGCTCCAGCTCAAGGGCGCCGGGCGCACGCCGTATTCGCGCACCGCCGACGGCCGCGCGGTGCTGCGCTCCTCGCTGCGCGAGTTCGTGTGCAGCGAAGCGATGCACTTCCTCGGCGTGCCGACCACGCGCGCCCTGAGCCTCGCCGCCACCGGCGAGCAGGTGATCCGCGACATGTTCTACGACGGCAACCCCCGGCCCGAGCCCGGCGCCGTCGTTTGCCGCGTCGCGCCCTCGTTCGTGCGCTTCGGCAACTTCCAGATCCACGCCGCGAACGGCGAGCTGGAGTCGCTGAAGCGCCTGGCCGACTACGTGATCCGGATGCACTACCCCGGGTTCTCGCATGAAAAGTTGTTTCACGAAGTCTGCCGGCGCACCGCGCTGCTGCTGGTCGACTGGATGCGCCTGGGCTTCGTGCACGGGGTGATGAACACCGACAACATGTCGATCCTCGGGCTGACGATCGACTACGGGCCCTACGGCTGGCTCGAAGGCTACGACCCGCAGTGGACGCCCAATACCACCGACGCCCAGACGCGGCGCTATTGCTACGGCAACCAGCCGCACATCGCGCAGTGGAACCTCGCGCGACTCGCCGAGGCGTTGCTGCCGTTGATCGGCGAAAAGGCTCCTTTGGAAGAAGGCCTCACGCTGTACGCGGAGACGTTCAACAGCGCCTGGAAAAGCGCGCTCGCGCAGAAACTCGGCCTGAGCGCGCTCGACCAGCCGGGCGACGACGAGCTGGTCTCCGACCTCTTCACCCTGCTGTACGAAGTCGAAACCGACTTCACGCTGTTCTTCCGCACTCTCGCTTCGATGCAGGTTGAAACGGCTTTTTATGCGAAGGCGTCGACGGGAATGGAGGACTGGCTGCGCCGCTACGCCGCCCGGGCGAAAGACGAGCCGCGCCGCGTCGAGCGCATGAACCGCGCCAACCCGAAGTACGTTTTTCGCAACTATCTCGCCCAGCTCTCGATCGACGCCCTCGAGCGCGGCGACGCCTCGGTCATGGAGCGGCTCATGCAGGTGCTCGAACGGCCGTACGACGAGCAGCCGGAGCACCAGGACCTCGCCGCCCGGCGTCCCGACTGGGCGCGCGACCGGGCGGGGTGCTCGGCCCTATCCTGCAGCAGCTAGGCTTTCCTCGAAGAGCCGCAGCGCGGCCGCACTAAAGGCGTGCATGTTAGCCAGGCGGTTTTCGTCTTTGGTTTTCAACGTAATGGCCCTTTCCAGTCGACCCGCGACGGCAAGGCAGACGTGGCCGGCCGGGTCGCCATAGCGGTTGCCGGTGGGTCCGGCAGCGCCGGTCTCCCCGATGCCCCAGCTCGCGCCAAACCGGTCCCGGATGAGCCGGGCGCGGATCAGGGCGTTCTGCTCGGTCTCCGACCGGTACCCCTCCAGCAGGCCTTCCTCGAACCCCCGCAGGGCGTCCCAGGACTGGCGGGTGTAGATCACCATGCCGCCCAAGCAATAGGCCGACGCCCCCGGCACAGCGAGCAATGCAGCGGTAATAAGTCCGCCGGCCGAGGATTCGGCCACCGCCACGGTCTCCTTGCGCTCCTTCAGGAGGGCCGCGATGCGCTCGGCATGTGCCACAAGCTCCCGCATTCCGCTATTCTGTACGCAGGAGGAGCAGTAGTTAACGGCCCGGGCGCGCGGCTCGGCGTAGGCTGCTGAGGAAATGCGGACCAACACCACCCTGGTGATCAATCCGAAGGGCGGCTCGGGCAAGAGCACCGTCGCGACTAACCTTGCCAGCTACTTCGCGGTGAACGGCACGCCCACCGCGCTGATGGACTACGACCCGCAGGGCTCGTGCATGAACTGGCTGCGCCTGCGCCCGGCGCACGCCGCGAAGATCCACGCCGCCAACGCCGCGCCGCAGAAATCCGGGCTGCGCAGCATCGGCATGCACGTGCCGCAGACCACGCAGCAGCTGATCATCGACGCGCCCGCCGGCGTTTCCGGGCTGCTGCTGCAGGAGCTGCTGTCGCGCACCCACTGCATCATCATCCCGGTCGCGCCGTCGTCGATCGACATCCACGCCACGGCGAACTTCATCCGCGACCTGCTGCTCACCGGAAAGATCCGCGCCAACAACATCCGGCTCGGCGTGGTGGCGAACCGCGTGCGCAAGTCGACCCCGGTCTACCAGCCGCTCGAGCGCTTCCTCGCCTCGCTCAACCTGCCGCTGCTCGCGCGGCTCGCCGACTCCGACGTGTTCCTGAACGCCGCCGAGGCGGGAGTCGGGATCTTCGAGCTCGATTTCGCCGTGTCCGCCCCGGAGCGCCAGCAGTTCATGCCGGTGGTTGAGTGGGTGGACCGGCTGCCCGTGGTCCCAGCCACGCGGCCCGTGCCCGCCATGGCGCTCGCGTCCCGGCCCGGGCTGCGGGTTATCGGCAACGGCACTTCGTCGCACCCGGGCCTGCGCTAGTGCCGTACGACCCCGCGGCAAAATTCGATCTCAAGCTGAGCGAGGTCGAGTTCCGGCGCACGGCGCGCGGGCGCCCGCTCATGGCGCGCATCTACCAGCCGCAGGGCAACGGGCCGTTCCCGGCGCTGCTCGACCTGCACGGCGGCGCCTGGAACAACAAGGACCGCTCCGCCAACGAGCCGATGGACCGTGCGCTCGCCTCGAGCGGCGTGCTGGTAGTGGCGATCGACATGACGCTCGCGCCGGAAGCGTCCTACCCGGCCTCGGTGCAAGACGCGAACTACGGCGTGCGCTGGCTGAAATGGAAAGCCGCCGAATGGAAGGGCGACGCCTCGGCCATCGGCATCATGGGCAGCTCCACCGGCGGCTACGTCGCCGAGCTCCTCGCCATGCGCCCGCGCGACCCGCGCTACAACGCGATCCGCCTCGCCGGGGCGCCGCGGCTCGACGCCAGCGTCGCCTACGTCGCGAGCCGCTCGCCGATTAGCGATCCCTTCGCGCGCTTCCACCAGGCCGAGAAGATGAAGCGCGACCACATGATCCAGAACACGAAGAACTATTTCGTGCCCTGGGAAACCATCCACGAGGGCAACCCGCAGGAAATCCTCGATCGCCGCGAGCCGGTTACCCTGCGCCCGCTCCTCATCATGCAAGGCGCGCTCGACGACAACGTGCTGCCTGCGCTGCAGGAAAAGTTCGCCGCCGCCTACCGCGTCGCGGGCGGTGATTGCCAGCTGCACGTGTTCGAAGGCTGCGAGCACGAGTGGGTCGCCAAGCCGGGCCCGCAAACCGACCGCGCCCACGAGATGGTCAAGGCCTTCATCGCGCGCAACCTGACCATGAACGAAAAAGCCCCTGCGTAAACGCAGAGGCTTTGCTTGTCTGGCGCGCCCGGCAGGATTTGAACCCACGACCCCCTGGTTCGTAGCCAGGTACTCTATCCAACTGAGCTACGGGCGCGAAGGGGCGGGATTATAACAAACGAAGGAGAGCGCATGAGCTTCGTGCTGGTGGTGAACCTGCGCATCAAGCCAGAAAACGTCGACAGCTTCATGCAGAAGCTCTCCGAGAACGCGCGCGAAGCGCGGAAGGAACCCGGCTGCAGGCAGTTCGAGGTGCTGGTCGATCCGAAGGACCAGGCGAAGATCATGCTGTACGAGGTGTACGACGACGAAAGCGCGTTCGAGGCGCACCAGCAGACGCCGCACTTCAAGAAATACCTCGCCGAGGCGGTGCCGCTGCTCGCGTCGCGCGAGCGGCAGGTGTTCACGAAAGCAGAAATCCCCCGATAACGCCGCCCGCGGCGAGGAACCAGAGCGGGTTCACCTTGGTGAGCAGGACGCCGGCGGCGGTGGCCGCGGCGATCAGCCAGAGGCGCCAGTCGGGCGACTCGGGCGTGGCGAGCACCACGCCGCCCGAGAGGATCATCGCCACCACGATCGGCGCGATCGCGCGCTGCACCGCGAGCCGCCACGGCGAATCCTTGAGGCGGTCCCACACGTCCGACACCCACCAGGCGAGCATGGCCGCGGGGCCGCACATCGCGGCGAGCGCGACCAGCGCGCCGGTGAGGCCGGCGATGTGCCAGCCGACCAGGCTGGTGATCAGCATGTTCGGGCCGGGCGCGGCCTGCCCGACCGCGAACGCCTGCATGAACTCCGCGGGCGACATCCATTCCTTTACCTCGACCACGTAGCGCTGCATCTCGGGCATCACCGAGGGCAGGCCGCCGACCGAGAAGATCGACAGCACGCAGAAATAGAGCGCGAGCTCGAGCAGCGTCATAACCAGCCCCTGCGCGCGGCGACCAGCGCGAGCCCCAGCGCGACCGGCAGCACGATTACGAGCGAGAAGCGCGCCACCGCGACGCACAGGAAGCAGGCCACGATGGTGAAGAGAACCGCCGGCTTCCTGGCGATCGGCCATCCCAGCTTGATCGCGGTGCCGATGAACATGCCGGCGCCGGCCGCGCCGACGCCGGTGACGATCGCGCGCAGCATCGGGCTGGTGGCGGCGAAGTCGGCGTAGAAGGCAAACAGCGTCAGCACCCAGACGAACGGCAGCGCGAACAGGCCGAGGAACGCGACCAGCGAGCCGGCGAGGCCGAACCAGCGCTTGCCGAGCACGATCGAGGCGTTGCCGACGTTGGGGCCCGGCAGGAACTGGCACAGGCCGATGGTCTCGGTGAAGTCCTCCGGCGTCATCCAGCGCCGCTCCTCCACCATGACGCGGTGCGCCCAGGGCATCACGCCGCCGAAGGAGCGCGCGCCGATGGACAGGAAGCCGAGGAACAGCTCGACGAGCGAGCGCGGGGGAGCGACCTGCATGTTGCGCCGACTATACTGGAGGCATGCGCGCCCTGCTCGCCGCCGCCCTGGCCGCTTTCACCTGCTCGCTGCACGGCCAGCCGCTGCCGATCTTCGACGCGCACGTGCACTACAGCCACGACGCCTGGGACGTGGTGCCGGTGGAACAGGCGATCGCGATCATGCGCAAGGCCGGCCTCAAGCGCGCGCTCATCTCGAGCTCGGGCGACGACGGCCAGCAGCGCCTGCTCAGCGCCGCACCCGACCTGGTGATTCCCGAGCTGCGCGTCTACCGCACGCGCGGCGAGATCGGGACCTGGTTCAGGGATGAAACCCTGATCCCTTACCTGGAAGAGAGACTGAGGAAGTACCGGTATGTGGGGATCGGGGAGTTCCACCTCTACGGCGCCGACGCAGACCTCCCTGTGCCGCGGCGGATGGTTGCATTGGCAAAAAAATTCAATTTGTTCCTGCACGCGCATTCCGATGTCGACGCAGTCGAGCGTCTTTTCAGGCAGTGGCCGCAGGCGCGCATCCTGTGGGCGCACGCCGGCTTCGACCGCCCCGAGCGCGTCGCCGAGATGCTGCGCAAGCACAAGAACCTGTGGGCCGACCTCGCGTTCCGTACCGACCATGCCTCGGGCGGCAAGGTCGACCCGGCATGGCGCGCGGTATTCCTGCAGTTCCCCGACCGCTTCATGGTCGGCAGCGACACCTTCACTCCCGAGCGCTGGCACTACATCCCCGAGCACGCCGAGTGGTCGCGGCGCTGGCTCGCGGACCTGCCGCGCGAAGTCGCCGAGCGCATCGCATGGAAAAATGGCGAAGCCATCTTTGGTTCGTTTTCACAAGCGCATTAATTTGTAAGGGCACTGCGGCCTGCATTCCGGCGCTGGACGGAACGCGACTCGAGTCGCCGCGCTTTGTTCTGGCGTTCAAAGCGGAGCCCGTTTCGGTGGCGAAACATTTCGCGGTCGAGATTGCGGTCTGCGCGAAGACGACTGCGGTTCCCGAATCGGTAAAAGTCGATGCGCAAATGCCGGAGCACAAGCACGGCATGAACTACGCGCCCGAAGTGAAGCCGCTCGGCCCGGGCCGCTGGCGCGCCGAAGGGCTGATGTTCCACATGCCTGGCAAGTGGGAATTCGTGTTCGAGGTCCGCGCCGCGGGCCGCAGCGACAGGATGGCCCACGGGTTTCTTCTTTCACAGTTCTCGAAAGAAGAAATCGCCAGGATCCTCCAGCACGGGCCATGGCCGCCGCCCGCCCGCCCCGATCCGAGCAACCGCGTATCGGGAAAGCCCGCAGCCATTGCGCTCGGCGAGAAGCTGTTCTTCGAGCCTCGCCTTTCCGGCACGGGATCAGTGCTGTGCGCGACCTGCCACGCGCCGTTCCGTGCTTTCCAGGACGCCCGGCCGCGCGCCTTCGGGCTCCAGGAGGTCGACCGCAACACGCCCAGCGTCGTGAACTCGCGGTTCTACCGCTGGTACGGTTGGGACGGCGCGCACGACAGCCTCTGGTCGCAGAGCGTGCGGCCGCTGCTCGACCCGCGGGAAATGAATGCGAGTCCGGCCCATGTTGCCGACGTCGTCAGGAAAATTTTCCCGAAAGAATATCAAGAGGCGTTTGCGCGCCTCCCGGCTGTCCCGGATGAAGAAATTCTTGTTGATGTCGGCAAGGCGCTGGCGGCGTTCCAGGAGACGCTGGTCAGCGGGCGGACGAGGTTCGACGAGTTTCGCGACGCATTGGAGAAAAACGATCCTGAAGGAATGAAAACCTATCCCCTCGCGGCCCAACGAGGATTGAAGATCTTCATCGGCAAGGGCAATTGCACCGCCTGCCATTTCGGGCCGCACTTCACCAACGGCGAGTTCGCCGACACCGGGATCCCGTTCTTTGTGGCTCCGGGCCGGGTAGATCCCGGGAGACATGGCGGAATACAGAAATTGCAAGCGAGCCGATTCAGCTTGCTCGGCCCCTACAACGACGACCCGGCAAGGAGCACTGCAACCGGGACGCGGCACGTCGAGCTGCAGCACCGCAACTTCGGCGAGTGGCGCGTGCCGGGGCTGCGCAACGTGGCGCTCACCGCGCCTTACATGCACAACGGCGCCCTGGCGACGCTGCGCGATGTGGTGCGGCACTATTCCGAGCTGAACGAGGAGCGCCTGCACGCCGACGGCGAGCGCGTGCTCAAGCCGCTCAGGCTGACTCAGGCCGAGATCGACGACCTGGTGGCGTTCCTCGAGTCGCTGACGGACTTGAATCCATCCCGGGTGATAAACAAGAGAACTGCTGCAAGAAGCAACAAACCGCAGTAGATCGCCCACACCGAAGGCCAGCCCGCCGCGTCGCGCAGCAGGCCGCTGAAGAACAGCGCGCTTCCCATGCTGAACGAGGCCACCAGCGTCCAGCTTCCCTGGTAGGCGCCGCGCCGTCCCGGCGGCGCCAGCCGCGCGACCGCGGCGGGAACGGCGGAGCTGAAGACCAGCTCGCCGAAGCTGAACACCACGGTGCCGAGCAGATACGCGGCCGCGGCGCCCGGGACCACCGCGTAGCAGGCAAGCCCGGCGGCGACCACCAGCGCCGCCGCGCCGAGCAGCCGGAACGGCCCGCGCGGCTCGATGCGCGTCGCCAGGGGAAGCGCGAGAGCCGCGACGATGATGCTGTTGCCGCCGAGCACCAGGCCGATGTAACCCTCGCCGAGACCCGCGTCGGCGGCGAACAGCGGCGACGCCGTCACCTCCAGCCCCATCGACAGCGGGAACACGAAGGCGAGCGAAGCGAAAAGCAGGAACGTGCGGTCATGGAATGCGGAGACGGTGTCCCTGAGCATGCCAGCGTCGCTGGGCCTCGGGGCCGATGTCCGCAAAGCGAGCGTGTAGAGCGTTGCCACGACCACGTAGCCGAGGCCAGCAATCGCCGCCAGGGCGACATAGCTCTGTTCCGCGACGTAACCCGCAGGCATCACGCCCAGCGTGTAGGCGACGCTCATCCCGGTGTAGTTCACCGCGAGCACCGACTGGCGCCGCTCGGACGGAGCGAGGTCGAGCAGGAGCGCGGTCGCCACCGGCATGTTGATCGCGCCGACGATCCCCATGGCGACGCTCCAGGCGAAGAGCGATGCCGGCCCGCTCACCAGCAGGAAGCACGGCAGCACCAGCGCCGTGGCAAGCGCGGCCGCGATCAGCAGCGTGCGCCGGCCGACGCGGTCCGAAAGCGCGCCGAACATCGGCGCGGCGATGCCGCGCAGCATGCTCTCCACCAGGAACGCGAGGCCGACCGTGCCGAGGTCGATCCCCGCCCTGCGCACGAAGTAGATGCCGAGGAAGGTCACCAGGCTCATGCGCGCGGCGACGGTGATGAAATTCGCCGCCAGGACGACTTTTGCTTCTCTGGTTAGAAGCCCCAGTAGTCGAGACCTTCCGGCAAGGGCTCGCCCAGCGTGAGCGACGCGAGCTTGGCGTACTGGCCCTCGGAGTAAAGCAGCGGCTTGCCCTTCTTGCCGAACGCCACCTGCTCGACTTCGCCGAGGAAGATGGTGTGCGTGCCGTGCGCCATCTGCTTTACCACGCGGCAGTCGAACGACACCAGTGCGTCGATCAGCACCGGCGAGCCGGTCGCAAGCCGCGTCCAGTCGCGCGACTTGAAGCGCGCCTCGCCGCTCTGCGCGCCGCTGAAGGCGGTGGACAGCGCCCAGTCCTCGGCACGCAGCACGTTGACGCAGAACGCCCTGCTCTTCGCCACCGCGCCATGCGTCGAGGAGAGCTTGTTGATGCACGCCAGCACCGTCGGCGGCTCGGCGCTCGCCGAGCACACCGCGGTCGCGGTCATGCCGTAGCGGTGGCCGGAGTTGACGCTGGTGATGATGTTCACGGCGCCGGCGAGGGTGCGCATGCCCGCCCTGAACTGCTCCGCGTCGACTGGCCTGGCATCCATGCGAATATTCTACTCATGGAAACGCACAGCTTTCTCGAGCAGGCCCTGGTCTACCTCGCGGCCGGCGTGATCGCCGTTCCGCTCTTCAAGAAAATAGGACTCGGATCGGTGCTCGGCTATCTGATAGCCGGCGTCGCGATCGGCCCGTGGGGCGCGCGCCTGATCTCGGATCCGCGCACCGTGCTGCAGTTCTCGGAGCTCGGTGTCGTCCTGCTCCTGTTCCTCATCGGCCTGGAGCTCAACGCGCAACGCGTCTGGGCGCTGCGCCGCGCGATCTTCGGCCTGGGCGGCGCGCAGGTCGCGGCAACGACCGCGGCGGTCGCCGCGATCGCGCTCGCGCTGGGCCAGCCGCTCGCGGTCGGCGTGGTTGCCGGCATGGGGATCGCGATGTCCTCGACCGCGATCGGCCTCGCCACGCTCGCCGAGAAGAACCTGCTCGCGACGCCCGGCGGCCAGGCTTCTTTCGCGGTGCTGCTGTTCCAGGACCTGATGGTGGTCCCGCTGCTGCTGGTCATCGGGGTACTCGGCGGCGAGGCCGCTGGTTTCAACTGGATAAAAGCCCTCGGGATGATCGCGCTGCTGGTCGCCGCGGGGCGCGTGCTGGTGCGCCCGGTGCTGCGCTATGTCGCCGAAGCGCGCCTGCGCGAGGTGTTCGTCGGATTCTCGCTGCTGGTGGTGCTGGGCACCGCGGCGCTGATGGAATGGGCCGGCCTGTCGATGGCGCTCGGCGCCTTCCTCGCCGGCGTGATGCTCGCCGACAGCGAGTACCGCCACGAGCTCGAGCTCGACATCGAGCCGTTCAAGGGGCTGCTGCTGGGGCTGTTCTTCATCGCGGTCGGCATGTCGATCGATCTCGGCCTGTTCCTGCGCGCGCCGTGGCTCGTTCTCGGCCTGGCACTTGGCGCGGTGGCTCTCAAGATACTCATTCTCTTCCCGATCGCGCAGGCGTTCGGCTATTGCAACCGCGCCGACGCCGCGGTGCTCGCCGTGGCGCTGTCGCAGGCGGGCGAGTTCGCGTTCGTGCTGTTCGGCGCCGCGGGCGCGCTCCTGCCCCCCGAGACCGTTGCCGTGCTCAACGCGGCGGTGGCGGTCTCGATGCTGACGACGCCTTTTCTGTTCATGGTCTACGAACGGTTCCTCAAGGCGCAGCGGCCCGCGCAGCGCGCCGCCGACGCGATCCGCGAATCGAACCCGGTGATCGTCGCCGGCTTCGGCCGCTTCGGCCAGGTGGTGGTGCGCGTGCTGCGCGGCCTGGGCATCGACGCCACGGTGATCGACCACGATCCCGGGCAGATCGATACCGTGCGCCGGTTCGGCTGGAAGGCCTACTACGGCGACGCGACGCGGCTCGAACTGCTCGAGGCCGCCGGCGCGGGCCGCGCCAGGCTCCTGGTGGTCGCGATCGACGATCCCGAGGCCGCGATGCAGACGGTGAAGCGGGTGCGCGGCCGCTTCCCGCAGCTCGCGCTCGTGGTGCGCGCGCACAGCCGCACCGACGCCTATGAGTACGCGGAGATGGGCCTGCACGCGGTGCGAGAGGTGTTCGACTCGGCGCTGGAGGCGGCGGCGCGCACCCTGAAAATCCTCGGGTTCACGGAAACCGAAGCCATCGTGAAACGCTTCAGGGAATACGACGAGCAGCAGATCGTGGAGAGCGCGCCGCACCGCCACGACATGAAGAAGCTGATCGCGCTCACCGAGCGGGGGCGCCACGATATCGAGCAGCTGCTAGCCGCGGAGGTTCACCAGCGCGATGCCGGCGGCGATGAGCAGCGCGGCGGCGGCGAAGTGCGCGCTGAGCGGCTCTGAGAGAAACACCACGCCCGAAGCCATGCCGAACAGCGGTGTCAGGAACGACAGCACGCTCAGGCGCGCCGCGAGATAACGCGTGAGCAGCCAGAACCAGGCGAGGTAGCTGGCGAAGGCGACGATCGCGCCCTGGTACGCGAGGCTCGCCACGACCAGGGGAGTCACGGCGCTGACGCCTTTTTCTCCGAGGAGGATGGAGGAGACGAGCAGCACCACGGCCGAGACGCCCAGCTGGTAGAACAGCGTCTTGGTGGCGCTGGCCTGCGCGAGGCGGGTGGCGCGGATCAGCACCGTGGTCGACGCCCAGAGCAGCGCTGCGATGACGCCGCATAGATCTCCCCAGAAGGTATGGAGATTTGAGGAAAATCCTTCCATGAAGGCGAGCACGAGCCCGGCGAACGCGACCGCCACGCCCGCCCACTGCGCCGGCCCGAGGCGCTCGCCGCGCACGAAAAAGTGCAGGCCGAGCGCGGTGAGCGGCGGCGCGAGGTACACGAACACCGACATGCGCGAGGCGTTGGTGTAGCCGAGGCCGCCGTAGATGAACACGAACTCGAAGGCGAACAGCAGCCCGGCGGCGAGCCCTGCAACGAGAGTGCCGTCGCGGCCGAATAGAGACTGCCTGGTCAGGAGAACCCAACCCAGCAGCAATGCCGTGGCGACGATCGAGCGGATCGCCGCCTGCATCACGAGCGAGACGTCGGCGGCGATCAGCTTGATCGTCACCTGCTGGAATCCCCACAGCGCGGTGAGCAGCACCATCATCGAGATCGCGGCGGCGTCGAGCGCTTTTCGCTCTTGACTCATCGCGCTGATTTTGGCGTAACATCGGACTCATGCAGCGGAGGAGGAAGCAGGCAGTTTCTGCCGCAGAGTCGGCGCCCGGCCGAGTGCTCGAGCGCCCCGACGGCTTCTACTGGGAGTCGAAGGAGACCAAGGAGCTGCGCGGCCCGTACCAGACGCGCGCCGAGGCCGAGGCCGACCTGCTGGCGGGCGGCGCGGCCGATGCGGAGCTCGAATCCGGCGAAAGCTTGCAGCAAGCCGAGTCCGAGCTGGGGATTTCCGAGTGGATCGATCCCGATACCGGCGGCCCCGCGGAGGACAGCGTCCCCCGCATCGAAGACCACTGAGCCCTGGCCTAGCTTCGGGTCATCGGCGGAAGATCTGGCGGAGAGAGAGGGATTCGAACCCTCGATACCGGTTTAAGCCGGTATAACGCCTTAGCAGGGCGCCCCCTTCGGCCACTCGGGCATCTCTCCGGAGGAGCGGCGATTCTACCGTCTTTGCATTACTCCTGGTCGAGCTCGAAAGCCTTGTGCAGCACGCGAACCGCGAGCTCGGTGTACTTCTCCTCGATTACCACGGTGATCTTGATCTCGGAGGTGGAGATCATCTGGATGTTGATGCCCTCCTCCGCGAGCGTGCGGAACATCTGCGCGGCGATGCCGACGTGCGAGCGCATGCCCATGCCGACGATCGACACCTTGGCGATGTGCTCGTCCCCGCTGACGTCGCGGCACTTGATGTGCGGCTGCACCTGCCCTTTCAGGATCTTCACCGCCTTCGCGTAATCGTTGCGGTGCACCGTGAAGGAAAGGTCGGTCATGCCGTCGTGCCCGACGTTCTGCACGATGACGTCGACGTCGATGCTGGCGTCGGCGATCGGCCCGAGGATGGCGTAGGCGATGCCCGGCCGGTCGGGAACGTCGTGCACGGTGATCTTGGCCTCGTCGCGGTTGAAGGCGACGCCGCTGATGACTGCTTTTTCCATCGCCATGTGGGGGTCTTCCTCGAAAGTGATCAGCGTGCCCGAGCGCGCCTCGGTGGCGACCGGGAGCTCGGGGTCGGTGAGGCTGGAGAGCACGCGCGTCGGCACGCGGTACTTGCCGGCGAACTCGACCGAGCGGATCTGCAGCACCTTGGAGCCGGCGCCGGCCATCTCGAGCATTTCCTCGAAGGTGACGGTGTGCAGCCGGCGCGCCTCGGGCACCAGCCGCGGGTCGGTGGTGTAGATGCCGTCGACGTCGGTGTAGATCTGGCATTCGTGCGCCTTGAGCGCCGCGGCGAGCGCCACCGCGGAGGTGTCCGAGCCGCCGCGGCCGAGCGTGGTGAGGTTGCCGCTTTCGTCGATGCCCTGGTAGCCGGCGACCACCACCACGAAACCGTTTTTCAGATCAGCTCTTATTCTTTCATCCTCGATGCTGATGATGCGCGCCTTGTTGAAGGCGGAGTTGGTGAGGACCCGGACCTGCCAGCCGGCGTAGCTGCGCGCCTTGACGCCGAGGCCGATCAGCGCCATCGCCAGCAGCCCGATCGTCACCTGCTCGCCGGTGGCGGCGACCACGTCGAGCTCGCGCGCATCGGGATGCGGATCGAGCGACTCGGCGAGCCCGATCAGGCGGTTGGTCTCGCCGGCCATCGCCGAGGGCACCACCACCAGGTCGTGCCCGGCCGCCTTCCACTTGGCGACGCGGCGCGCGACGTTGCGGATCCGCTCGATCGAGCCGACCGAAGTGCCGCCGAATTTTTGCACGATCAGCGCCATCGAAGGCGCTGGATTTTACAGGACACCGACTAGACGATGCGGTGGAACCAAGCGAGCGAGAGCGCAGCCGACAGCACAGCAAGGGCGGCCGCCAGCGCCGAGAACAGCGCCGTGACCTCGGTCTTCTTGCGCTCGAGCACCAGGCGCGCGTTCAGCGCCTGGTAGACCTTCTTCAGGTCGACGGCGTTGCCGGCGTAGAAGTACTCGGCGTGCGTGATGTTCGCGATCTGCTTCAGCGTTTCCTCGTCGAGGCGCACGCGCATCGACCAGCCCTCGAAGCCGATGATCTTGCCTTCGGGCGTGCCCACGCCCACGGTATAGACGCGCACGCCGCGGTCGGCCGCCATGCGCGCCGCCATCAGCGAGTCCGGGCCGGTGGTGCGCTGCCCGTCGGTGAGCAGGATGATCACCGCCGACGCGTAGGAGCCCGGCGGCACCGGCTTCGACGTGGTCGGGCCCGCCTTGTCGGCGGATTTGCCCCCGCTGCGCGGGCTTTCGCCGTAGGTCAGCGTGCCGAGGTCGATTCCCTGGTCGGGAAAGATCGCCGCCAGCGAGATGATGATGCCGCTGCCGATGGCGGTGGCGCGCTGCAGCTGGAAGCGGTCGATCGCCGCGATCACGTCCTCGCGGTTGCGCGTCGGCGCCTGCGCCACGGTGGCGGTGCCGGCGAACGCGACCACGCCGATGCGCACGTTCTCGGGCTGCTCGGCGACGAATTCCTTGGCGGCGTTCTGCGCCGCCACCAGCCGGTTCGGCTCGACGTCGGTGGCGCGCATGCTGCCCGAGATGTCCATCGCGAGGATCACCGTCTCGTGCTGCGTCGGCAGGGTGAGCGTCGCCTGCGGCCGCGCCACGGCCAGGATCATGACGGCGAGCGCGAGGAAGAACAGCAGCGGCGGGATGTGCCGCCTGATGCGCTGCCCCACGCCCATCGAGTCGCGCACCAGGGCAAGGCTCGCGTACCGCAGCGCAAGCTTTTTTTTCCTTCTTAACACAACAACGTAAGCCGCGAGCAGGAGCGGCAGCACCAGCATCAGCCACAGCATCTCGGGCCACTGGAAAGTCATTGCACCACCTCCAGGTGCTTGGGCAGCGGCGCGCCCGCCGCGATCCGGCTGCGGCGCTTGCGCATGTCGGCGAAGCGGCGGATGGCGTCGACCAGGTCGTCGTCGGTGGAAAGCTCGAGCGCGTCGACCGCGGCCTGGCGGAACGCGCGGCGCAGCCCGGCCTCGCGCGCCTGCGCCGCGGCGGCGAAGCGCCTGCGGAAGCCGCGGTCGTGCGTGTCGACGAACAGCTGCTCGCCGGTCTCCGCGTCCTGCACCACCACCATGCCGAGGTCGGGCAGGCTCGCCTCCAGCGGGTCGTGCAGCCGCACCGCGACGATCTCGTGGCGCTGCGCGAGATGGCCGAGGCGCTCGGCCCAGCCCGGCACGCTGATGAAGTCGGAAACCAGGAACACCAGCGAGCGGCGGCGCATCAGGTGCGCGGCCGCGCCGAGCAGCTCGCCGAGGTCGGTCGGCGCGTTACGCTGCGGCGCCGGGCGCGCCATCATGGCGTGCAGGATGCGCAGCACGTGGCGCCGGCCGCTGCGCGCCGGGATCATCGCGTCGACCTCCTCGCCATAGAACAGCGCGCCGACCTTGTTGCCGTGGCGCGTGAGGATGCGCGCGAGGACCGCGACGAAGTCGGACGACACCGCGCGCTTGCGCACCTGGCCCGAGCCGAAGTCGACCGAAGGGCTCAAGTCGAGCAGGAACCAGGCCGTGACCTCGCGGTCCTCGTGGTACTCGCGCACGTACGGCGTCTGCAGCCGCGCGGTGACGTTCCAGTCGATGTGGCGCACGTCGTCGCCGTACTGGTACTCGCGCAGGTCGGCGAGGTCGAGGCCGAAGCCGCGGAACAGCGTGCGGTAGTCGCCCTGCAGCAGCCCGTCGAGCCGGCGGATCACCGTCCACTCCAGCCGCCGCAGGACCGCCTCGGGATTACGCGCCTGCAACTTTGACATGAGTCTCGAGCGGTTTGGCCGGCGCGCGCACGTGCTGCATCACGCGCTTGATGAGCTCGTCGGGCGTAAGCCCCTCGGCGAGCGCCTCGTACGACAGGACCAGGCGGTGGCGGAAGACGTCCGGCACGAGGTCGGTCACGTCCTCGGGCAGCGCGTAGTCGCGCCCGCGCAGGAACGCGAGCGCCCGCGCGCCCTCGATGGCGCTGATTGACGCGCGGGGGCTGGCGCCGTAGGTGATGTACTTGCCGAGCCCCTTGATGCCCATGCGCTCCGGATCGCGCGTCGCCGCGGCGAGCCGCACCGCGTATTGCATGAGCGAGGGCTCGACGTACCCTTTGCGGCACTCGCGCTGCAGGGCGCCGAGCTTGTCGGTGGTGGCCACCGCGTGCGCCTCGGGCAGCAGGCCGGTCACGCGCTCGACGATGACGAACTCCTCGGCCTCGTTCGGGTAGCCGACCAGCACCTTCATCATGAAGCGGTCGACCTGCGCCTCGGGCAGCGGGTAGGTGCCCTCGGTCTCGATCGGGTTCTGCGTCGCCATGACGAGGAACGGCTCGGGCACGCGGTGCGTCTGGCCGGCGATCGTCACCTGCCGCTCCTGCATCACCTCGAGCAGCGCGCTCTGCACCTTCGCCGGCGCGCGGTTGATCTCGTCGGCGAGCAGCAGGTTGCAGAACACCGGCCCGAGCGCGGTGTGGAACTCGCTGGTCTTCTGGTTGTAGATGCGCGTGCCGACGAGGTCCGCCGGCACCAGGTCGGGCGTGAACTGGATGCGGCGGAAGCTGCCGCGGATCGTCTGCGCCAGGGTCTTGACCGTGAGCGTCTTGGCAAGCCCGGGCACGCCCTCGACCAAGAGGTGCCCCTGCGCCAGCGTCGCCACCAGCACGCGCTCGAGAAAGTGGTCCTGCCCGACGACCACTTTCTTCACCTCGTACAGGATGCGCTCCATGAGGGTTGCGACTTGTTCCATGTCGTTCCTTCAGAACGGTGAAAGGCCGACCGCGCCGGCGGCATTCTCGATCGGCACGGCGAAGCCGATGCCGATGAACACGCGGTGCTCGGTGGGGTTGAGGAGGCCCGTGACGATGCCGATGACCTCGCCTTCCGGCGTGATCAGCGGCCCGCCCGAGTTGCCCGGGTTGACCGCGGCGTCGAACTGGATGAGGTTGGTCAGTACGCGCTTGCCGTCGGCGGTCTGGTACTCGCGCCCGAGCCCGGAGATCACGCCGGAGGAAACCGACGGCCCGATGCCGAACGGAAAGCCGACCGCGATGACCTGCTCGCCCGGCCGCAGCCCCGCGGTCGAGCGCAGGGTCGCGGCCCACAGGTCGTCGGGGATGGTCTTCGCCTGCAGCACCGCGAGATCGTGCTCCGGTTGCACGCCGATGACCACCGCGTCGGCTTCCAGGCCGTCGTGGAACACCACCTGGATCGCCTTCGCCCCGTGCACCACGTGCAGGTTGGTGAGGATGACGCCGGTGTCGACGATCACCACGCCGGTGCCGCTCTGGCCTTCGGTGCTCGACGGCACCTCGGCGTCGGCGCTATGCGCCAGCGTGCGCACGTGGACCACCGAGGGAAGGATGCTCTCGTAGCCGTCGGCGGCCGACGGCGCCGCCGGCTTCGCCTCCAGCGCCTTCTGGATCGCGGCTTCGAGATTCTGCTGCGTGATTTCCGCGCTGGGCCGCAGGGCCCAGAACAGCACCGCGGCGAGGGCGAGAATCAGCACCCCGGCCAGCTTCAGCCTGGCCGCATGGCGCTTGCGCCATTCGCGCCAGGTAACCCGCGGCGCGGCCGGGACCTCGGTCTTGGCCGCAATCCGCGACCCGCCGGACCTGCTGTAGACGGCAACCCTTTTCATGCCAGACCCCGCAGGGATTCTACCGCCCGGCGCAACAACGGGTTTTGGCGGAGAGTGAGGGATTCGAACCCCCGAGCCCTCGCGGGCTAACGGTTTTCAAGACCGCCGCATTCGACCGCTCTGCCAACTCTCCCGCGCGAAAAAGCCCGTGCTTGAAAAACCCCTATTGCGCCCGCATTTTAGCCTCTGGCGCAGCATGGCCCGCAGTTCTCCCGTTGCAACTTAGGCGCGCTTTGGTAGTCTTAGCGGTTACATAGTGATTGGAGGCAAGGATGCAACCTGAACTGAAACCCGTACGCACCGACGACCGGTCGTTCGGCCGGGGAACGACCTACGACGCCGCGCAGGACGTTGCCGTAAGCGTCGACAGCCAGAAGGTCCTGCGCAACACCTACATGCTGCTCGCCCTGACCATGGTGCCGACGGTGATCGGCGCCTGGATCGGCATCGCCACGGCCGGCATCATCGTCGGCAGCCCCATCATCAGCACGCTGGTGATGCTCGGCGCCGTGATCGGGCTGCAGTTCGCGATCGCCGCCAACCGCAACAGCGGCCTGGGCGTGGCGCTGCTGCTGCTGATGACCGGCCTGCTCGGCTGGTGGCTGGGACCGATCCTGAACGTGGCGCTGTCGATGAAGAACGGCATGCAGCTCGTCGGCTACGCCGCGGTCGGCACCGGAGTCATCTTCTTCGCCATGGGCGCCGTCGCCCAGGCGATCAAGCGCGACCTGGGCTTCATGGGCAAGTTCCTGGTCGTCGGCATGATCGCGCTGCTGATCGCGATGATCGCCAATCTGTTCCTGCAGATCCCGGCGCTCGCGCTGACGATCTCGACGCTGGTGATCTTGGTCTTTTCGCTGTTCCTGGTCTACGACCTGCAGCGCATCATGCGCGGCGGCGAGACCAACTACGTGATGGCCACGACCGGCGTGTACCTGAGCCTGTTCAACATCTTCTCCAGCCTGCTGCACCTGCTGCTCGCGCTGGCGGGCGATCGCGACTAGGAGCCTGGCTGCTTCGCTGAAGAGGCGCCTTCGGGCGCCTTTTCTTTTTTCACGGCCTTCTTCTTCGCGTCCTTCTTCTCCGGCGGCTTCTTCTCCGGGGCCTTCTTCGCCGGCGCCTTTTTCTCCGGCGTCTTCTTCGCGGGCTCGGGCGCGCCGGTTACCGCCAACGCCACCTCGCGCGAGCCCTCGCAGGGAATTTTTCCCGCACCCTTGACGGCTACGCGGTAGTTGCCGCCCTTCTTGTAGGTGTAGCGCAGGCTGCGGGTCGTGGCGACGCCGAAATCCAGCTGCCGCGCGCGGCTGCCGTCGCCGAGATCGAGCGCGGCATCGCAGTTCCGCAGGCCGGTGGCGGCGCGGCTCACGCTGACGACGATCTCGACCTCGGGCGGCTTGCCGCCGGAGAACGCCGCAGGGTTCGGCTTCACTACCACGTTCTCGATGCGCGGCGCGGCCGCGGCGCTGAACGAGCATGCCGCCAGCAGCAGCGCGGTCCGGTTCCATCTCATGGCGAGCCCCTTTCGAACAGCGCGATGCTTTCGACATGCGCGGTGTGCGGGAACATGTTGACCACGCCCGCCGCCGCCAGTCGAAACCCCTTGGTGTGCGCCAGCACCCCCGCGTCGCGCGCGAGCGTCGCCGGGTCGCACGACACGTAGACGATGCGCTTCGGCCAGCCCTGCGGCAGCGACTTGATCAGCTCCACGGCCCCCTCGCGCGGCGGATCCAGCAGGATTTTCTCAAACGGGCCGAACGCCGCAATCCCGGATTTAAACAGATCCGCGGCTTCGAACTGGGCCACGACGCCGTTCGCCGAGGCGTTTTGCCGGGCGCGCTCCACCAGCGCGCGGCTGCCTTCGAAGCCGACGACCGATGCCCCCTTGACGGCGAGCGGAAGCGAAAAATTGCCCAGTCCGCAGAACAGATCCGCCACGCGCTCGCCCGGCCGCGGGTCGAGCAGGCGCAGCGCGCGCGACACCAGCACGCGGTTCATCGCGAAGTTCACCTGGGTGAACTCGGTCGGGCGGAAGCCGATGCGCACGCCGAACTCCGGCAGCTCGTAGCAGAGCTCGCTCGGCACGGGATGCAGCGGCGTCGCGCTCTCCGGCCCGCCCGGCTGAACCCAGATGTGGACGCCATGGGATTCGGCGAATTTCTTCAAATGCATTTCATCTTCAGGCTGCAGCGGCAGCAAATGCCGGAACACCAGCGCCGTGGCGTTGTCGCCCACCGCCACCTCGATCTGCGGCACCCGCTCGCGCACCGTGAGCTTTTCGACGAGCTCCCGCAATGGCGCCACCAACTGGCTGATCTTTTCGGGCAGGACATGGCACTCGCGCATGTCGGCGACGTGGGTGGAGCGGCGCTCGCGGAAACCGACCATCACGCCGCCGCGGCTCGGCACGCGCCGCACCGAGAGCCGCGCGCGGTGGCGGTAGCCCCACTCCGGCCCGTAGACGATCGGCAGCAGCGCATCGGGCTTCAGCTTGCCGATGCGCTCGAGGTTGTCCTCCAGCCAGCGCTGCTTGGCGGCCATCTGCGTGCGCTCGTCGGCGTGCTGGGTGGCGCAGCCGCCGCACACCCCGAAGTGCGGGCAGCGCGGCTCGCGGCGGCCCGAAGCGGGACGCAGGATGGTGCTTGCCCGGGCGCTGTCGAAGCTCCGTTTCTTCTGGAAAACGGAAACGGCGGCGCGCTCGCCCGGCAGCGCGCCCTCCACGAACACCACCTTGCCCTCGGGGTTGCGCGCGACGCCGCGCCCCTCGGCGTCGAGGGCGTCGATGCTGAGGATCAGGTCTTCCTGCTTTTCAAGCGGCTTCAAGCTACCCAGCGAGACAGGAACTCCCCCCAGTGCGGCTCCGGGCGCTTCTCGAGCAGGCCGCGCACCAGGGCGCATTCGGCCGCGTGGCGCGCGGCGTCGTGGGCGCGGCGCATGAGCTGGAAGCGCAGGAACAGCAGATAGGTATTGACGCAGTCGGCCTCGCAGTAGTTGCGGATCGCGGCCAGCTCGCCGCGACGGTAGCTGTCCCACACCGCGTTCGCCTTCATGCCGAGCTTGCCGGGCAGTCCCGCCAGCCGCGACACGTCGTCGAGCGGCGCGCCCCTGCCGCCGTAGAGCGACAGCACGTCCATCAGGTCGACGTGGCGCTCGTGGAAGCGGTTGATGTAGTTGCTGTAGCGGAAGTCCTTGTTGTCGCCGCCCGTATCCCAAAAGCACGCCGCGCCGATGCCGTGCTGCAGGCCGCGGTTGACCAGCACCGGCAGGTCGAAGCCGCGGCCGTTCCACGACACGATCTGCGGCACGTACTTGTCGATGCCCTCGAAGAAGCGCTGGATCGCCGCGGGCTCGCCGGCTTCCGGCTCGCCGATGGAGAACACGCGCACGCCTTCGTCGTCGCGCAGCACGCACGAGATCACCACCACGCGCTGCAGGTAGGGCGGCAGGAAGTCGTTGCCGGTCTGCACGCGGCGCTTCTGGAACGCGATCTCCGCGACATCGGGGTCGGGCAAATCCGCAGGCAGGTCGTGCAGTCGCCGGATCCCCGCGCAGTCCGGGATTGTCTCTATGTCGAAGGCGAGGATCGGCGTCATCGAACCGCGAAAACGTGGTCTGTCCCTGATTTAATCAGGAAAGACTCCGGTGGTGAGGTAACGGTCTCCACGATCGCACACAATCGTCACGATGACGGCATTCTTCAATTCCCTGGAAATCCTCAGGGCGACGTGCACCGCGCCGCCGGAGGAGATGCCGGCGAAGATGCCTTCCTCGCGCGCGAGGCGCCGCGTCATTTCCTCGGCCTCGGCCTGGCTCACCGCCTCGATCCGGTCCACCCGCGTGCGGTCGTAGATCCTCGGCAGGTAGGCCTCGGGCCACTTGCGGATGCCGGGGATCTGCGAGCCTTCCTGCGGCTGGCAGCCGATGACCTGGACCTTGGCGCCCTTCTCCTTGAAGAAGCGCGAGCAGCCCATGATGGTGCCGGTGGTGCCCATGCTCGAGACGAAGTGCGTCACCCGGCCCCCGGTGTCGCGCCAGATCTCGGGGCCGGTGGTCTCGTAGTGCACCAGCGGGTTGTCGGGGTTGGCGAACTGGTCGAGCATCGTGCCCTTCCTCTCGCGCACCATGCGCTCGGCGAGGTCGCGCGCCGCCTCCATGCCGCCCGCCTGCGGCGTGAGGACGATCTCGGCGCCGTACGCGCGCATCGTCTGGCGCCGCTCGGCCGAGAGATGCTCGGGCATGATCAGCACCAGGCGGTAGCCGCGGATCGCCGCCGCCATCGCGAGCGCGATGCCGGTGTTGCCCGAAGTCGGCTCGATCAGCGTGTCGCCGGGCTTGATGCGGCCGCGCGCCTCGGCGCCGCGGATCATGGAGATCGCCGGCCGGTCCTTCACCGAGCCGGCGGGGTTGTTGCCCTCGAGCTTCGCCAGCACCAGATTCTTGTTCTTGACGTTCTCCGGGCCGGGAAGGCGCTGCAGGCGCACCAGCGGCGTATCGCCGATGAAGTCTTCGACCGTTTTCTTCATGCCTTCGGCAGCGCCTGCTTCTGCAACTCGCCTACGTACTCGGCCACGCCCTGCTCGAGCGGCCGGAATTCGCCCGGGTAGCCCGCGGCGCGCAGGCGCGCCAGGTCGGCCTGGGTAAAGCTCTGGTACCGGTCGATCAGGCCCGCGGGGAATTGCACGTACTCGATGAGGCCCTTCTGCGCCATTTCCTCGACCGACAGCCGCGTGCCCTGCACCGCGTTGATCACCGCGGCGGCGAGCTCGTTGAAGGTCTGCGCGCGCCCGGTGCCGCAGTTGAACACGCCCGACACATCGCGCCGCTCGAGGAACCAGAGGTTCACGTCGACCACGTCTTCCACGTAGACGAAGTCGCGCCGCTGCTCGCCGTCGCCGTAGCCGCCCGAGCCGACGAACAGCTTCACCTTGCCGCCGGCGAGGAGCTGCTGGTAGGCGTGCCAGGCGACCGAGGCCATACGCCCCTTGTGCGCCTCGTTCGGCCCGTACACGTTGAAATAGCGCAGGCCGACGATTTGCGAATTTCCCTTCTCAAGAATTCTCTTTACATACTGATCGAACAGGAATTTCGAGTAGCCGTACACGTTGAGCGGCTTCTCGCAGCGCCGCTCCTCGCGGAACTCGGGCCCGGCGCCGTACACCGACGCCGAGGACGCGTAGATCAGCGCCACCTCCTCTTCCTGGCACCACTCGAGCAGGCGCTTCGAGTAGCCGTAGTTGTTGTCGAGCATGTAGCGCCCGTCGGTCTCCATGGTGTCGGAGCAGGCGCCCTGGTGGAGCACCGCCTCGACCGCGCCCTGGTAGCGCTCGAGGTTGCCGATGAACTCGGACTGGTCGAGGTAGTCCGCGATCTCGCAGCCGGCGAGGTTGCGGAACTTGTCGGCGTGCGCGAGGTTGTCGACCGCGATCACCGCGGTGACGCCGCGGCGGTTGAGGCCCTCGACCAGCCTCGAGCCGATGAACCCGGCAGCGCCGGTTACGACGTAATACATGAGGAATCAGGAAGGAAATAATTCATCGTATTTCGCCGCTGCGGTACCCAGCTTGCCGACCACGATGCCGGCGGCGCGGTTGGCGATGCGCACCGCCGCCTCGAGGCGGCTGCCCGCGGCCAGCATCACCGCCAGCGCGGCGATCACCGTGTCCCCGGCGCCGGTGACGTCGAAGACTTCCCGCGCCTCGGCCTTCACATTCAAGATTCTGCTCCTGGAAAAAAGCGTCATGCCGGCTTCGCCCCGGGTGAGGAGCAGCGCCTCGAGGCCTAGCTTCTCGCGCAGCGCCTGGGCGCGGCCCCTGAGGTCCCTCTCGTCCTGCCAGCTGCCGACCACGTCGCGCAGCTCGGCCACGTTGGGCGTGATGATGCTCGCGCCCCTGTAGCGCGAATAGTCGTCGCCCTTGGGATCGACGAGCACGCGCTTGCCCGCGCGGCGCGCGCTGCGGATCATCTCGGCGATGTGGTGCAGGCCGCCCTTGCCGTAGTCGGACAGGATGACGACGTCGCAGTCGGGCAGGGCGCGCTTGAAGTCCGCGAGCTTGCTGGCGAGCACCTCGCGCGACGGCGGCTTTTCGAAGTCGATGCGCAGCAGCTGCTGGCGCCTGCCGATCACGCGCAGCTTCTGCGTGGTGCTCAGGCTGGCGTCGTGGTGCAGGCTCGCCGCGACGCGCTTCTTCTTCAGCAGCCGCTCCAGCGCCCTGCCCGGCTCGTCGCGACCGACCACCGAGAGCAGCCGCGTGCGCGCCTTGAGCTCGACGCAGTTCCAGGCGACGTTGGCGGCGCCGCCGAGCCTCTGGTCTTCATCCCGGATCAGGACCACGGGGACGGGCGCTTCGGGCGAGATGCGCGACACGTCGCCGAACCAGTAGCGGTCGAGCATGATGTCGCCGACCACCAGCACCCGCGCCTTGGACGTGTCTATGCTTTTCTCCCGATCGGGTAATACTCGAGGCCCATCGCCTTGAGCACTGCAGGATCATAGAGGTTGCGGCCGTCGAAGATCGCAGGGGTCTTCAGCTTCGCCTTGATCGCCGCGAAATCCGGGCTGCGGAACTCCTGCCACTCGGTGACCACGGCGAGCGCATCGGCGCCTTCGAGGGCAGCCATGGCCGAGTCGACGATGTTGACCTCTTTGCGCTCTGCGAAGATTTTCCTTGCCTCCGACGCTGCCGCGGGATCGTAGCCCCGCACCGAAGCGCCGGCACCCAGCAGGTCGGCGATCAGGGTGCGGCTGGGCGCCTCGCGCATGTCGTCGGTATTCGCCTTGAACGCGAGGCCCCAGAGCGCGAAGCGCCTGCCGTGAAGATTGTTGCCAAATTTGCCTTTTATTTTTTCCGCGAGCACGTGCTTCTGCGCTTCGTTCACCTGTCCGACCGCCGTCAGCACGCGCAGCGGGCTGCCCGCTTCAGCGGCGCTCTGCTGCAGCGCCTTCACGTCCTTCGGCAGGCACGAGCCGCCGAAGCCGGCGCCGGGGTAGAGGAACTGGTAGCCGATGCGCGCATCCGCGCCGATGCCGCGGCGCACCTCCTCGATGTCCGCGCCGAGGGCTTCCGACAGGTTGGCGAGTTCGTTCATGAGCGAGATGCGGGTCGCGAGCATCGCGTTGGCGGCGTACTTGGTGAGCTCGGCCGAGCGCACGCCCATCACCATGACGCGCTCGCGGTTGCGCTGGAACGGCGCGTACAGCTGGCGCAGCAGCGCCACCGCGCGCTCGTCCTCGGCGCCGATGATGACGCGGTCGGGGCGCATGAAGTCCTCCACCGCCGCGCCTTCCTTGAGAAACTCTGGGTTGGACACGACCGAAAAAGGAATCTTCGATTCCTGCTGCACGACCTGCCCGATCCTGTCCGCCGTTCCCACCGGCACGGTCGACTTGGTCGCGATCAGCTTCCAGGACTTCATGTGCGTGCCGATGGCGCGCGCCGCCGCCAGCACGTGCTGCACGTCGGCCGAGCCGTCCTCGCCGGGCGGCGTGTTCACCGCGATCAGCTGCAGCTCGCCGTGCGCCACGCTCGCCGCTACGTCGGTGGAGAACTGCAGGCGGCCGGCGGCGCGGTTGCGCTTCACGATCGGCTCGAGCCCGGGCTCGAAGATCGGGATGCGGTTCTCGTTCAGCGACCGGATCTTCTCCGCGTCCAGGTCCAGGCAGAAGACGTTGTTGCCCACGTCCGCGAGGCACGCGCCGGTCACCAGCCCGACATAGCCCGTGCCGATGACCGTGACGTTCATGGGGCGAGGTCGAATTCTTCGGTGCGCCGCGGCGGATAGGTCTCCCACCCGCCGCAGGCCGGGCAGTGCCAGTGGAACTGGCGCGCCTTGAAGCCGCAGCTCTCGCAGCGGTAGCGCGCGAGGCGCCGGGTATGGCCGTGCACCAGGTTCCTCACCAGCTCGAGGTCGCGGCGCTTGTCGGGCGAGCCGGCGGCGATGATCTGCGCTTCGAGCAGGCGGTCGAGGCCGAGCAGCGTCGGGTTGCGCTTGAGCTCATCGCGCACCATGGCGTAGGCCTGCTCGGGGCCCTTGGCCTCCAGCGTCTGCTGGAACACGGTGTCGAGCAGGTCGAGCGAGGGGTAGCGCTCGAGGTAGCCCGCGAGCAGCGTGAGCCCCTCCTCGGCGCGGCCGGCGTCGCGGTAGGCCTCGACCAGGCGCTGCGCGACCAGCGCGAGGTAGGCGGGATCCTGCGACTCGACGCGCTTCCAGCTTTCGATGGCGCGATCCAGATTATTCGAATTTCTTTCGAGATCCCCCCAGAGCAGGCTGGCGCGTACGCATTTGCGGTTGGCCTCGAGCGCCGCGTCGACGTGGCGGCGCGCGGCGTCGGGGCGCGACTGCGCCGCCTCGGAGGCGGCCAGCTCGCAGAAATACTGCGCCAGCGCGCGCGGGTCGGTCTCGACCTGCCGGGTCATCTCGATGGCGCGCGGCCAGTCCTTCTCCTGCTCGTAGATCTCGAGCAAGGCGCGGCGTGCCGCGATTCCCTGGGTCGTTTTTTCGAGTCTTGAAAACACTTCCTCTGCACGGTCGAGAATGCCCGCCTTGAGGTAGTCCTGGCCGAGCTCCATCTGCGCCTGCAGCTTCTGGTCGCCGGCCAGGTCGGCGCGCTCCAGCAGGTTCTGGTGCATGCGGATGGCGCGGTCGTATTCGCCGCGCCGGCGGAACAGGCTGCCGAGCGCGAAGTGCAGCTCGACGGTCTCGGGGTCGACCTTGACCACTTCGATGAACGCCTCGATCGCTTTGTCGGGCTGCTCGTTCAGCAGGAAGTTGAGGCCCTTGAAGTAGGAGCGCGGCAGCGCGCGCGACTCCGACACGATCTGCCGGATGTCGATGCGCGCCGCGATCCAGCCCAGGCCGAAGAACAGCGGGAAGCCGAGCAGCCACCAGTATTCGAATTCCATGGCTATAGCATCGGCGGCAGCTGCGGCGGCGCGGGCTCGGCCGGCGCCGCCTGCTTCTTCATGGCGGAAATCTCGCGCCGCTGGCGCACGACCGTGGCGAGCAGCGCGGCCACGCCGAACAGCGCGCCGAGCGCGAAGAACGCGAGCAGCCACAGCACCAGCGGCGCGGGAGCGGCGAAGTCGAAGTAGAAGCGCAGCATCACCGGGTCGGTGTTCTTGGCGGCGAACGCGAGCAGCAGCAGGAACACGGCGAGGCGGATCGTCCACGTGACGATACGCATCACGAGCGGCGGGTTTTTCCGCGGTCCCTAGCGGACCGGTTGGGAAGCGCGCTGCTGTGGCGCGGCCGGCGCGTGCGGCGTGGCCGAGTCGACGCGCTCGCGCAGCTCCTTGCCCGCCTTGAAGTGCGGCACGTACTTCTCGGGCACCTGCACCTTCTCCCCGGACTTCGGATTGCGCCCGGTGCGCGGCGGGCGGTAGTTGAGGCCGAAGCTGCCGAAGCCGCGGATCTCGATGCGGTGCCCGCCGAGCAGGCTCTGGGTCATCGCGTCGAGGATCATCTTGACCGCGTATTCGGCGTCCTTCGCCACCAGCTGCGGGTAGCGCTGGGCGAGGCGCGCGATCAGTTCCGACTTGGTCATGGCGACCATCCTCCCCTTGCCCCCTATTGCTGCGGGTTCGAATCCTTCTTGTCGAGCTTCGCGCGCAGCAGCGCGCCCAGGTTCGTCGCGCCCGCGCTCGCCGCCGCCTGCTCGGTGCGCAGCTGCTTCATCGCCTCGGTCTCCTCGGCGAGGTCCTTCGCCTTCACCGACAGGTTGATCGAGCGGTTCTTGCGGTCGACGTTGATGATCATCGCCTGCACCGTGTCGCCCTCCTTCAGATGCTTGGCGAGGTCGTCGACGCGCTCGCGCGCGAACTCGGAAGCGCGCAGGTAGCCCTCGGCGCCGCCGATGTCGACCACCGCGCCCTTGGCGTCGACCGATTTCACCGTGCCGGTGACCACGCTGTTCTTCTCGTGGCTGGCGATGAAGTTGGTGAACGGGTCGCCCTCGAGCTGCTTGATGCCGAGCGAGATGCGCTCGCGCTCGATGTCGATCGACAGCACCACCGCCTCGACCTCCTCGCCCTTCTTGAAGTTCTTCACCGCCTCCTCGCCGGGCGCCGACCACGACAGGTCCGAGAGGTGCACCAGCCCGTCGATGCCGCCGGGCAGGCCGACGAACACGCCGAAGTCGGTGATCGACTTGATCTGGCCCTTCACCTTGTCGCTCTTCTTGTACTCGCGGGCGAAGTCCTCCCACGGGTTGGGCATGCACTGCTTCATGCCGAGCGAGATGCGGCGGCGCTCCTCGTCGATCTCGAGGATCATCACCTCGACCTCGTCGCCGACCTGCACCACCTTCGAGGGATGCACGTTCTTGTTGGTCCAGTCCATCTCGGAGACGTGCACCA
>Ga0247727_10002473_pt1 | contig 42218 bp, 38 predicted proteins | sample WisWelCaveWW1625_FD_202498 | JGI IMG/M metagenome (GOLD analysis project Ga0247727, IMG submission 202498) | Biofilm microbial communities from Wishing Well Cave, Virginia, United States - WW16-25 | ecosystem: Environmental > Aquatic > Deep subsurface > Groundwater > Cave microbial mat | place...
AAGCGCGGACACGAAGAAAACTAGAGCGCAGCTTGGCTGAGGCCGTCGACCAAGTGACTCTAACCGATATCAAGGGTTGGTTTAATCATTGTGGCTATATATCTTCATACAACTGAAAACCGCTGTAGGTCTTAAAAAAAATTGGCCGGTTGCTGAAATTTGCAGATTGTTAGACAATTTGCTTTTTAAAGCGACCGGCCAATGTCCAGAAGGAGAATTCGGAGTTAAATTCACTCCAGAAGGAGTTTTTAATTTACACTAATTCTTAAAAAGAATAAATTTCATAAAAAATCAGCCTTGACAAAAACAAGAATACGTGCTAAATTTAGAAAATAAATTTTTGACCTTTGACAAAGTCTAGATACTCTTCATATTGCGCGTTAAGGTTTAAACTATCAGCTATAATTGATAAGTGAAGCATATATGCTTAAACCAATCAGAAAGTATATAGGAATAGAACTTTTGATTGCTTTAGCCTCTACTATATTTGGTCTTTTGATTGGCCCAATGTTTGAGAAAATTACTTCTTCTATTTTTGACACGCCTACCCGTGCGCTACTTTCAGGCTTTTCCATGCTTGCCATTTTAACTATTGTTGCTATAACAACAATTGGCTTTTTTGCAAGACGGAATGAGAATGAGTTAACCAGCATACACAATGAGTTGTCGAGCGTCAATCGCAAATTGGGCCTTACTGTTAAGTTTGTTCATGACCCACCAAACCGTGGCACTGGTAAAATTTACCGCACTGCCCGTGAAATGATTGAAAAAGCCGAGAAAGAGATACTCGTCCTTCACTATAGACGACCGCGAAGCCCATTGGAGAGAGAGCGTAAACATAGTATTGAAACTGAAGAGTATAAAAAAGAGCGTGATAAATATTCAGAAGCATTACTAAATAAGATTCGACAACATAAAAAAGATAAATTCTTCTATCGCAGAGTTATTCAGTTTTCGGAAGGTAGAGATGTTAAGTTTACCGAAGATCAATTTGGAAAACGCTGGTTTGAACACACAAAGATTATTCTGGAATTACTAAAAGATTATCCGGAAGCTGCATGTATTAAAAAAGCTCCGGCGTTCTTGGAACAGACATATATTATTGTGGATGAGCGATATATATTTTGGGTGATCAACGGAATTGACCCTGAGCATGAAATTCAATATATGGAAGGAGCATTTTTCCTTGATGACCCTCATTGTGTGTTAGTTCCTTATTTGAAACGTTTCTTTGAAAGGATTGACGCCAACGCTACAATAATAAAGAAAGTACCTGAGACATAATTATGTAAAAACACAGGCACGGATTTAAAGAATGGATTATTTTTTATATTGACAAATTTTAGAGAAACATTCCATGTTGTACGCAATATGTGGTCCATCAGAATCTGGAAAATCTACAATATTAAATGAAATTCTTAAGGTTAGACCACAATTAAAAAGACTCATTACATTAACCACTCGAAGTCCGCGAGTTAATGAATTAGAAGCTATCGATTATTATTTTATGTCAAAGGATCTCTTTCAAGAAATGAACAAAATGGGTCAGATAGTATACCCAATTATTTACAGAAACGAATATTATGGGATACGTAAATCTGATCTCCTTGCGTGCATAGAAACGGATACCTTATCTGTGCTTCGACCTGATGGAATTCGACCTATATCAAAATATGTTCCAATTACTGGGATATATGTAGAAATGGACATTAACGAACACATTTATAACTCTCATGACAAAGAGGTATACGACAACAAACATATTTGTTCTTACTATATTAAAAATATATATGGTAATCTTAATTATGCTGTCGAAAAAGTACTTTCAATCGTTGATCAATCAAAGTGAGTGAAAAAATGATTTGTGTAGAGAAGCAATATTCAAATGATGGAAGCATAAAATATCTGTGGCAACTTACAGATGGAAAAACTGTTGAGAGTATCTATTTTATTTTTTGTGATCAAATTTACACCTGTATCTCATCTCAAGTAGGTTGTAATGTAAAATGTGAATTTTGTGAAACAGGTAAGCAATCAAATTTGCGTAACTTACTAGCAGAGGAGATGTACGGACAAGTTGCTGAAACCTTAAATGACCTGAGATCCAAAACGCTAACACGTCTTTACCAAGTTGCTGTGGCAGGTATGGGCGAACCTCTTCTCAATTTTCAAAACTTAATGAATGCAGCGTCAAGAATGATTGATGAAGATTTAGCCGAAACCATTTCAATATCTACCTCAGGTGTCGTTCCAAAAATTAGGGAGTTAGTGGGCACACCCATTACAAAGTTATTTATATCTTTACACGCCACGACAGATGCTATACGTAATATTCTTGTTCCAATGAATAGGAAATACCCAATATCTGAATTGCTAAAAGCTTCTCGATATTTTTGCGAAAAAGTGGGTGTACCTGTTACAGCAACATATTTGATGTTCGACGGTGTAAACGATTCGGACGATGATTTGGAGAGATTGACACAACTTTTAGATCCGCAATTATTTATTATTCAACTTAGTGAGTGGAATTGGATATACGATGCTAAATTTAAACGTTCTCCAAGAATTGAATTTTTTTATAACGAATTATCTAATCGCGGATACGATGTGTTTATTCTGCACAGTAAAGGTTCTGATATTGAAGGCGGATGTGGACAGTTACGATCTCGACATCTCACCAAGCAAGAGAAAAATTTAGCCGTAGAACTACCTAAACAGGTGGAAGTGATAACTACAAGGCTAGATCACTAAGATATTCTCAAATTATCTAACGAGTATGACTTTGAAACTTACACGAGCATTTTATACGCAGAATACTTTAGAAGTAGCAAGGAAATTACTTGGCAAATATTTAGTTCACGTTTCTAAAGAGGGGGTAATACGTGGGCGAATTGTGGAGACAGAAGCTTATGCTGGAACGTATGATCCTGCCTCACATACCTTTCAGAACCGTCAGACTGAACGTTCAGCAATATGGTATGAAGAAGGTGGATATGCATACGTTTATCAAATACACGGAATCTATTATTGTCTTGGAATAACTGCCGAGGAGGAATCTAAACCGGGGGCTGTATTGATAAGAGCTGTCGAACCAGTTGATGGAGTTGAATTAATGTTACGCAACCGCGGGAGAAATACTAGAGGCGTTGAAAAATTATTTAGTATTGAGCAGCTAACCAATGGCCCTTCCAAGGTTTGTATGGCCATGGGTATCGATAAAAAATGTAATCATTTAGATTTATGTGGTGACAAACTCTACTTAGAAAGTGATAGCAAAGATACTAAGATTACAGATATCGTGTTTACGCCAAGAATTAATATCGATTATGCAGGAGGAGCAGCGCTTTATCACTGGAGGTATTACATCCGCGGCAGCAAATTTATTTCGGTTAGAAAATACGAGCCTTTGAGATCATGGCGGAATAATGGTTATATGAGCCTGAAGCATCAACCAAATCCTGATCTTTTTACCCAATTCGAAAATGATATGAATACAAAAATCAATACAGACGAACAAGAAAAAATTAAAAAACTTCCAAAAGTTGAACTTCATCTTCATCTTGAAGGCTGTATAAAAGTAGAGACATTATTGAAGTTGGCATCTCAAAATAATGTACAATTGCCGAAACAAATTTTGAAACAGAAATCAATATATTTTGCCACGTTTGATCAGTTTGTTTATACTTATTACTCAATATGTAATGTGCTAGTTGAAGAAAATGATTTTCGTTTAGTTATTCGTGATGTGATCGATTATGTGAAAGACAACAATATCATTCATTGCGAAGTCTCATGGACTCCTTTCCAATATTTAAATCGTGGAATGAGATTTGATCATATCCTGTCAATCATGAATGATGAGTTAGAAATTCAAGGTATGCGAAATAGAATCAAGTTTATCATAGATACTCAGCGTGATCATGGCGTGGAAGTAGGTAAACTAGTTTATTCGCATGCCTTCAATTGCCGCGATTGTAACATTGTAGGAATTGGCTTAACTGGACAAGAGCAAGGTTTTTCACCGACAATTTATCGTAAACTTTTTCAACATGCTAAACAAAAGGGATTTGGCTGTACCGCACATGCGGGCGAATATGGTTCGGCAATGGATATATGGCAGTGTGTCAAAGATCTGTGTGTGACAAGAATAGGCCATGGTATCAAAGCAATAACTGATGATACATTGATGGATTATCTTAAAAATAAAAAAATTCATCTTGAAATTTCTCCAACGAGCAATGTACGACTAAAAAGAGTGGATAGCTATTTTGCTCACCCATTTCAAACCTTTTGGAGCCGTGGCCTTAATGTCGGAATTAATTCAGATGATCCAGAAATCTTTGGAACCGGATTAACTGATGAATGTCTAAGTGTGATGAATTATTTTGGATTGTCACTGGACGCTATCCAAAGTACTTTATTCGACAGTATTCAGGCTTCCTTTATATCAGAGAATGAAAAGGAAACTATTAAACAACAAATTGTTAATGGTAGAAGGGAAATATCATGCTCATAAGCATTGAAGGTTGTATTGGGGTAGGCAAAACAGCTTTGGTTCAATGCTTGTCTTCCTATTTAGAATGCAACACTATATATGAAGAATTTGAAAACAACCCATTTTTAATAGATTTCTATCATGACCCTCATTATTATGCTTTACATGTTCAAGTTACATTCCTATTTCTACAGGAAAGGCAAATAAAAAAAGCAATAGAACTCTCCAGCGAGAACAAACTTGTTATTTGTGATTTTCACCCTTTAAAAAGTATAATATTTAGTCAAATGGTTTTAACTTCAGGGGATGACAAAAAAATTATGTGGGAACTATACAATCGTTTATTCGCAAATTTATCTCCCCCCGATTTGTTAATATATCTGTATGCGAATGTAGAATCAATATTAGAAAGAATTAAAAAGCGAGATGATATCTTCACTAGAAATATAAGCCCCGAATACATTGAAAAAATCTTATATTCTTATAATAAGTTCTTTAATTCTTATCAAGATAAAGTACTAACTATTGATGTATCAAATCTTGATTATGAAACTAAAGTTGACGACTTGGCTCATATAAAAAGCATGATTGAAAATGTCTTGACCATTTCACCTTATTCAAAATACAAGGGCTTTAATCTGTAAGGTTGGCCTAACGGATTTGAGAAGCACAAAAATAATTTTCACAACCGTATTTGTCTCAATTGTGTATCAAACTCATCTCTTGGGATGGTCATTCCACTGTCATTAAGCGTCCTGCCAAAATATGAAGCAAATTTACTACGTCATCAACAAAGAATTATGGGTCTTCCCAAAAGCATTAATCTCCACTCCCTTCGGCATCATCCGCGCGTCGCGTTTTATTTTCGCTATCCACTTTATCACAACGCGTTTCAACCGGTCAAAAAGAATAAACGAGTCGCCGGTTACTTTGCCGCCAAGCCGCTGTATGGCAAGCTTACTTCCGCTGGCAAAGTCGATCGCGCTTCCGGTTTCAGCGGCAAGATCGCGATTATTTTTATTCCATCGCCGGCGCGCTCGCTGAAGCAGGCGAAATTGTTGTTTGCCCGCATGGCAAAATCACAAGTGACCCTGCCGAATGGAAAACGCAATTGGCCAGCGCTTCGGCAAGCAGCGGAACGAGCCGTTCGCAAAAAGCTTGGCATTCGATAAATTCGAGAGAGCACATTTGCATTATTCAGATTTTCTTTTATATTTAAAACAGGTTATTGACAATGTATTTTAAGATAAATCGTAGAGGAAAACATGATCGCAATTCGGCAAATTCACGAAGTAAAATCCGGCGCTGTTATCGTTGCCCTACCGGTTGATTTCAACGCGAAACGGGTTGAAATCATCATCTTGCCATTAGAAGAAAACAACGGAGGAGCACAAAATCTCCAAGAGCTGCTTCTTGCAGCGCCAACCATAACTGATGAAGAGGCGCAAGAATACGAAAAAGTCAGGGAGTGGATGAGCCAATGGAACGTGAACGACTTCTGATTGATACCTCGATTTTGATCGATCATCTTCGCAAAACGCAAAAAGACAAAACAGTTTTTTATCAACTCGCCTCCCGATATGATTACTTGATCTCTGCTGTTACAGAATTCGAGTTTTCGATTGGTTCCACTCCTCAAAATCGCCCATTTACCGAAGAGTTGCTGGCAAAGCTTCCCGTCCTGCCTTTCGATTCCACTTGTGTAAAAACAGCTACAGAAATTTAAAATGCGCCTCCTCATGATCCGGCATGGCCGACCGGAGTGGCGGCTGCCGCGATGGATTTCGCTGTCGCGATTCGTCCACGTGTCCGGCGATTATACGCTCGCGAGATTGGCAAAAGAAGGCATCAGCGCGATTGAGCTGCTCGCGAGAACGTTGCCGCAAACATTGATTTTGAGCAGCGATCTCGCTCGCGCCCGCGAGACGGCGGAAATCATCGCCGGCAAAATCGGCAAAGTTGAGTTTGATCGCTGTTTCGCGAATTGCAATCGCCGCAGATTTCTTCGCGGCTTTTCGGCAGGATTCCATTGCCACCAACTTTATGGTCATTGGTGCGCTGGTTGTGCTGGCTTTTCGGCGTCGGCGAAACTCAGGAAAATCCTCGCGCGGCGTGGAAACGAGCCGCTGCCGCGACTGAAAAAATCCTCCGGCATTTTGAAACGGCGGAAAATATTATTCTCGTGAGTCACGGTTGGTTTATGATTCTGCTGGCGCTGCATCTGCGCTGGCGCGGGTTGATCGAGAAAGGGCCTTTGATTCCCAAAACCGGTTTCGGCGGGATGACGGAGTATTTCTTGAAGATGGAAGATAGAAAATAGAAGCCTCGATCTTCAATCTTCCATCTTCAAAACTTTACGATAAACCGCCAAATAATCTTCCACCATTCGCGCTTGGCTGAAATGTGCTTCAACATGGCGGCGGCATTGGGCGCGATCAATTTTTGGAATATCGTGCAATCGTTGCAACGCCTCATCAACATCATTAACGAGAAAACCGTTTTCTCCGTCTTTAATGATCTCCGGCATTGAGCCGCGCGCAAAAGCGACGTATTGGGGAATAATTTCTCTTGCAATTTAGTTTTAAATTGCTAAATCTAACTTATATGCACAATCGTACATATATAGAAACGCCAATTCATAACAATAACCCGTAAAACGTAAAATTTATGTCGCTCGTTCAAATTACCCGTTCCAATTCTCACGCGCCCTTCGTGCCGTTGCACAGCCTCGATGCCCTGTGGTTTCAAGTCGGCGGCACGGTTTGCAACTTGTGGTGTACCCACTGCTTCATCAGTTGCAGCCCGAAGAATCACACGTTTGAATTTATGTCGCGCGCGCAGGTTAAGAAATATCTCGACGAGTCGGTGCAATACGGCGTGAAAGAATATTATTTCACCGGCGGCGAAGCGTTTATGAACCGCGACATGCTCGACATTCTCGCTGATACGCTCATCCTCGGTCCTGCCAGCGTCCTTTCCAACGGCATTCTCATTTCAGCTAAAGTTGCGAAGCGCTTGCGTCAGCTTGCTGATAGCAGTATTTACTCTTTAGAATTACGCATTAGCCTCGACGGCTTCACCGAGTTCACCAACGATGCCATTCGCGGCGAAGGCAGTTTTCGCAAAGCTTTAATCGGCGTAAAAAATTTGGTCGAAGAAGGGTTCCTCCCCATCATCACTTGCATGCAAAGTTGGGACGACGACAACGAGATGGTGTTGGAAGGCTTCAAAGCAATGCTGCGCGGCGTCGGCTACACGCGCCCGCGTTTGAAAATTCTGCCGCCGCTGCGAATCGGGCGCGAAGAGGCGCGCTATCGCGGCTATACCGACGCTGAAATAGTAACCCGCGAAATGATGGATGGCTATGATGATCGCCAGTTGCTCTGCACCACAAGCCGCATCGCCACGGATCGCGGCGTTTATGTGTGCCCGATCCTCATCGAAAAACCCGACGCCAAACTCGGCGACACGCTGGCAGAGTCTTTTGTGCCGTATGCGCTGTGCCATCAAGCTTGCTACTCCTGCTATATCACCGGCGCCATTTGCAGCAACTTTGCGCCGGCGCGCGATGAACAATAAAACTTGCAACGAAAAAGTATTTGAATTAGGACACGGAAAAGGAACGCTCACGGGAAAAACTACTAACCAAACCATTCTGTCATTTCGGAGGAATCTTTTTTGTTGCCAGCATGTGCCTTGAATTAAAAAAGATTCCTACGAAATGACAGTTTTGATTTTTACGTGAGAGTTCAATTCTGTGAGCGCAATTCTTTAAACAGCTCATGGATATTGGCATAACCAACTACCGCCGCATCTGCGTTTTCGGCGGCGTTTATAACAATTATCTGGCTTTGAGCGCGTTGCTTCGCGAAGTGCAAAGTCTTAACATCGACGCGGTTTTCTGTCTCGGCGATCTCGGCGCGTTTGGGCCGCATCCGAATCGCGTCTATCCCCTGCTCATCGAAGGCAAAGTTCGCGTCGTGCAGGGCAATTACGACAACAGCATCGGCAATGACCGCGATGATTGCCAGTGCGGTTATACCGATCCGCGCGACAATTACTTTGCGCAGATCAGCTACGATTACACCAAAGCCAACACTTCGGCTGAGTTCAAAGAATATCAAAAAGCATTGCCGCCGTTTATTCGCTTTGAAGCGTTTGGAAAACGCGTTCTGCTCTGTCACGGCTCGCCGCGACGTACCAACGAGTTTTTGTGGGAAACCGCGACGCCGACGCATTTGCTCGAAAAGCTTTTCAGCGATTATCAAGCTGATTTGATTTGCGTCACGCATACCGGCATCAAATGGCAGCGCCGATTGCGCGATGAAAAACTCTTTGTAAATGCCGGCGTCATCGGGCGTCCGGAAAACGATGGCCGCGCCAACGTTTGGTATACAATCATTGAATTTACGCCAGAGTTGCGCGTCGAATTTCGAGCGTTGGAATATGATCATCAACGTTTAGCGAAAGAAATGGCCGAGGAAAAATTACCGAAAGAATTTATTGAAACCATCTTAACTGGTTGGTGGACGACTTGCTTGGAAATTTTGCCTGGAAAAGAAAGAGCACGAGGAAAATTTTAACCTACTCGTCATCGTGCTCGATTTTATGAGTAAGAGTTAAATAAGGAGAACTGGATGGAATTTTTTCTTTTTGCTTTAGTTTTTATCCTTGCCTATGTGAACGGCGCCAACGACATTTCAAAAGGCATCGCCACGTTAGTGGGCGGCAAAGTTATTCGTGCCTCTTCCGCGATTTTGTGGGGGACGCTTACAACCACGATCGGCGCGATGGTCGGTGTTGCCATTACCGGCGGATTGATTAAAACTTTTTCCAGCGGCATTTTATCGCATCCCGTTGCTGCAATAACTTTTCCAATCGCTGTCGCTATTGGCGCGATCGGCTGGATTTTCTTTGCCACTAAAACCGGCTTGCCGGTTTCCACGACGCACGCCTTAACCGGCGCCATCGTCGGCTCGGCGTTGGCGCAGCTCGGTGTTTCTGGCGTCGTGTGGGCAGCTCTGCTAAAAAAAATTGCCCTCCCTCTAGCCTTGAGCCCGGTCATATCATTTTTCGCGGCTTGGCTGATTTTTCCTCTCATTCGCCGCGCGTTATCCGGCGTGAATAATTACTGCCTTTGCCTCGAAGTCCAACAAACGCAGATCGTTCCAATTGCCATCGTCTCGCCTTCCTTAAATTTGCTTTCGGAACAAGCTGCGGCGGCAAACGCTATTGCGACTCAGCCGACTATTCAGCTTGTCGCAGACAAAGTTGAAAACTGCGAGCAAACCGTTTCACTCAGTGCGGTCAAGTTCCGCGTCGCGGATTCTCTCCATCTGCTCACCAGCGGCTTGACGAGTTTTGCGCGCGGCATGAATGACACGCCCAAAATTGCGGCGTTGCTGGTTGGCGCTTCTCTGCTCGGAAGCACGAATACGGTAACTCTTTTTGCTTTTGTCGCAATCGGGATGGCAGCCGGAAGTTTGCTTGGCGGTCGCAAAGTTCTCGACACGCTTTCCGAAAAAATCACGGCGATGGATGGCATTGAAGGTTTCACCGCCAACTTCGGCGCTTCGACATTGGTGACGGCGGCAACTTTTCTTGGCTTTCCCCTTTCCACGACGCATGTGACGACGAGCGCGATTGTTGGGATTGGCGTGCGCAGTCGCGGCTGCGCCAACTGGAAGGTCGTCCGCGATATTTTGCTGGCGTGGTTGGTGACATTGCCGACTGCCGCCATTATCGCTTTTCTCGCCAGTTTGATCTTCAAAATAATTTAACGGAGAAAATTAATGTCTGAAAATAACCTCAGCCTTGTTGCGGAACGCGCGGTGCGAGAACGTTACGCTCAAGCCTCGCAACAACGAGAAACCGCGCTTTGTTGTCCGGTCGATTATAACAAAGAATATTTAAAAATTCTTCCGAATGAAATTTTGGAGCGCGATTATGGTTGCGGTGATCCCTCCCAATTTGTTCGCTCAGGCGAAACCGTGCTCGACCTCGGCAGCGGCGGCGGCAAAATTTGTTATATCGCCGCGCAGATCGTCGGGCCGCAGGGCAAAGTCATCGGCGTGGATATGAACGATGACATGCTCGCCCTCGCCCGCAAATATCAGGACGAGATGGCGGGAAAAATCGGCGCGCCCAATGTCGAATTTCGCAAAGGCAAAATTCAAGATTTGCGGCTCGATCTCGATGAGATCGATGAGTATTTGCAACGAAATCCGATACGCTCCTCGGCAGATCTGCAATTGCTCGAAGAATATTCCGAGGCGCTGCACCTCAACACGCCGCTTATTGAAGACAATTCTGTTGACGTCGTGGTTTCCAATTGCGTGCTCAATCTCGTCAAAGCAGATGATCGCCGCCAGCTCTTTGCGGAAATCTTTCGCGTGCTCAAAGTCGGCGGTCGCGCGGCGATCTCGGATATCGTCAGCGATGAAGAAGCGCCCGCCCATCTCAAAAATAATCCCGAGTTGTGGAGCGGCTGCATTTCCGGCGCGTTCACGGAGACTGGATTTTTGCAGGCCTTTGAAGACGCTGGATTTTACGGAATGGAAATCGTCAAACGCGACGAGGAACCGTGGCAGACGATTGAAGGCATCGAATTTCGCAGCATGACGATTGTCGCACAAAAAGGCAAACAAGGCCCGTGCTTTGAACGCAACCAATCGGTGATTTACAAAGGCCCGTGGAAAGCCGTGATCGACGACGACGGCCACACCCTTTATCGCGGCGAGCGCATGGCGGTTTGTGATAAGACGTTTCGGCTTTATATGCGGCAAGAGAATCCGTATACTGGAGATCTTATTGCCGTCGAGCCTTACAATGATATTCCTTTGGAAAGTGCAAAATCATTCAACTGCACAAAAAATGCGCGGCGGCATCCAAAAGAAACGAAGGGGCACGATTATCAAGTGACCGAGCTCAGCGAAGGCTCGTGCTGCGGGCCGGATGGATGTTGTTAAAACTCCCACTCATACTCTTTTTCCTACTCTTCCTCGCCTTCATGATTTTTTAAAAACGAGTAAGAGTAAGAGCGAATAATCAATTTAAAACTTTTTCGGAGGACACATGGCAGGCTATTATCACAGTGAAGATCTCGCCCGTTTCGGCGAAGTTGGCGGTCCGCAACCGAAGCTGTTCAAAATGTGGTTGGATTGGTACAACGAATGCCATCAAGAAGGCGCGTTGGACAAAAAAACGAAAGCGCTCATTGCATTGTCGGTTGCACACGTGCTGCAATGCCCATATTGCATCGACGCGTGGACAAGCAGCTCGCAAAAAGAAGGCGCAACACCCGAGCAAATGGCTGAAGCTGTTCACGTCGGCGCCTCGTTGCGCGCCGGCAGTTCGCTAGTGCATCATATTCAATCTTTGAACGTGCAAGCGAGAGAATAAAGCAATTGGATGGGTGGATTGTTGGATTAATGGATTTTTGGAGATTGGATTTTACCATTAATCCAAAAATCCAACACTCCATTAATCCATCATTTTTTGACGGAGCCAAAGAATCATGTTAGCAACTTCAAACCGCAAACGCGCCGTAATTATCGGCGCCGGCCCGATGGGATTTGAAACAGCGTTGCGCGCGTTGGATCGCGGATTTAACGTCACGATTTTAGAGGGCGGACGTATTGGTGAGAATATCCTCCAATGGCTGCATGTGCGCTTCTTCTCGCCGTTTGGCATGAATATTTCACCACGGCTCCGTCAAGCTTTGGCGGGCAACAAGCTTCCAGCGGATGACGCGATTTTGACGGGCGGTGAATTTGTTGAAGCCGTTTTGCAACCGTTGTCGCGTTTGCCGGAGTTCGAAGGAAAAATTCATTGCGGTCATCGCGTCGTGTCCATCGCGCGCGCGGGTTTGGGCAAAATGGGATTGCCGAACCATCCGTTGCGAACCGAACGGCCATTCCGAATTCTCACTGAAGAAGTTGAAGGCCGCGAACTTATCTTTGAAGCTGATCTCGTCTTTGATGCCAGCGGCGTTTATGTTCAGCCGAATTGGGCAGGTGTTGCGGGAATGCCCGCACTCGGCGAACGTCGTTTGGGAAATCGGATCGTTCGTCAATTGCAAGATTTTGATGGCAGGGAATTTCATCGCTATGCGGGAAAACGAATTGTGCTCGTTGGGCACGGTCATTCGGCAGCCCATGCGATTATCGCTTTAAACAATATTTTGAAGCAGGAACCATCGACTCATGTTATTTGGGCAGTACGTACTGATCGTGCTAAACCAGTTCTTGATATTCCCGACGACCCTTTACCGGAACGCACAAAAGTCTCCGGGGCTGCTAACGAGTTGGCTAAAAACCCACCCACCAATCTTAAAATTATTCGCCGGTCTCATCTTGAAGCATTACTCGAATTTCAGTCAAATCTTAAAGTAAAACTCAAGGTTTGGAAAAATTTTGAAGAATTCGAAATTGATGAAATCATTGCTTTAACCGGTTATCGCCCCAATTTAGAAATGCTCCGTGAAGTAAGCGCAGAATTTTCTGGAATCAGCGAAGGCGTGAATGGATTATACCGTGCATTAACGAATATTACTGATTGTTTGGCTAAAATTGACATCAAGCCGCAAGCGCTGCAAACCGGCGAGCCAAACTTTTTTGTGGTGGGCATCAAGAGCTACGGACGCAATTCCGGTTTTCTTTTGAAATCTGGCGTTGAACAATTGGAAGCAATTTTCCAGATACTATAAACTGGGCAATTCATGACTATGCTCAATTTTCTCATTATTGAAGCAATACTTTGAAACCCATATTTACGACCCAGCGGCGATTTTTTTAAAACCTCCTTATATCAATATTTCTTTAGCGCACGGGCGCAGATTTTGACGCTACAGGATACTAACAATAAAACAGCTTAATTGATGAAAGGCATGCCATGCACCTAAAAATCCACGGTAGTCATACTAAAGACGTTGCCGCCGATATTTTGACCGTTCGACTAAAGCTACACGATGGTTCGCATTTAACGGCTCAAATGGAGGACTTCCAATTTGTTTTCAAAACCGAATTAGACAAAGAATCTCGGATTTTTCTAAGCGAAATCGCTCGGATGAAAAATTTGAGTCGAGTAGTGATCCTTCGGAAATTTCTGTGGGCCAATAAATTCGAGATTTATTATCATGATGGCAGTAGGATTATTGCGGTGCCCCAATTTCCGGCGACTATTCATCTTAACGGCGTTAATGCCCCACATGCGCAAGGTGATATTGCTTTATGGAAAATTGAGTGGCTAAAGGTGCTTTCCAAACATCACATTGATGCCGAAGTGGCGCGGAAATTACCTGCGACACCGGCGCGTTGGCTTAATAAATTTTATCGACTCTTTCGTTATTTTCGAATTCGATTGAAATAATTCAGCCTAATTGGCCGCCGACCTTCCGGAAGTATAAATCTGGAGCGTATCGCCGGCTGCGGCGCCGAGGCTGGTGGCGGCATCGGCCATATTGCGGGCAATTTCAACCAAACCCTGGCTGTTCAACAAAACCACATACTCGCCCTGCGGCACGGCACTGTAACGATCCGCAAACTTGGCGCGCGCGGTTTGGGCGCGAATCGTGAAATCAAACGTCATCCCATTTTTCCATCCCGCTTTCGCCAGTATGGGCGCGGCGATATTCGTAATTAAATTACCATAGCGATCGCGATGCAAAATTTCACCGCGAATGCGCCCTTCTTTGAGCGCCGCTTCCGAGCGTTGAAATTTTTGCAAATCGGAAATCATCGGGCCGGCGTCTTCGACATTATCGCCTTTGGATAAATGCGCTGCGGCCGGACCAAAAACATCGCGCCCGTGAAACGTTGAAGAAATCGCGCCGGTGCGATACCACAGCACATTCGTAATCTCAAAGGCGCGCTTCACGCCGAGCGTGCGAATGACATCCGTGAAAAGGCCATTGTCGGGGCCGGCAAAATATTTTTCATCCAAAGTTTCGATAATGATTCCCCGTCGCTTGCTTCCCACCCCGGGGTCAACTACCGCCACGAAAATCGTGCCTTTGGGAAAATCGCCGGCCGCTGTTGCCAAAATAAAACTGCCTTCACGAATATCATAACTGGGAACTTCGTGGGTGATGCTCGCCAGTCTGGCTTTGGGATTAATCGAAAGAATCACCCCCTGCAATTGCCCGAGGTAATGATCTTTCGTGCCGTAGTCGGTTAACAAAACAACGGTCGGTGGCGACGAAGAACAACCATAGAAGAGAAAAAAGAAAAAACCAAAAAATAGACAAAAAGACTTTCTCATTTTTCCTCCGTGAAAACCGAGTGCGTAGCGCAGGGGCTTAGAGCATAGCGCTGACAGCTCGCTTTATACTGTGCGCTACGCCCTCTGCTCTCGTAAATTATGACATCGATTCCATGATTTTTTTCACGCGCTCGAACGCCCAATCCAATTCTTCGCGCGTAATCACCAGCGGCGGCGCGAAGCGAATGACGTGATCATGCGTTTCTTTGCACAACAATTTTTCTTCTTTCAACGCTTCACAGAAACGGCGCGCCCCACCGGCTTGCGGCCACAGCTCAAGGCCGATGAGCAAACCGCGGCCGCGCACATCTTTAATGTGCTTGCTTTTAATCCTGCGCAATTTTTCCTGAAAATAATTTCCCATCTCCGCGGAACGCTGCACTAAATTTTCGTCGATAATCACTCGCAATGCTTCGCGCGCAATGGCGCAAGCCAGCGGATTGCCGCCGAACGTGCTGCCGTGATGTCCCGGCTGAAAAACCTCGAGCGCCTCGCGCCGCGCGACTATGGCCGACACCGGATAAAAACCGCCCGAAAGCGCTTTGCCAAGAATGAGTATATCCGGCTTCGCGCCGGTTTCATGTTGATAGGCAAACATTTTTCCGGTACGGCCAAGTCCGGTTTGAATTTCATCGAACATCAACAGCACATTATTTTTGCGGCAAATTTCCGTCGCTTTTGCCAAATATCCGGCGGGCGGAATCAACACGCCGCCTTCAGCTTGAATCGGTTCAACCAAAAACGCGACGGTGTTCGGCGTGATCGCCTTTTCCAACGCGGCAACGTCACCATATTTCACAAACACAAAACCCGGCGTCAACGGGCCAAAATGTTTTTTGTATTCCGGATCGGTCGAGAAGCTAATTACCGTCGTAGTGCGGCCATGAAAGTTGCCTTCGCAGACAATGATTTCAGCCTGATTATCCGGCACCATCTTGCGCTCGTAACCCCACTTGCGCGCAGTTTTGATCGCCGTCTCAACCGCCTCTGCCCCGCTGTTCATCGGCAGCGCCATGTCCAGCTCGCACAGCGTCGTGAGCTCTTTGTAGAACAGCGCCAACTGATCGTTGCGAAACGCGCGCGAAGTGAGCGTGCATTTTTTCGCCTGCTCCACCAGCGCTTGATAAATGCGTGGATGGCAATGTCCCTGGCTCACCGCCGAATACGCGCTGAGAAAATCGAGATAGCGATTGCCCTCGACGTCGTAAACCCAAACCCCTTCCGCGCGTTGAATGACGATATCGAGCGGATGATAATTATGCGCGCCATGTTTTTCTTCCAGCGCGATGTATTCCTGTGTTTTCATAAATTTTTCCATCATATGTTCCGCCGATGGAAATGTCGTTTGGCTAACCGTGTTGAAGGTTTGTGGTTTCATAGATGTTCCTCTCATAGTCGTGTGCAGCTGATTGTTAAATAATTTTTAAGATCGAATAATTTACGGAAAGTCGGTGAAAAAGAAAAGAGAAAAATTGTCGTTGACTATCTAATAAAATCTTATTAGTTTTAGAAATAAAAAATATGTTTGACTTGTTTTTTACAACGAGGCTTGTTATGGAAATGACTCTTGATGAAGTCGTTCGCGAAATGAACGAGCTTGAACGGCATATGGAAAAGTTCGAGTGGAAGTACAGCATTAAATCCGCCGAGTTCTATAAACTCGTGCTCGCCGGCAAGATTGAAGAAACCTTCGAGCTGCATGAGTGGCTCGGGCTTTATAAGCTTTGGTTGGATTTCCACGAGAAATACCTTGAGTTGCCCAAATCACCTTCTTCTCTGTTAAAGTTTGCTCAACCCATTGAAGAAGATTTCTTCAAAGCCGAGGAAGCAGCGGTATGATACCCACCTTCGTGTGCGCGAATCAATTAATTTTTTAACTCGGCGAATTGTGGATTACGGCTATGAAGTTTATCATGGTAGTGAAAAACTTTACTGGTATGACTGTTGGCCTCATCCTGACGATCCTTTCTTAGCCTCGACTTTTCCTCACCATAAGCACATCCCGCCTGATATCAAACATCATCGTATTCCAGCCGACAAGCTGAGTTTTGTGCAACCGAATCTTCCGGCATTGACTCGAAAAATTGAAGAATTGATTCCAACTTTTTAACTTTCAATAGAGCGCCGACGTGAACCGCCGATGATATTTTTGCGTCAATTCATGCTCGCTGTCGAGCACAGTAAACAGCGCAACGCACGCCTTTCGCGCCCCATCGTCATCAAGCTGGCGATTGCGGCTTACTAACTCAATCCAGGTTTCAAATGCCTCGGCATATTTGCCCTTTTTGAATGCGGTAATTCCCTGATGATAAAGCTTCCAATCCTCTTTGGGTTCGCCCGCCGTTTCATTCAGATGCGTTAACCGATGCAGCGTGCGAATGGCATTAGCCTTATTGCCAAAAGGGTTTTCATCATCAATCACTTTCACTAATTCCGCGGCTTTATCGACGTCATCAGACATCAAAAGCGTAGCCAACAAGACACGCGCTTCAGCATTATTGGGTTCCTGCTTCACCGTATTTTCCAACATCTTTCGCGCTTTGGCTGAATTGCCGGATTGCAACATTGATTTTGCCATCTCAAGTTGGTTTTTGGATTCATTTGGCAAATGTTTTTCAAGCCACTTGCGCACTTCGACTTCCGGCAAGGCGCCGATAAACTCGTCAACGATTTTTCCATCACGAATCATTTTGACGGCGGGAATGCTGCGAATTTGAAAATATTGCCCGAGTTCCGGCTCTTCATCTGCATTCACTTTCACCAGCTTCCACTGGCCGTTCGCTTCTTTTTCTAATTTCTCCAAAACCGGTCCAAGCATGCGGCACGGTTGGCACCACACGGCCCAAAAATCAATAACGACGGGCGTTTTGAAACTGGAATCAAGAACATCCTGTTGAAATGTTTCTAATCTCGTATCCATTTTTTTACACCTTTTGAAAATAAAGTATTCAGTAATCCGTGACCAGTAAACGAGTAACGAGCGACAGGCTACCGGCAACCAGTCACGGCATCACCATCAACGTTGCGAAAACCTCAATCCCCTCCCACAAATTTTGCAGGCGTAAATTTTCATTGGCGCTGTGTTGGTTGTTATCGTGATTGACAATGGGCACGCCAATCGCAGGGGTCTTCAAAATGTCGGTGAAAATATAGAATGGCACGCTTCCACCCAACGTCGGTATTTTAATCACCGGTTCGCCGATTAAATTTTCAACCGCTGCAATGATCGCTCGTGAAATCGGCAACTCCATTGAAGTTCGGCTGGCGTTGTAACCTTCTTCCCAAAGCGTTTTTACAATTTTTGGATAATTGCGACGCGTTTCTAAATCCGGCTCGACTTCAACAATGTGATAATCTTGCTGGCGAATATGATTTTCGACCAATTCGCGCATGTGTTTTCGATCCGTGCCTTTCACGAGCCGAATATCGATGGCCGCCGTCGCTTTTGAGGGGATCACGTTGCGCGCGTTATCGCCAACCGCCGCGCTTTGCAAACCGCGAATATTAAATGAAGGCAGATGGATTAACTCGACGAGTTTTTTCCCTCCGCCCTCGGTTCGGCCGAGTCCCAATGAACGCATTAACTCAGGATCACTGTCCGGCGTTGCCGCAATTGCCTTTTGCTCTATCGGCTTTAACGGTTCAACACCGTCATAAAAACCTTTGATGAGCACGCGACCGTCGTCGCCTTTCATGCTGGCGAGAAGTTGGCTCAACATCATCGCTGGATTTGGCGCCCAATTGCCGTAATGGCCGCTGTGCAATTCGCGGTTCGCGCCGTAAACTGTCAATTCAAACGAGATGATACCGCGCACGCCGAAATAGAGTTGCTGCTTGCGCGTCTGATGCACCGGCCCATCGCAGAGAATCCATGCGTCGGCTTTGAGTTGATCGACATATTTTGCCACAATCGCTTCCAAATGCGGCGAGCCGGCTTCTTCTTCTCCCTCAAAAAAGAATTTGAGATTGGTGGTGAGTTTGAGGTTGTTCTTTTTGAGCGCATCCAATGCGACCAAAATCGCGACAATCGGCGATTTGTCATCGGAAGCCGAACGCGCATAAATTCGCCATTCACCTTCAAAAGTTTTTTCAACCGGCGGTAGCGGAATAATTTTTCCATTCGCTTCAGTTGCTTGATCGCGCAGCACTGGTTGCCACGGCTCCGTATCCCAATTGAGCGACGCCACTGGTTGGCCATCGTAGTGCGCATAAAACATCAGCGTGCGTTTGGCGCCCGGCGTCTTCAATTCGCCAAAAACCGCCGGCGGTGAGCCGGCGACTTCGAGAGATTGCGCGCGAACGCCGCGTTGTTCCAGCATGTCAACCAACCTGGCGGCATTACGCCGAATGTTGAGCGAATCCGAGGCGAGATTCGGAATCGACAACAAATCTATCAATTCGCCGACAATCTTGTGTTCGTTGGCCTGGCGGTACGCACGAACTTTAGCTTTCATTCCGGTTGCCGTTTGCGCCGAAATAAACGACGACGGCATGGCGAAAAAACACAAGATTAAAATCAAAAAGAAAAACAAACGTTTCATTGTATTTGTGATTGCTTTTCACGTTGACTACGAGAAAGTCGTTGCATAAAACCATTCACAAATTATTTTTTTTTCTGTTGCCTGACTTTTAAAATGATAATCGAAAAATCGTTGGAATGCAAGGCAAAATTTGCGCTTGCTTTTATGGCATTTCATATTCTAATTAAAGCGGACATTAAAAATGGAAGGAGTGAAAATGTTCAAGTGGTTGAAGCTGATCGGCAACGCGCTACTCGGGATATTGATTATTTACGGGGCGTATCGGATTTATAAGCATTTCAACAGTCGAAGCAATCTCCACTCTAAAGTCATTTCCTATTTTCTGCACGCCGAGGAAACCGAGGCGCTGTACACGGGATTTTCATTCGTTGCGCTGCTGGAGTTTTATGATAAAAATGGGAAGGAGCTGCTCGGCCTGCCGAAAGTCTATATTGACGAAAACAAAAAAATAAACGGCATCTGTTATCGGTTCTATGAGGTCGGCATCGGCTATCCGAATATCGGTGAAACGCTGAAGCAGGATTCCATTCCGGAGCCGAAAATTCTTTCCGTCAACGTCGTCGATTCGCGCGTGATCGGCGGCGGCCGGGCGCAATATCAGTGCGATCTTTTGGATACGGCGCCGGAAACTCGCGCGCAGAAATTGCAAACACAAATGGAAGCGGACCAGCAGTGGCTCACGCAAGTCAAGCACGCGAAAGAAATCATCGTCCTGCTCAAAACGCAATTGCCGGACTCGCAAGCTTTCAAGATATTGACGAAAAATCTGCCCACGGCGCACGAAATCGGTTTGGGCGCAAGCTATTTGGGAAACCTCAAGCTGACGTTCGCCACGGTTGGAACCTTTACGGCCACTAAACGCTTTTTGTTTGTTTTTGAGATCAATCAAGGATTTTATGTGCGCAAAGATATCACTGAAGCGACGTACGGCAGCCAGTTAGCGGATTTGCAAATCGAGGCGCCGATTTTTGGATTGAGCCCGGCGAAAGCAACGCTGACGTTTGAAGAGCCGGATTTGATCTCGGTCAATCGTTATATCGACCAGTTGGTGGCGTCCAGCAAATTTGTTTATAAAAACGAGGAAGCGCAAAAGACGATTGATGCGTATCTGCGGGAAGATGTGGAACGGCAATTGAAGAATATTCACGGCAAGGCGATTGAACATTCGAAGCGGCTGACGCAGCTTTTCATCAGGAAGTATGGGTTGGAAGAAGGCTTGCAGATTGAATTAAAGTTTCGCGCGAGAAATTCGCCAGAAGCGCAACTCACGACGACAGGCGCCGAGGAGGCAACGAGTCGGAAATAACAAAGACCGGAGAACCCCGGCTTTTGCAACAAAAAAATAGTTTTAAGAATTGCTGTCAAGACTCTTTCCAATATCAAGCCCTCTGCTCAATTCCGCCCAACCGGCTTCGTAACTTTCACGAAAATCCGCATAATGCCGGCCTTCGAGCAACGGAGGAATTGGGCAGTCTTTATAAAGTATGGGAAGAATCTGAGAATGTCCCCGCCGGCGCTCTTCGTTCAGAAACATCATGATTTCCTGTTTCACCATCCATGAAGCCACCGAATCCGGCGATAGAATGATGACCATATAGTCACACGCTGCCGCGCCTTGCGCCATTTTCTCAAAAATCGTATCGCCCACCTGAATGTCGTTGCTGTCATACCAAACCTCGAAACCCGCCGCATGCAAATCATTGGCGAGGCGGCCCGCGAAGTTTTTATCTTTGGCGGAATGGCTGATAAAAATTCGCGATGCTTTCACTGTTTTGGTGGGGTCGATTTCAAACCAGCTCTCCTCCATTTTTTGTGGCCGCATCGTGCCGCCCTTCATAAACTCCACGACCAGCGCCTCGATTTTTTTGCGGGAAAAGGTTTTCTTCTTCTCGAAATCGTTCGTCACGCCCGGTTTATAGCGAGTGGCCTGTAAAACATATTCTTTGAATTTTTCCGGATTGAAAGAAAGCTTGTCTAAAATTTCAAAAACGTCGAAGTCATGATACATGGTATCGACCAGCTTGCGGAAGCTGCGACCGGTCACGACGATGACGGGAATATTTTTTTCGACAAGATGCTCGAGCAAAAAAACGCCGTTTAAATTTTCCGGCTCGGCATCCGTCATCAGGCAGAGATCGATAACCGCCACCTCGAAGCGCTCGCGGCGAAGCCGCCCTAATGCTTCGGCATAGTCGTCGGCAACGACGGTTGCAAACCCCAATTCGCGTAAGGATAATTCGTGCCGTTTAACCCAATTTCCGGCATCTTCGACGATGAGCGCGCGTTTTTTACTCATAGCTGCTTCCCTTCCACCTGACAAATTTAAATATTTTCTTTCGTGAGCTGCCGTAGGGTTTGAAGAAACTGGTCAAAAGGCAAATTGTTTTTGTCGAAATAGGCCAGTTTAACGTCGCGGGGCGCGAAGCTTCTCACTTCGGCTTCGCTGTAATAAGAAGAAATGACGACGAAGCGCATGTAGGGATATTTCTGATGCGCGGCGTTCAAAACCATGGAGACGCCCTGGTGGTTGTCGTCGTCAAACGCATCCAATCGCACATCGAGAATGGCGGCATCATAGGGCCCATGTTGCAAGGCTTCAGAGGCTTCCAAAACATTGGCGGCGGCGGTCACGCCAAAACCGTATGATTTGAGCAGCGTTTCCAAAGTGACTCGCCAATTGGAAGCATCGTCCACAATCAAAATTTTTGGCTTTGTGGTTTGCATGCTATTTTCTAAATCGGCAGTTGCATAATGAAAGAAGTCCCAACATGGACTTGACTTTCGATGATTAATTTGCCGCGCATTTGTTGAACGGCCTGATCGCACAACCAGACACCAAGTCCCATGTTGTCTTCTTTGGTGGTAAAGAAAGGCTCGCGCAAGCGCTTCAAAACTTCTGGCGCAATCCCGCACCCCGTATCACTGACGCGAATTTCTAAAAGGTTTTGATCATGCCGCACTTTCGTGACGATGGCAAGGCGCCCGCCTTGCGGCATGGCATCCATTGCGTTTTCAATCATATCGCTGAAAATATCGATCATCACTGGTCGATTGGCCGGAATTGGCGGCACGGTTGGATCGAATTCAACGGACAAGCCAATGTTGGCAGGGGGCTTTTGCTTGTTCAGAACTTCTTTTAATACCTCGTTTATGATCACCGGCTCTTTGTCGGTCGAGCCGAATCGCCGAAGATTCTTTCCCGCTTCGAGCAGGTGTTGGATCTTTTGCACATCGGCATGCAGAAGATCGATATGCGCCTTTAAAGTCGCATCATGAGATTCTTTGAGCAATCGCTCAATCGCGTTAAAGTTGACGGGCACCGTGCCGAGAAGATTTCCCACGCGATGCGCAAAGCTGGCGCCGAAGGTGTTGATGGCAGCCACGCGCTCGATCTGCAGCTTGCGCTCATGAACGCGGGCAGCCGCAATCGCCGTTGCCGCATAATTGGCAAACATCTGCGCGACTTGAATTTCTTCCTTTTTAAATTTATGCGGGCGCAAAAAATCAATATACAAAACGCCGACCGTCTCTTTGTCACCGCTGCTTTCGGTAACGAAGCCGGCGCCCACTCGCAGCGCGACGCCGAGAAAAGATTTAACGCGAATTTTTCCCAATACACTTTTTATTGTTTTGGCGTCAAGCCTGGCCGGAGGGTGGTCAATGTCATCAACCACCACATATCCTTCGGCGTTTTCCAAAACCGATGCCGTTATCCCTCCCGGCCGAACAGGATTAAACTCGAGGCCGTGGGAAACGCCGTCATATTCAACTAATTGCGTATTGAAAGTTTTGTCTTTTTCATCATAAGGCAAAATCAAAGCAACGTCTGCGTCTAAAACGCTGCGCGCGCCTTTAGCAATTTGTTTTAAAACGCCTTTCACATCCGTCGTTGAGTAAGTGATGGCCGCGCTGACTTCCTGCAACTGCCTGAGCTCATTAACGCGAGTCGTAAGCTCGTTTAAACGCTCATGCAATTGCTCGTCGGTCGTGTTGAACAATCTCGCATTGTAAATGCCAATAGCCGCAGCGGAAGCGAAAGTTTCTATCAGCCGCTTCTCTTCCGGCGCAAACTCATGGCGCGTACGATAATTGACGAACATAATTCCCACGCTTCCGGAGCCGACTTGCAAAAGAATACCCGCCGCTGATTTGATTCGTTCACGATCAACATAAGGATCTTCTTTGCCGGGCGGGCGCATGCGAGTCCGATCGCACAGGATTGGATGTTGTGCCGCATCCGGCGCATAAATGTTTTGCCGAATATCCCTGATAATTCGTGAAGGTACATCATTGCGCTCGATTTTGGTCATCATCCGCATTTCTGCGAGCAATTGGCCTTCCATGATCGGAGGCAACAACGGAAAAACATCCTGTTGTTGGTCATACAGATAAACTGTGATGACATCTGCATTGAGCACATTAAGCGCATTTTGCGCGATACGTTGGAGAAGCTCCTTCAATTCTACCTGCGGCTGTGAGACGAGAAACTGCCCGACAAAATGCAAACTGTCAAGCGCGCGGGCGGCCTGTCGCTCGGCTTGAAAGACTAAAGTATTTTTCAATGCCGTGACCGCTTGTTCGGCGAATAACTTGCCCCACTCCAATTCTTCATTGCTAAACCGATGTTCGCGCCAAAAATGTAAAAATAGTAATCCATATTGTGTTTCGCTCACGATCAGCGGGAAGCAGGCAAAGGCGCGCATCCCTTCATCGAGTTTATACCGCTGTGGATATTGTTTTTTTAATTCGGTAAGATGAAAATATTCCGGATACTCATTTTCAAAATTATCATCCGAGACTTTGGGCTCATGGTCGCGGAGCGCTTGATTTCCCAACCCGTCTTTTCGCGGATGAAAGTGTTCCATATACTCAGGGCCAATTTTGCCGGCACAGGCGAGAAAAGCATAACGATCTTTATTGGGATTATAGAGCAATCGAATCGAAGCGGAATCAGCCGAAATCAACTGCATTGCATTTTTAACAATCGCTTCCAGCACATGGTTGAGCTGAGTCTCCCATAGCAGGCGCGCTTTTTCACAGATTAAGCGGAAAAGCGCTTGTGCATCTTCAACCGAAATATAATTGCGCTGCGCGATCTGATATCCTGCTTCAATCGTGCCGATGACTTCAAGATAGCCTTTTTCTCTGACAGCAAGTTTCGGAGTCGGTTTTATTCGCAAGACTGCCCCATCTTTTGAATTGATTTTTTCAAAATGATCCCAGTCGTAACAATCCAGCGCCGGCGGATACAATTCACCTTTTTCATCGCGCCAAAGCAAAATCGGCGCAAAAACCCGAATGAGCCGTTGATGATTGAATTGCCGATAAATCCATTGATCAAACCGATTATCCCAGCCGGAAATCACTTCGATCGCGAGGCTTTGCACAATATCCGCCTGAATGTCTTTGGCTTCGCCATCCAGCCGGTGCTTGGCCAGACCGATCCAACCCTGCGCAATGCCGATGCCCTGCACGGTGGCAATCGTGTCCGTGGCGCGATCGATCAGTTGCACGGCGCCAAACTCAAAACCAAGGCGGCAGGTTTCGCGCAGCACATCCTGCGTCACATTATCTACGTCAAAGATGCGCGAGCCGGCTTGTTCAATCTGTTTGAAGGCATCGAGCAACCGCACCCGTTGCAACGCGGCGGCGGCATGGCCGGCTAAGTCGCGCAATAAATCGACATCATGCTCGCCAAAAGCATGCGATTGATTACTCCTCACATACAAAACCGCGGCTTTCTCCAAACCCACCTGAATCGGCACACCGATCATCGATCTCGTTCCAACCGCAATGACTTCCTGATGCACACGACCATCGTCCAACACATCAGCAATATTGACGCTTTTACCAGTATCGATGATGTAGCGAGAAAGCCCGCCAATCGGTCTGGGCGTATGCAGAAACAAATCACTTGATTTGGGGGATTGACTCGCTAATCTGAAATTTTCCCCCTCCCGGCCGCGCGTGAAAAAAAAGATATTTGCGGTATCGGCTTTGGCCAGACTGCGGGCGCCGTCAACAATTTCCTGAAGCGCTTTTTCAGTTTCTAAAACCGTGCCCAGAGTCTGAACGATTTGGCTGAACAGCTTCAGTTCCTGAACCCGCCGATAATTTTCTATAGCCAAACCGATGCGGCCAAGCATGTTCGAAATCTTGTCGGTATCGGTGCGGCTGAACTCGCGCGGATCGAGGCTGAACACTTCGATCGCGCCGATGATATGATTTTTTATTTTAAGCGGAACGATCAGGAGAGATTCCCAACCCGCTTTCATCGCCCAAACGCGATATTTGAAGCGCGGATCATAGCAAACCTGTTTGATGCTGAGGCTTTCACCGGTTCGCATCACATAACTGATGATCGAATCATCATCGAGATGCGCCACGGCTTTTTCCTGATAATCGACGACGACCCCCAAAGCGGCATGAATCGAAACATGCTTGGGATCGCGATCGCGCAGCCAGATGGCCACGGGCATGCCGTTCATCGCCGTGTAAATAGTTTGCGCCACGCCCTGCAAAACCTGTTGTTCTTCCGATTGCAGATGATAGGTGTTTTCTTTGAGCGCGCTCACACCGTTGGCAGCAACGATATGCGTGGCTGCCTCTTGTCCGAATCCTTCGATAATTTTAATATCGTGATCCGAAAATTGATACGGCCGGCGATAGCTGACGAAGGCGACGCCGACGGCCCGGCCGTCATTCAAAATCGGCAAACCGGCCGCGGAAAAAATTTTTTCCCGCCTGGCAAACGGACCGTCGATCTCCGGATGGCCGCGGACCGAATTGGCAATAATTTTTCTTTTTTCTCTGGCGATTTTGCCGGTCAAACGATCGGGGCTGGGCATCACGCGCGCAAACGAGGCAGGATCAAAAAGGCCGGCGCTCAACGGCAGGTAGAATCGCTGCGTGCCATGATCGTAGCAAACCATGGTGACCGTATCGGCTTGCATTTCCGATTGCAAGCGCACGATGACGTCATGCAATCGCGCTTGTAAAACCTCGACTTGTTTTATAGCTTCCATCACTCAACCCTCCACAACGTGCCGTGAAAGATTTGAATTTCAGCCAAATAATGAGTGGTTTACACTCTTAAAAACTGGAATATCCCATGGTCGTTTTTTAATTCGTTGGGCGCGGTTTCAGTTTTTTATATTTTCCCTTCAGCCAATTCTCCAAATCCGAGCAGTACCATTTTGAGAATCTTCGATCGGAGGGCCCGCCGGCGAGATTCGTGTGAACTTCATCCTGCGCTAAATCCGTTACCACGTGAAACGACGGCGTGAAGCTCGTCACGCGGCCGGCGCTTTTGTAAATTTGGCCTTGATGCGGCGTGGCGCGACCGCCGCGCAATGTTATTGGGCCGCGATCAAAACCGGCAAAGACTGGCAGCTTTTCTCCTAAAACGAGATGCGTTAGTTTCATCTGATTCACTTCGCCCCAAGTTTTTGGCGTCACTTGCAATGCTTCAGCGGCAACGCGCCGATACAGCGCTTCGCGGCTTTCTCCATGAAACCACGCCGATTTTTCCGCCAGCAACACGCGATCAAAATTATCAAAAAAATCTGCGAAGATGCCGGACTCATTGGAGAGAAAATCAACCACCTCCCGGCCAAAACTGTTTTTGCCAAAAACTTCCTGCCGGAGAATTTGATAGAATTGCTCGAACAAAAAAGCACCTGTCGATTCCGTATCGTATCGGCAATTCCACTCGCGCAGAATTTTTCCCTGTGAAGTATTGGACAAAAGCGGCTGCAAAATGCGCATGAAACGCTTGGCCTGCAACGAGTAAACATCGTAATGAATTTTAAAACAATCTGCAACCGTTAAATTTGAGCCTCCCGCCAGTAACTGCGCGATGCGATCCGAGCGATATGATCCCATGCAAATATTGATCGGTTTGGCGTTGCCCCATTGATTGAGATCGTTATTGGCTGTGACAAAAAATCCGGCATCGGAGTTCAGGCAGCGCGGCAAATCTTTGTCATCGACAAAGCCTTGCCAATCATTTTCTTTTTTCCAACCGGATAATGGCACAAAACCCGAAATACCGGCGCGACGTTTTGGCATCAACCCCGACATTTGATAGCCGATGTTGCCGTGCCGATCTGCCAGCACCCAGTTGAACGCGCTTTCGAGTTGACCGAGATTTTGCATGCCTTCTTCAACCGTCGTCGCATTCCACATTTTGGCAATTGCATTAATCGAGGCCGCGCCGGCAGTTGAGGTTGCCCAACGCGTCGTCAAATACAAGCCTTCCTCAAAAGGATTGCCTTCCAAAATGCCGTGATCATTTTCGTAAAATACAATTTCAACCGGTGGCTTCTTTTTGCGCTTGATGATTTCTTTTCGCTGCTGAAATTCTATCCATTGATTTTCACCCCGCAAAAACTTGCCGTCTTTGCAATGCTCGATCCACGAGTCGACGGCATCCATGAACGTATAAGTCGCGCCCCAGGCCACATCGGAATTTCGTCCAATCAAAATTCCCGGCAAGCCTGGCATGGTCACGCCGATGGCGTAGCGATTTTTGCAGTTGAAAACAATTTCATACCAGACATTCGGCAGGCGATTGGTTTCCAGATGGGGATCGTTCGCGAGTATCGGTTTGCCGGAAGCGGTTTTCGCGCCAGAAATAACCCAATTGTTCGAGGCCATCACGGTTGGAACAATGTTGTTCCACTTTACGCTGAGCGGAACGAGGCGTTCGGAGAGTTTGACTTTTTTGAGTAATTCGATGTCGAGTCCACCAAGAATTTCAGGAAAAAGCTCATCCAGTTTTTCGCGACTCACGCCGGCTTGCACCATTTCAATAAACAACCGCTCGATTTCAGCTTGTGATTGCGCCAGCGTCAAATAGCCAACCATTCGCGACAGCAAAAAGATATTTTCAATCGTCCACGCTTCGGGTTTGTAACCGAGCAATTTAAATTCCCACGGCGTTTTTTTCGCAAAATAAGCATTCGCGCCCTCGCAATAAGCCGCGCAAAAGGTTTTGGCCTCGGGAGTGAGTTTCGCGATTTCTTGTTCCATCCCTCCTGTCCAATTCATCCGCCGGAAAAATTTGTCGATGGCAAGCATCTCGTCACTCGCCTCCAGCAACTCTGCCGCGCGGCCTTGCCCGAGAATGCGCATGAGCAGCATTTGCATGCCACGATCCATCGCATGAGTGTATCCCATACCCCAATACAAATCCGTTTCACGGCTCGTTTCCACATGCGGCACGCCGTGCTCGTCGCGCCAAATCGAGAGGCGATTATTTTTAAAAAACGCAATTCTATTTGACAAAGAAGCTTCCTCCTCACCTCAATCATCCAGGCATTATTGTGAAAGCGCAACCACGGCTAATTTATCGCCTTTTGAATTAACTGCCAAACGCGTAATGCTCTTCAAACCGGCGATAGAAAAATCCGCCACTTCCAGCCAATCATCATTTTTCTTGAGATCATATTGATAAAGCTTCGAATCTTTTCCCATCAGCAAAATATCCGGAGAAATCCATGCATAATCTTCACTCGCCGGCAAAGTTTTGGCGAGCGTCGCAATCGCGCGCGTTTTCAAATCGAGCTGCTTGATCAGCCATTCGTTCTCTGAAACTTTGTGTACGAAGCTGATCGTCTCGCGTTTGGGAATTTTGTGCAGCGAGCGCCCGATGTTTTGCGCCACCGTGTCGGCTTTGCCGGTGCGAATATCGGCAATCTGCATGGTAATCGGATTGCCCAACACAAACATGACAACAGTATTCGCATCGCCCCAGGTGTGATAGCCGACGGGCTTCACATTCCCCAAAACCAAACCCGGCTCTCCCCCGGCAATGGGAAATTTCCACAACCGCTGCGTCGAATCTTTTTCCACGCGAATCACCGAGAAAAATTTGCCATCTGGCATCGGCGTGGCTGAGTATTCACTTTCATACGTTTTGGTCACATTGCTCAAAGCATTGCTGGCGAGGTTGTATCGGTAAATATCGGCTTGATCGTCGTCGCGAATGGAGGTATGAAACAAACTTTTGCCGTCGGGCAGAAACATCGGCTGGTTGTCATAGCCCGACCATTCGGTTATTTTTATTGGCATGCCCAACTCAATGCGGCCGCTTTTCATTTTCATATCAAGCAGATAAATGTCGGTTTTGGGCAAAGCGGTTTGGCTTGATACGAAATTGCTGTTAAAAACGAGAATCACAGCTAATGCAATAAGCCGGAAATCATTTTTCATATTTTCCCTTTTATAATTGTTGGCAAATAATTTGTGCCATTCAGCGAACAAAAGAAGCGGTCTGCAATTGTATTCATAGTTGCCCGGTAAGTCTTTTAATGCGCGTACGAATTGCGCCTTTTTCTCTGCCGAAATGTTTTGCCATCTCAGCAATGCTTATTTTTTGCTCGACCATTTCTAATAATTCCCTGTCTTCTTCCGGCGTCCAACTTTTATAAGCATTGGGAAATTTCCGGCGGAGTCGCTGCAGGAAAGTCTCTTTCTCTGTTTGGATATCGGCTGGCGATACCTTCTCTTCTTGCGCAACGATTGGAGGCATGGCTTGCGGTTGAACGGGCTGAACGAAACGGTTGGCGCGCCGCGATAAAAACGCTTCTTCATCCTTTAAACCGCCGATCGTCTTCGCAATAGCCAGCGGCGCAATCTTCACCGCGCCGAACCGGCTCAACATTTTGCCGATCTCTTTGATCGTCGCGCCGCTGTCAAAAATATCGTCAACCAACAGAACCGTCGCGCCGTTGATTTCATCCGGCTTTTCATAGATGAAAGCCTCTTTGACATTGTCGCGCTTCAGCAAACTGTTTTTAAACACCTTTTGCGGCTCGGTGGTCCTGGCTTTGACGAGATGGTGCGAAAGCGGCAGGTTGAGCGCCCGCGCAATTTTTGCGGCAAAATTTTTAACCAAATTGCCGGACTCGGTGGGCGGAACGTACAGCAGCAAATCAAATTTCTCTTTGCCAAAATAGGCGCGAAATGCCTGTAAAGTTTGTTGCACCAGCTCATCGGGAAAATCGCCGCCCTGCTGATATTTGCAGCGATGGATCACCGCGCCAATATTGGAGAAACCGTAATAAGAAGCGGCGACACCGTTGTTGAGATTGATCGAGGCGTCCGCAACTTCCAACTCGGGATAATGCGAGTTGCGAAATTCATCGACTTGCTTTTTCCAAATGGCGTTGGGAACGTAACGCCGCCGCACGCAATCGTCGTTGCCCGGCGTCGCCGCATCGCCGAGATAGGCGCAAAGATATTGCATGCCGCCGGTTTTCGCTTCGGCATATTTTATCATGCCATCCAGCTCGCGCAGCTTGAATTGCCGCAACTCTTCAAACGCTTTTATATTCAGCGCCGGCGCCTGGTGTTGCAGCTCATATTTTTTCCCTCCGCCGTATCGCGTTTCACGCGCGAGGTTCTGATCGATCAAATCACTGATGATCATCCGCACTTGCTTGCCGTCGAGATTGGCGGCTTTCATCAATTCAAACTCGTGCATCTGATGTTGGCGCAACGCGGTGATGACGCGCTGATAGTGATTGACCGCCGGCCGGCTGTTCTTGATAAAAAACAACGGCAAGTCTTTATCAGCCGGGTTGTAGAGCAGCACGATGCGGCTCGGCAAACCATCGCGGCCGGCGCGGCCGATTTCCTGATAATAATGAATGAGCGAGGCCGGCAATTGCGTGTGCACGATGAATCGCAGGTCGGGCTTGTCGATGCCCATGCCGAGCGCGTTGGTAGAGACCACGCACTGATAACGATTTTCTTTCAATCCCGCTTCGATGTGCTTGCGAGATTGGGCGTCGAGTCCGGCGTTATAGTTGACCGCCGCAAAGCCGCAGCGCTGCAGCCATCCCGCAAACAATTCGGTGTTGACGCGCGTTCCGGTGTAAACGATGCCCGTGCCTTCCTGCAACGGCAGAAATTCTGCCAGCCACGCGAGCTTGTCGTCTTCCGAATCGACGCGAATCACCGCGAGACGAAAATTGGGGCGCATCAAATTGCCGCGCACGAGCTGGACGTTGCCGCCGATTTGTTTGAGAATATCATCGGCGACACGTTCCGTTGCGGTTGCCGTCGTTGCCAGCACGGGAAAATTCTGCGGCAGCAGGCGCACGAGATTAATAATACGGCGAAATGCCGGACGGAAATCGTGTCCCCACGCCGAAATGCAATGCGCTTTGTCGATCACGATCATCGCAAGATCAATGCGGCGAACCGCTTCGAGCCACGCTTGATCCTCCTGTCGTTCCGGCGCAATGTAGAGCACTTTGAGCTGTCCCTGCTTGGCGCGTTCGAGAATCGCGGTGTTGGTTTTCGCTTCCTGCTCGCTGTTAATGCACTCGGCGGCAATGCCTTTCGCGCGCAAATAAGAAATCTGATCGCGCATCAACGCAATCAGCGGCGAAAACACAATCGTCGTGCCGGAAAATTGCGTCGCCGGAAATTGATAGCATAGCGATTTGCCGAAGCCGGTTTTTTGAATCATCAAAATCCGCTCGCCGACCATCAGCCGTTCGATGACTTGCCACTGCTCGTCGTGAAACCGCGCGTGGCCAAAAATTCCGCGCAGTTTTTGCTCCGCTTCTTCTCGAATCATTTTAATTCCCCACAGCGTTTGACGATTTTTAAATTTTAAAACTCACGGCGCCAACGCCGGATTGTACGTCACAATGAATTCCAAAAACTTCGACACTTCGATCATATCTTTGCCGACAAACTTGATGCTGTGCGCATCCGTGCGTTGTCCGATGGACAAGTAACTCAACACTTCCGCTGGACGATAATTTTTAAAACGGACTTCAAGTTGAATCGGCGTTTTGAGTTTGTAGGACTTGAATTCTTTGATTCGGCCAACCGCCGTTTTGACTTTTTCACGAATTAATTCATAAGCAGCTTCGGGCGTCATCGTTTTGGCGGAATGAAAACCATACGCCCATTTGACCGTCGCGTTTTCAATATTGCCGAGCAAACCGGTTACTTCTTTGACAACGGCGTCATCGCCGGAAATCATGATGATCGGCACATTGAAGTGTCCGGCAATCGCGGCGTTAATGCCAGCTTCCGGCATCGAAATTCCGTTCAACCGCACATCGGCGAGATTGGCGCTGGAAATCGTATGCGCGCGAATGCCTTCGGAATTCGTCGTGCTGGTATGATAACCGAGAAAAATCGCGCCGTCAAACGTCTCGTCGATGCCCTGCATCATCATCAACGGGCGCGGCCACGAGCGAACGACTTGCACGTTTTTCGGCAGCTTTTCAATCAGCAAATTCTCGCCGTTGCCGTGCGAATCGCTGACGAGAATTTCGGTGGCGCCCGCGGCAAACGCGGCTTCGATCGCGGCATTCACTTCAGCAGTCATGAACTCGCGAAAGCGTTGATATTCGAATCCCTCAGGGCCGAGTTGATCGCTCGTCACGACGCCGACAACGCCTTCCATGTCGGCGGAGAGGTAGATTTTTAATTTAAGTTGGGCATGACTGATGATGACAAAATTCATCAATAACATCAAAAGCCCCGGCCACAAAGCTTTGGTTTTCACTTTTTTCGTTCCTTGACGATTTCTTTTTTCATGTCGTTGAGCGCAACGAGATCGATTTCATTTTGATTGTCTTTTTCCCAGTAAGAGCCGATTTGATTAATCTCCGTTACCGTAACCATGGTTACGATAATTTAGGAGAAAAAACGGCGAATCTCAATAAATTTTTAGTCACGTCCAGCCAAACGGGTCGTCCGGGTTACGCCGCGGCCTCGCACGACTCGTCCAGGTTTCGCGCCAGTATGCTCGCCATCTTTTAACACTTGCGTTCCATTAACAAAAACATGAATCATCCCGGTTGCGTACTGCTGCGGTTTCTCGAAGGTGGCGTGATCTTGAATTTTGGCCGGATCAAAAACGACAACATCCGCAAAATTTCCGGCCGCGAGCGCGCCGCGGCGAGTGATTCCGAGGTTCGCAGCGGGCAGCAACGTCAACTTGCGAATGGCTTCTTCGAGCGGAATGACTTTTTCATCGCGAACATATTTGCCGAGCAATCTGGCAAAATTTCCGTATGCGCGCGGATGCGTGCTGGATTTGAGAAAAACGCCTTCCGGCGCTTGCGATGGCGCGTCGGAGTCAAAGCTCACCCACGGCAGCGCGATTTGCTTTTTAACATTATCTTCCGACATCAGGAAATAAACCGCCTCTACTCTGCTGCCATCTTGAATCACCAGATCAATGGCAGTTTCCGGCGGCGTTGAATGGCGCATTTCCGCAACTTCAGTGAGAGTTTTTCCGGTGAGTCGTTTCAACGAATCTGATTTAAAACCCACGAGCAAAACATTTTCCGGCCCGGCATGCAGAAAAAGATTTTCCCACTCGTCCGCCAGCGTCGTCATTTCTTCAATTATTTTTTTGCGAATGGCTGAATCTTGCAGACGCCGCGCCCATTCTTTGTATCCTCCCTCCTGCACCCACGGCGGCATCGAGGCATCGAGTCCGGTGGCGGCGGCGGTGTACGTGTACATATCGGCGGTGAGGCGCAAACCTTCCGCACGCGCCGCTTCAACTCTGGCAATGACCGAATCCATTTTTCCCCAGTTGGTTCTGCCCGCCGCTTTTAAATGATAAATCTCCGCGGGAATTTTTGCTTCGCGCGCAATCGTGACCAACTCGTCAACGGATTGGAGCAGGCGATTACCTTCGCTGCGGATATGGGAAATATACATGCCGCCGTATTCCGCGGCGACTTTGCACAGCTCAATCAGCTCGCTGGTTTGCGCATAAAACGCCGGCGCGTAAATCAGCGAGGAGCCGACGCCGAGCGCGCCTTCTTCCATCGCCTGCCGAACCAACGCGCGCATTCGGTCCAGTTCTTCGGGCGTCGGTGGACGATTCTCGTAACCCAGCTCGTGAATGCGCACCGTCGTCGCGCCAACAAATGAAGCGATATTGGTGGAGATGCCGCGTTTCACGAGATAATCGAGATATTCGCCGAGCGTCGTCCATTCAATCTCATATTTGATGTCGCCCTGCTGCTCCTTTTCTTCTTTTTTCATGGTTTCATTTAACGGCCCCATCGACCAGCCTTCGCCAAAAATTTCGAGGGTGACACCTTGACGAATATCTCCCTGCGAGCGGCCGTCTGCGATGAGGCTCGATGTGGCCCAACTCAGCATGTTGATGAAGCCAGGCGCAACGGCCATGCCGCCGGCGTTGATTTCCTGTTTGCCGCGCGCATTTTTTAATTTGCCGATAGCGACAATGGTATCGGCATTGACGGCAACATCGCCGATGATCGGTGCGGCGCCGCTGCCGTCGTAAATCGTGCCGTTGCGAATGATGAGGTCGTATTCAATCCGGGGGAAACACGCAAAGAGGAAAAGAGCTAATAAAGATGAAAACAAAAAATTAAAGCGTGACATGTTCATCCTCCTCCGTTAAATTCGCGCCTTAGATTTTTGAAACTCATTTCCGTGAGTTGCTCTAATTCATGAGCAAGTTATTTCGGCGTTAAATCTTCGATTTAAGATCGAGCACAATGACAACTACGTCAGAAAACAAATTATTTCTTCCTAAATCGCTTTTCCGCCAAGTAAACCGATTATGGCGCCAAATCCCATTTTCCAGGTTGTAGCTGATGCTTGAAATAAAGCTTTGGCATCGTCAGTTTGGATGCCCAGACCGACTAAATAACAGCACATAACCATAGACAATATGATTATCCCAAGCACACTAAGAAAAATCAACTTGAAAACTGGCGAAAGAGTTACAGTGAAAAGTTAGAAGTTTTACAAACTGTACTGAAAAATTAGTCAGAGAAAGACGCTGACCATCGAATCATGTTTTTCATGATCTTCAACAGCCAGCGTCCTGGAAATTAATCGCCGATTATTTGCTTTGATATAAAATCATGCGCGTTCGGCCGTCGCCGCGGGTGAGCGCTTGCGCAATATTACCAGCGACACGACGAGCGCGACAATCAATATCGTCAACAGGCCCAACTCGATGACGACATGGCGAAACACGGCTTCACTCTTCTCCTCAATCACTTGCGCGAACTCGGCAGTCAAAACCAGAATGCGGCGCGGCGATCAGCCCCACAAGAAGAAAAGGCTCGGGAATCAGCGTGTGTTCGCGAAAGGAAACTTGCACTGTGTACATCAACTCAAGGATAAGCACGATGAGAAGGATGCGATCGAGCAGATCGACGATATTGTCATCGAGAGTGCCGGCAAGCAGATTTTGACCAAAGCTGAACGCGCCGCTCACGAGCAGGACAAGCGCGCTGCTCGCCAACAACAAGCCGAGACCGATATACACGACATCTTCAACGAGGGTGAAACTGCGAGCAATCCAATTACGTGTCTCTTTTTCCTGCTTCACATCTGCCATCAAACCACCTCTTTTAATATTGGGATAGGATTAATGGAATCTTGGTTTTTCCAAAATTCCATCAATCCATCACTCCCGAGATGGAGATATAATACTCATCATACTCCCTCGGTTGAGTTTTCAAGAGTTAATTGCTGTGGATTGATTTGTAAATTGGCTTTTCCGTTTTTCTTGATCGATGCGACGGCGGCATGCACGGAAGTTTTCTCTAGCTCGGCGCGTGGAATCATCCACGGCGCGTAACGCACAATTTGTTTGGCGGCGATGACGCCAGCTTTGATGAGACGAAGCATGGCGTCTGGACTAATCTGCAATTGTTCCGCCGCTTGCCGAAGATTGATCGCGTCTTTTGCCGCGGCCCGACGTTCCGAAAACGCCGGAATATCGTTGGTTTGACGTAGCCATTTCACGCGCGCCTGATTCCAGTTTTGTCCGACACCGGTTTTCAAGCCGCAGCGATTGAGAATACGTGCGATGTCTTTGTCATCGGTGATGATCACCAGTTCTTTGACAAGCTCAACGACTTCACGGCTGGTTTGGCGACTTTGTCCATGCGCCTGCCGCGGGAGATGAATTTCACTATGCACACCACCGCTCCAACGAATCGTCAAGCAATGATGCTCGGTTTCGGTTTTGGCCACAATGCCTTCGATCAACGTGCGAACGATTCGTTTCTTCGTGCGTGCATCGGTGGAAGGAAGTTTCCACAAGCGCGGCAGATCGTCGGCCAACGTATATAACTGCTGCCGCTCGGCTTCTGAAAGCGGGCGCTGCTGTTGTTGCTCCTGTTGCACTTCTTGTTCGAGTTGCTCGACTTTCGCCAGCGCTTGATTCCATAACGTTTCCAACTCGCGCCGAACCAAACGATTCTCTGGCTCGACCGTGTTGAATTGGCGCTCGCGTCGCGCCGCTTCATAACGCGCTTGTTCCAAGGCCAATTCAAATTGTTGCTGCCGCTCGGAACACATGGTCATGAGTTTCGCTTCGGCCGCGAGTGCCGCGGTAATGGCCGCCGGACGAATCGTCTTAAGCACTTCATCCACCACCGCCTGTTCCAATTTTCTCGCGCTGATGGAAAAACAGTTGGCGATTTCGCCGGTCGTCGCAAAATTACCACGACAAAAATAGGTGAGGCTTTGACCATCGCGACCGCTGTATTTGACCGACAACTTATGGCCACAATGACCGCAATTGAGCAAGCCCGCGAGCAAGCTTGGTCCCATCTTCGGTGCTCCTTGTGCAAACGGCGTGAGTTTGTGAGTGTTTTCACGGAGCAACTTCTGATTGTTCAGAAAGCGCTCCCAACTAATATAGCCTCGATGATGGTCTGGAAGCAAGACTTTCCATTTATCGCGTGGCACCGGATGCCCTGAAGTTTTCACCGCGCGTTGCTCGCGAATGAAGGTGCGGGTTTCGCGTTGGCCATACACATACGCGCCGGCATAAGCGGGATTTTTCAACACGCCGAGAATCGTGTTGTAGATCGGCAGTTGCCAAACGATCGTGCGCTGGCCCCGATGTTGCACGACTTTGGGAAATTCAATTTTTTCGCCGCGAAACGAGAGCAACACTTGTCGGGCGCTGCCAAGCTCGTCAAATTTGTCAAAGACCAACTGAATGGTTTTTTGCACGCGCGCATTCGGTTCCATTTCATAACGGCCGTCGTCGCTGAGATAATAACCACTGGGCAGCAGGCTGTAGAGTTCACCGCGTTCAGCTTTTTGCTGTAATCCCGCGCGCGCACGTTTGCTCAACAGATTCAACTCGTATTCCGTGAGCGTCGCTTTGATGCCCAGCATCACCAGATCATCCAGATTGGTCGGATCGTACACGCCGCTTTCGTCAATCACCAGCGTGGCGGTGATTTGACAAAAGCGAATCAGGTTTTGCCATTCGAACTGACTGCGCGCTAAACGCGAGGCTTCCCACGCGGCAACCGCGCCGACCCGTTCGTGACAAACGTCATTTAAGATTTTGGCAAAACCTTCACGGTTGGCGTATCCGGCGGCAGATTTACCAACATCGGTATCAATCACGACGATAAGAGTAAAACCCAATTCCGCTAGTTTATCTTTGAGCCGAAGCTGAACGCGCAGACTCTCTTGATGATCGATCAGTTGCTGCGGGCTGGATTGTCGCAGATAGAGATAAGCAATTTTCAGCAAGTGGTGCGGCTGAATTTTCGGATGCATGGTTGTTCTCCTTTGTTGTGATGAGGGGATGCGATTGTATCGCGTTGATCAACAGTTGCATCAGCAGCGCGGCGAGACCGGCGCGACAACTTTCCGACAGTTGCCGAAAGCGCTGTTCACCGGCGTCAAACATCTCCTGCTGCGTCATCAGCTCGGGTTTCTTTTTCACGAGGTTACTCCTTGCGATTAACTTTGAGGATCGTGATGGTTTCACCAACAAAATCGTTCAGGTCAATCACAAAAGCAACGCCATGAAAAATTTTATTCGCCACGTGACGAAGCGAGCCCATCAAGAAGCTGACGCAAGCGCAACAGAGCTTGCACCGAACAATGTGCTTCTTGACCGATGACGAAGCGTTGACAATAAGCTTCGTCGGTCATCCACAAAGGAACGAAAAGACAACTTGCATCCGACAGCCGAACACTATAAAATGAATCACCTCCTCGACGAATCAGGTTGAGGATTTGAACTTCACAATTATACAACGGATGCCAGGGGTAACGGACTTTTACAAAACTGCCTTTATGGGTTTTGTATGACCATTTTCCCAATAATCCAACAATCCAATGCTCCGCTTTAGCAAATTCTTGGTAACTGTTCGCCGGAAAGCATATCCACCACTCTCGTGCCGCCGACGCGTGTCTTCATGATCACCATGCGCGGATGATCATCGACAACTTCACCGATGATCGCGGCCTCTTTTCCCAGCGGATGCGCGCGCATCACGGCCAATATTTTCTCCGCCTGTTGCGGCGCAATGAACGCCAGCAATTTTCCTTCATTGGCGACATAGAGCGGATCGAGTCCGAGAATTTCGCAGGCGCTTTTGGCCTCTTCACTTATGGGAATTTTTTCTTCTTGCATTAAAATCCCAACTTCGGCCTTCTCGGCAATTTCATTGAGCGCGCTGGCAACGCCGCCCCGCGTCGGATCGCGCAAGACGTGAATGTCGTTTTCAGCGGCAAGCATTTTTTCCACCAAACCATTCAGCGCCGCGGTGTCGCTGAAAATTTGTGTTTCGAACTCCAAACCCTCGCGCACGGACATGATCGCCATGCCATGCGCCGCAATCGCGCCGTTGACAATGATCTTGTCCCCCACTTGCGCGCGGCCCGGATGGATATGAACCTCCGGCGCGATAATTCCAACGCCGGAAGTGTTGATGAAAATTTTGTCGCCTTTGCCACGATCAACCACCTTCGTGTCGCCGGTGACGAGCGCAACGCCGGCTTGCCGGGCCGCATCCTGCATCGAAATCACGACGCGCCACAAATCCTGCATCGCGAAGCCTTCTTCCAAAATGAAACCAGCGGACAAGTAAAGCGGCTTTGCTCCGCACATCGCGAGATCATTCACGGTGCCGTGTACCGCTAGCCTGCCGATGTCACCGCCCGGAAAAAAAATCGGATTGATGACATAAGAGTCGGTGCTAAACGCGACGCGCGTGCCATTGAGCGAGAAAATCGCGCCATCGTGCAGCGGCTCCAAAAACTCGTTTTGAAATTGCGGCAGCAGTATTTTTTGAATCAACTGGTGCGTCAATTTCCCGCCGCTGCCGTGCCCGAGCACGATTTCCTTGTGATCGGAAATCGGCATCGGGCAAGAATTCAACAGCGCGTCGAGATAGTCGCCGTTGGTGGATTTTTCTTCGATCATTTTGCTAATTTATATTAAGGATACTGAGCTTCTCCGCGGCCATCCTGGTCCCGGTGACGCGGTTCGTGATCTTCTGGAACGCGACCTCGCGGGCATAATCCGGCGAACCGTGATTCGGCTTCTCATCAATACTGAAGGGCGAGAAGCCGCAATCATCCGTCGAACCAAGGCGCTCTTTCGGGATGAAGTTGGCTGCTCTCACCAGAGCGTCGCAGACCTCCTGCGCGCTCTCGACTCTGGGGTTCCCCGGATTTATCACGCCGACATAGCATATTTGCGGGACGCCATTCGCGTCGTCGCGGCTGTGCTTCCCGATCGACTCATAAACCGGGTCTTTGTCTCGCTCGCTTGCCAGTTGGATCAGGAAGTATCCGGCATTGAGCTTGAACATGCTTGGGAGCAGATTGTTGTAGGGAACATCGGCGCTGTGGACTGAATCGCGGTCGCCGCCGGGACAAGTGTGGATGCCGATCCGCTTGCGTTCTTCAGGCGTGAAGCGGTCGAGCACGCGGTTGTTGAGTTCGATGAAGTGCGGCAGCATCCCGGCGCCTGTCCACGGGTTGCGCGGATCGGACCTGGTTGCAAGCCGCCCCTCCGTGAAGTCAACCGAAACCCTTGCGGCGCCGGCCTCAAAGGCTTGGCGGATATCCTTCTCGCATTCATTGCACAAGTCTTCTTCAAACTGGGCTCTGGAATAGCCCGGCACTTCTTCCTTCAGGGGATACAAGAGGGCGAGCATGGAGGGCGCGATCACGGCCTGCTTCATAGGCTTGGTGGCGTGCTGGATAGATTTCTTCAGCAGATCGGCCGCAAACGTCTTGTAGCGGAAGGGGCCGCCGGTGAGGCGGGGCAGTTGCCGATGATGCCCGTCGGCAAAGATCGCGAAGTATTGCCCGCCCCCGGCGAGGTTGGCCGCAAGGCCGGTGCCTGCCAGCGTGTCGGTGAGGGGATAGGTGGCGAAGCTTGAAATACGTTGCTCACCGTCGGAGATGATCGGCGAGCCCGTGGCCTCAAAGCGCGTGATCGAATCGCGGACCGCGACCTCCTGTTCCGCTTCCAACTGCGCGAAGGTTATCTTCCCGGCATCATAGGCGGCGTAGGCGGCCTGAAGCTTGGCTGGCCGGGGCAGGGAACCAACAGGTTCGGTGGGAATGCCTGTGTCTGTTCTCGGATTATACATAGCCATTTTTTTTCTCCTTGATGAAAGAGCTTATTCATTCAGTTGATTATCATCAAAACCCTCTTGACCACAACGAGGCTTAAATCACATCCTCCTCGCCGAGCGAGATATGAATCAAATCCCACAAAACATGCAGCAGCGTGCCATGCACTTCTTGAATCCGGTGAATGCTGAATGACGGCACGACGAAGCAATAATCCGCCACCTCCGGGAAACGGCCGCCATCTTTGCCGGAGAAAGCAATAGTCATCATCTTTTTCTCTCGCGCCGCTTCGAGCGCATAGATGAGGTTGGGCGACTTGCCGCTCGTGCTAATGGCCAGCGCCATATCGCCGGGCTGTCCGAGTAGCTTGAGCTGATTGACAAACACACGGGTAAAATCGAGGTCGTTGCTGATCGCCGTCATCGTCGCGATGTCGGTCATCAACGGAATCGCCGGGAAGGCTTTGCGCTTCTCGATGATCGGGTGATTGAATTCCACGGCGATGTGCAGCGCATCGCACAAGCTGCCGCCGTTGCCCATCACATAAAGTCGCTTACCCTGCTGAAATCTTTCCGCCATCGCGTTGCACATCGCATCGATCTGCTCCGCATACTTGCTGAAGAACTTTTCCTTCATCTCCATGCTCTCGCGGCACTTGCGGAGAATTTTGTCGCGGACATTTTCAGCGGCTTTGTAATCGGTTGCGGTATTCATGGTAAAACTCTAAAAGTTTTTCTCGGCGAAACTCGGTGCTTTCGTCATGACTCGGCGAAAAAAGCTTTGCCGCCGAAATTCACCGAAGCCACCGAGTTTCGCCGAATGGTTTTCTGCCACTGCGCAGAAGTTTTGATTTGCAGTTTGTCTGCAAATCGGGGTAAACGCAATCCTTCTTTGTTAAGCAAAAAAACTATGGCAAGACTATTCAGAGCAATATGATTAAAGAATTGTTTTGCCCGCAATCGTTTTGTCTTTATTAGCGCCAATTCGCGCGCATTCGCGGTTGAATTGAACCTCAATCCAATTTAACCGGCCGGATCACTTCGTCCCAGTGGCGCTCGGTCAGCTCCCAGCGGCGATTCTCTTCCTTATCAAATGATTCCTTATTGGGATAAAGCCGTTTCTTCACTTCGTCCTCGCGCTTGCTCATCTCGTCCATCGCTGCCCAGTTTTTCATGCGCATGATCACTTGATAATCCCAAGCCGGATCGGATTGATGGAAGGCGACTTCGTTGATCTCGATACTTTGAATCACGCCGGCCTTTTGGTGGTCTTGCAAAATCGGCAGGTGATTTTTCTTATAAAGCGCGAGCCATTCACTTTTGGAGCCGCCTTTGATTTTGTAATAGCTGACTTCAACGACGTCACGGGGCTGCGGCCAGGCGGGCGCGGACAAAAAGAGAATTAAGATAAAACTCCAAGCGCCCAATTTTGATGAACGCTGAATCAGTTGGCTTCGCATGGTAAGTCTCCTTAATAATCCCTACAAACGTGTGCCATTAGTCATTGATGACCGAAACTTAGAGAAAAATTCTAAATCC
>Ga0247727_10002474_pt1 | contig 42197 bp, 40 predicted proteins | sample WisWelCaveWW1625_FD_202498 | JGI IMG/M metagenome (GOLD analysis project Ga0247727, IMG submission 202498) | Biofilm microbial communities from Wishing Well Cave, Virginia, United States - WW16-25 | ecosystem: Environmental > Aquatic > Deep subsurface > Groundwater > Cave microbial mat | place...
ACAACAAGGTGAAGGTCGTCAGCCATCGTGCCTACGGTTACCGCACGACCGAGACCTACATCACCGCCATCTGGCATGGGTGCGGCCACCTTCCACTGGAGTGATCACACTTTCGGGAGACGAACCGCTTTTGGAAAGCGTCGAAGACATGGGGGTGCGCTTCGCGCCGCTGTCCAAGTACCTAAGCGACTACTCGGACGGGAAAAAATACAAAGGGACACTGGTCGTCGCCCGGCACGTGCGGATGGCAAAGGAGAGCGTTGAGCCCATCGCGAAGTTCGGCATTGACGAGCTGACCCGTCCGTACGACCGGGACGAGATCGCGAAGATCGTTGCCCGAATCGGGCTCGGCATCGGTCGGAAGGAGCGGGATCGCGAGTACATCTGCTCCGAGCTGGTGTTCGAGTGCTTCGACAAGGCGGGGATCGAGATTCCCTACGACCCGAAGGGCTTCATCTCACCGGAAAACGTGTGGGTGGACCCCAACGTGAAACTTCTGGCGAGAATCGAGTAAGGTCGGGGGTTTTCTCTGATCGCGCGCAGAGTGAGGTTCCAGAGGCGCCCATCGGCGTTGTACTTCACCTCGTTCAGGAGCTGGATGTGCACAGGATTTACGCCGACACGATAGGAATACAAGCGATCGGGGTTTGGCACCGCCCAGGAGGCGAATGTCGTGGGTAACGAAGCGGGTGAGGGCAAGCCAACCGAGGGCGTGCCTGCGGTCACGGCAAGAGCGGCCACCTTCGCGGATGTCTTCGACATGGAGATCCGCGGGTACATCCAGGAACGCCGTCGGCGAGTCGCGGAGAAGAACTCATCTGTTGCCGCCTTGAAACTCCCCGAAAAGTCCGAGCAGCCGCAGCCGTCGGTGGGGCTGGGACTTTGGGGCCTGGCCCTCTCAGGTGGTGGAATCAGATCCGCCACATTTGACCTCGGGCTTGTGCAGGCTCTCAGCCGAGCGGGCGTTTTGCCTCGGTTCGACTACCTCTCCACCGTATCGGGGGGTGGGTATTTCGGCTCCTGTCTCGTTTCTCTGCTTGCCTCCGGCTCCGGAGGCGTGGAATCGGAGGATTTTCCTTTCCGCTTCGGCGGACAGGAGGAACGGGAGGAGGTCAAGCACCTGCGCGCGCACGCGAACTACCTGGCGCCGCGTTACGGGGTTCTGCGGCGCGATACCTGGAGGCTGGTCTCAGCCTATCTCACCGGTCTGCTGCTGACCCTGTCCACAGTCTTTCTGCTTCTCGTCGCCGCGTCATGCGCCGTCATCGTGCTCTACCCTCTCGCGGTCCGCATCATCGCGAGGCTTCTCCGGAACCCCTTTCCCCCGGGTCATGACCTTTGGGCACATCCGTATGACCACTGGCGTGCCATCTTCTTTCCGGCGTTCGCGATGTTCGGCGGGTGGTTCTTCTTGCTTTCGGTCTACGTCATGGAATCCCTCCGGGGCTGGACGTTCGAGCGGCGCCGGCAACTGAGCCGCCTGCAGGCAGCCGTACTGCGACTCGCGGCCCTTCTTGCTGTCGCGGGGGCCATGCCGTTCTTGCTCAACGGGATCGACCACATGAGGGACCGGACTGGGTCGGCCTTTTGGGCAACGCTGGCCGCCTCGGCGTTGTCGCTGTTGCGCTCAAGGCTGATTGACGAGCGGGCCGCGACGCTCGCCGCTCGGCTAAAACGCTGGACCATCCTGGCGGGCGCGTGGGCGTTCCTCACGCTTTCCTGTTTGGGGGTTCTCTACTTGGTGTGGACCTACCGGGAGGAAGCCTCGCTCTTGCTGATCGCGTCTCTTGTCCTGTTGACGCTTCTTGCGCTCATCGCAGACATCAACCGCGTGTCTCTCTTCTATTTCTACCGGGATCGGCTCAGCGAGGCATACGTGATCCAGAGGGGGGGTGCGGGCTCAACAGGAATACTTTCGAATGATGGGCTCGGCATGGCTGATTCTCTCGACCGGTCAGGGCGGGGTCCGTACCCGCTGATCAACGTCACGGCGAACTTGCCCGGAAGCGGGAACCCTGTCCTCCGGGGCCGCAAGGCGGATTTCTTCCTGCTCTCCCCGTATTACTGCGGATGCACCACGACGGGCTATCGACCGACGATACACTACGAGTCGAGTCGGGTCACCCTGGCATCCGCGATGGCGATCTCCGGAGCGGCACTCAACCCGGAGTCCGGCCCGCGCACCAGCCCGGCAATCACCTTCCTGATGGCTATCCTGAACGCACGTCTTGGGGTCTGGGCCGAGAACCCGCGCTACGATTTCGCGCGATTCCCGTGGCTGCGCCAGGCGCGGCGGTACTGGCCCTGGTATCTCCTGCGGGAGTTCATCGGTGCCTCAGACGAGTCGAGCAAGGTAATCAACCTCTCGGACGGCGGGCATATTGAGAACCTGGGCATCTACGAGCTGCTACGGCGCCGGTGCAGCCTCATCCTGGCTTCAGACGCCGGAGCCGACCCCCAGTGCCGATTCGGGGACCTCGGCAACCTCATTCGGAAAGCGCGGGTCGATCTGGGCATCCAGATTGAATTGAAGACGGACGACCTGCGGCCTCTTGAGACAACGAACGTATCGGCCTCCCACGCGGTGCGAGGAGAGATCCACTATCCATCGGAAGACGGCGAGCCGCAGAAGGGCATCCTGATCTACGTCAAGTCATCCTTGGTCCAGGACGACCCGGGGGATCTCCATGAATACCGGCGAGGGCATCCGACCTTTCCGCACGAGTCGACAACCGACCAGTTCTTCGACGAGGCGCAGTTTGAGTCCTACCGGGAACTGGGGTACCGGGCTGGAAAGCAGGCCGGTGGGCTTTTGTGAGGCGGCGAGACGAGCGACTGCGAGCGCGCTTGTGACGGCATAGTTTCGGATGGCAGACAAGCGCCAGCGTGAAGGAGCTGAGGATGGACGAAGCGACGTATCGTTCGCTCGATCTGTTGATGAAGTTTGCGGCCGGCATCATTGCTTACGGTAGCGCATTCATCGCCTACGGAAACCTCAAGACTCAACTAGACAAGAACAGGGAGGAGCGAGCCGCCGTGACCCAGCAGCGGGCGGATGATCTCGGTTGGCGCCGGGCACAGTTCCTCATCGAGCTGTGGAGAGACTTCAATGCCGATCGTAGCCTCCGCCCTTGTATCAAGCTGGTCGATGCCGGAGACCAGGATTCGCGGCTCGCCACGGTCTTGCAGACGCAGCCCTGGAACCTCAGCGACTCCGATGCCGAGATCCGGTACGACTTCGACCGCTATTTCGACATCCTTCAGAGCCTCGCCTACTGCGAGGAGAAGCGTACGCTCACTCTGGATGAGGTGGCGTGCTTCGGTTGGCACTTCCAGAAGATCCTGGAATCGCGCGTGCTGACGGACTACTGCAGCCAAGGTGGATATAGAAACGTGGTGGAACTGGCGAAGCGCGCCTGAGGTTGGGGGTGAGGCGAGACATGCAGGCAACGACGCCACTGGACCTGCAGGACTACCTGGATGCGACGAGCGACGCCGGCAGACGGAGCCGCACGGTGACGCTGATCATCGTGATCGCGTGCGTGGTCGTCTTTGCGGGACTCTTGAATTCACTGCAAGCCCACTGGATGCGGCAACGCGTGAATCGGTTCCAAGACATCAATGATCCATACGTTCGCAGCTTGATAGGGGACCCGCCAGCAGTTCTAGGGGGCCAGGAAGCGGGTGACAGAGAGCGAGACGCCTCCCGCAGGCTCTACGAAGAGCGATACGGCAGCACCTGGACGGCGTTGACGAAGGCGCTGGTGGAGAACTCCTTTGTAATACGCGTGCCGTTCTTTGGTTTCAGCTTCGACGTAAACGACTTGGGACTTTTGGGAGGAGTGGCGTTTCTCGTCCTGCTCGCAGTCTATCGATTCTGTTTGTCACGCGAGGTGGACAATCTGAGAGTCGGTTTCGAGGAAGCCCGCAGGTTGGGAAAGTTGAGGGAGTTCTATCTCCTTCTGGCGATGAGACAGGTGTTCACGGTTCCGCGCACGCCGGGGAGGAGCCCCCCGCGGAGGTTCCTGGTTGTCGTTCCAAAGCTCATATGCGTACTCCCTCTCGTGGTTCATCTTGCCGTTGTCATCCATGACGTCGTGACCGTGGGCATCGGAAATCTGATCCAGGCGAGGCACACACTGACCATCCTTCTTAGTGAGACCCTTTGTCTCGCGGGCATGATCCCGCTGACATGGATGGCGGTTACTCGGCTCGTTCGGATGGACCATTTGTGGGAAGAGTATTGGCGTGTCCTGCCGGGAGTGAACGTGACCGGCATGGCCCAAGACGAAGAGTGAATGAAGGTGAGGGCCCCGGCCGAGCCTCTGTCCGGTGTGGAAAACTCCTCGCATTGTTACTGCTATACTTACCTCACTTACTACTTACCGTGGTTGGGGGTCAACCGCATCGCTTCCTTCTCGTGGGTACGTTCGAGGCGCAAGTAACAAGGGCCTTCGAATGTGCCCGTGAGAGCACATTAAAGGAGGCAGCTTATGGACAAGCGTAGTCAAGAGCGACGATCAGCGCAATCGCCGTACTACCTCGACGAGATCGAGGAAGACAACATCGGAACTCCGGGCTACATTGCGGGATACGTCGTGATACTGCTCCTCATGGTCCTCGTCTATGGCCTGGGGAAGTTCAAGCCGTAGCGCGACGTCCCCTATCAGCAAGAGGTCCGATTCACTTCGGACCTCTGTCACAATCGGAGGCGCTGAATGAGTGCGACGTACTTCTGGCATGGAGAGCGCGGTGCATTTCAACCTGAGCGCCGTGGGAGCCCGGGAACGATCCATTCGCCTGAGGGCCCGAACCGGCGCAGGGACGATGCGGTTCGCACAGCGTCCGAACAGTACCAGTACCTGAAAGAATCTCTCTTGAGGAGAGAGGACGTGAATGGCGACCTGTCGAAGCAGACCCGACGCGCGAAGCATCTGCTGGTCGTCGTGGGGGCGCTGTACACGATGCTCATGTTCGCATCGGCGACCCAGCAGGAAGCCGGAGCTATCGAGATTCTCGGACTCAGGTTGCCGCTGTCCATAGTTCAGATGAGCGCCATCGTGCCGTTTGTCATGGCCTATCTTGTTCTGTTTGCCAGCACAATCAGTGCGAAACGACTTCGTATTCAACATGAGTGTCTGCTCATCGCCTCTGCCCTGGAGCAGTTTGGGTGTCAAACAGGTTACTCCGTTGGGCGTGACTTCAAAAGAAAGTGCGACACCGTGGCCGGTGGAGTGAGAGAAACTGTACGTAGGTGGTTTGATAATCGACTCTATCGCATGGGCGAGTACCTGTACGATGGGTTTGTCGCGGCCGCGGTGCTATTGACCTTTGGCGGATCCCTGATGTCTGCCTTTCCCCTGTATTGGGCAAGACGTGGTGGGCGTCCGGTCCAGCTGTTACTCGTGTTGCTTATCGGGGCCGCGGGAGTAACGTTGCTCGCTCCGCTCTGTTTGCGGCTCTCGCGAAAGGGGAAGACGAAGCACGTCGAGGAGTTTGTTGCCATGTGGAGAGGCGGGCCGCCGCCATTTGCTTTCATGCATGAACCCGACGGCAGGCGAACTTCACGGCGCGCCGCTAGGCCGGAGAGACCTCCTCCGCCTCCAACCCCCGGAACACCATGAGTCCGAAAGTCGATGACCGCCATCGGCGGCACAGGTCTTCGAAGGGATCGATGCGGGACGTGGAGGCAATGGTGACGGCGACGATACTCCGAGTCCAGCGTTTGAGGGTGTGGGCTCGCCGGGAGAGGTGAAACATGCTCCGGCCGATGCTGATCGTTGTCTTTCTCCTGGGAATCGCGTTGGTCGTCGTCGCCGTCATCGGACTGTTCAAGAAACTTGCCGGCGGCGCGCGTGGAACGCTGGAGATCTGGAAGATCAAGGTTTCTGGAACTGGTGTGGCGATGTTCTTCTTGGTTGGAGTAGTGCTGATTCTGGTGGCCCTCGCAGGCATGAACGGAATCGATGCGAAGCAGAGCGAACGCTTGAGGCGGGAAGCGCGCGATGCGATCATGACGGCCATCACCATCGACACCGACAGGTACGCTCCGAATTCCCTCCGCGCCGCGGAGGATGCGAAGGAACAGCTTGACGCAGAGCTGAAGGTCCAGGAAGACAGGTTCGTCTTGTTCCGTTCCTACAGGGAGGCGACTGAACTCGCCGCTGCTGCGAAGGCGGCGAGCGAGAAGGCGGTTGCGGACGCCGAGGTGGGCAAAGAGCATAAGAAGAACGAGGCTGAGGCCGCGATCGCCGAGGCGAAGACCATGGTAGCCGCGGCCAGGACAGCCCTCGACTCGGCCCCGAAGGGCAAGGGGACCCAGGCGGATCTCCCCGCCATGAGGGCTGACCTGGAGGCGGCGACCTCCGTCATCTCCGAGGCGGAGAGCGTCTTCAACGCGGAGAAGTACATCGACGCCAAGGCCAAGGCCGATGGTGCCAAGCAGACCATCCAGGGTGTCAACTTCGCCATCGAGCAGGCCAAGGCGGCCAAGGAGGCGGCAAGGGCGAAGAGAGATCGGGAATAGCCCGTTCGGCAGGCCCAGTTGGCCCGGGAGCTCGAGCAGCAGATCGAAAAGGCGCCGCAGAATCTTGTTCCAACATCCCGAGCGAGTCGGGACGAGCCGGGCGTATGACGTGAACCACGCGGCGCGCCCGCAGATCAGATGCTGCGGGACTTGTGAGTGTTGGAACCGCGTGTCACGGTGAAAGCAGTTCTTCGGCGGCTGAGTCGTCAGGCCTTGAAGTTCCGAAAGGAACTGCTCCTCGAAGTGTTCAAATACGTCGGCACTGGCATCATCGGGGCTGCCGTGGTTTATGGCTATACCCTCTACCAGCGGCTGCCGCAAAGGGCGATCACCACCTTCCCCGCTGGTGCCCAGGTGTTCGACAGCGTCGTGCCTCGCTGCGATGAAACGCTGTTCATGGCGGAGACGGTCAATACCTACCTCACCACCGAGTTCGAGGTCCCGCCTTGTGAAGAGCCGCTCCGTCCCGTTCAGCGCAGGCGTCTCGTAAACGATCTGAAGCGGTCTCATATGACGTGGGACAACGAGCGCCTCGTCTACCTGCGCAAGGCCCATGATCAACTCACGGAGCTTCGTGCGCGAGGCACGCTGTCGGATCGGTTTCTGCGTGCAGAGATCCGACGAATTCTGGACGATCTCGCGTGGATCTCGAGAGACCTGCGCGCAGATCTCCGCGGCGCCGAGCAGCTCGAGTGGGCTAGCCGTCGCGTTTCGGAAGCGCTGCACAACGTCTCAGCGGAGCGGGATCACATTGTCGAATTCGTCGAGGTATACCAGGGTCACCGTTCCGAGCGCCTGTTGAACTATTTCGAGCTCTTCATCGTGGTGAGCAACGCGAGTGATGTCGAACACTACTTCCCCACACAATGTACCCTCGACGTAGGCGGCGGCGAGACCGCGATGTCGTTGGTGCTGGACTTGGCCGATGCCGGCGGCCAGCCACTACCAGTGAAGAGCCTGGCGTACATACCGTTGCTCCCTGGCCGGGGACAGCTCCTGCGACTCACGAAACGGGTCGACCCGGGCTCTGCGTCGCGGCTCAGAGGAGCTCTCCAAGCAGCCATCATGACGACCGTGACCTGTGAACTGGTAAGCGGGCGCGTACACTCCAGGCCGTTTGACCTCTCCAGATTCGCGGTGGAGGAGAATCCGTGAGGCTGGGAGCGCAAGACCCTGGCACGAAGGGGTCGGGTAGTGCGAACAATAACTCGTCGGGCAGCCCCCACATCTCCATCAACCCGTAGATCCCCTCCTTCCACGTGCGGGCCTCTGCCGGGTCGATCTCTCCCATCTCCTCCAAGAGGTCCACGTACCGCCAGGCCGGGAAGAGATCGTCCGGCCGGAGGAGGGAGAGGGTGCGGGCGATGGGGCCAGAGGGGGTCACGGAGGAAGTGTACGGCGAAGGGGTCGTTGAGGCAGAAACTGGGTTTCCGACCCGCAACGCGTCCTTCCCCTGCGCGAGGGCGAGCGCGCGTGAAGAACACACGACATTCGGTTGGCGTGCCCAATTCGGGGTAGCACCGTTGCTATCTGGAGACGAATGGAGTACCCCTCTTGCCATGCCACGTGTAGCGCTGAAGCCCTCTCGGGCGGTTGCCGAGCTTCTTCGCACCAAGAGGCAGGAGCTCGGCCTCACCCTTCGCGAAGTCGAGAAAAAGACGGCCGAGGCGGGGGAGCTCATCCCGTTTCCGAGCCTTGCGAGAGTCGAGCAAGGACGGGCAGATCCGGGAGTCAAGCGCCTCCATCTCCTGCTCAGGCTCTACCAGGTCCCGTCGCAGCTCGTGTCGGACGTGGTCGAGCTCGAGGATCTCGCGGGCATTCTTCCCACGTCGCGAGATGCGAAGCGCCTCTACGATGAAGGGCTGAGGCACTGGAAGCGCGGCGAGCAGGGAAGAGGCATCGCCCACCTCATCGCACTCCAGAGGCTTCTGAAGGACAATCCCAAAGAGAGGCTCTTCCGGCAAGAGACGACGGTCTCCCTCGCGATCATGGCCGGCTCGCTCGGCAACTACCACCTGTCGCTTGACCTCATCGGCAAGCTCCTTCGGGAGCCTCCGGAAGAAAGTCTCCTCGCGTCGGTGCTGGTTCAGGCGGCGGTGTGCTGGCATCGGCTCGGCTCGGGGGAGGCGGCACTGGCGTTCCTCGAGCGCGCCGAGAAGCACCTGGAGCCGCACGCCCACAAAGAGCGTGCCTGGGTTTTCCACGAAAAGGCGAGCACGTTGACAACCCTCGGTCGCTACGCAGAAGCTGCTGAGACCCTCAAGCGCGTGATTGCGGCCCATCCCGAAAGTGTAGGATCTGTACGGAGAAAGCAGGGCTCTTGCCGAGCGCGTCAGGAACCTCCTGAAGCAGGGCGACACCCGGGCCGCGGTCAACGCGACATGGCAGTGTCGCCAGCACACCGAGAATCACGGATTCACCCGCCTCAAGATCCTAGCGAGGCGTATCCCTACTTCGGACAGCCCTGGCCGAGGCACTGACCGAGTGGGACCGCGGAGTTCCATGCCCATCACGGCCTCTGGAAAGCCCATACCGCTCTCGGCCAGCGGGACCAGGCCGCGTTCGAGCTTGGCGTGAACTTGGTAGGGGCGCGATTCGCTGCGCAAGTCAGGTCTGTTCGAGTGATCCCCGCTCAGACGCTGTGATAGCGATCCAGGAAACCTACCCACCCCTTGTAGTTCTTGTAGAAATCCAGCGCCGCGTACTTCGCCCTGAAATTCAGGTAGAGATGACGCTCCGCCGGAAACCATACGGATAGCCCGCTGGAATTGATGACCCCGGGTCCGTACTTCCCGTTCGCGACGACTGCGGCGTTCGCCTTCTTCGACACTGCCGACCCCGCAGCCTTCACACCCTTCGCTTTGATCGTCTTGCCCAGGAGCACGCAGAGGTGCCCCAGATCGACGTAGTCCGCGTACTCGTACGACTGCACCTGCGTGCGAACCATCCGCAGCGCAGGCGCGGTCGCGGGCAGCGACGCTGCCAGCGCATCGCCGAGCTTGCTCAGCGCCGCCATCACCGGCTCCGTTGCCGACGTGTCCACCGCCGACTGAGTCACGTTCTGCTCGCCGATGCTCTTGTATGAGCGGATGTAGGCGTCCACGATCTTCGTGGCGGTCGCCGAGGCACTGAGATTCTCCTTGAGGATCGACAGCACGCGGTCATACGGCCAGCCGTCTCCCGGTTCGGTCTGCTCCGAGCCGACGATGTACTCGGCCCGTCGCCTTAGGTGGTGCGCGATCTCCACCATGTTCATGAGACACGCGTCGAACCCCAGGATCGCAATGCGGTTCTGAGGCCCGGTGCCGACGGCGCGGAACACCCCGTCGACCTCGTTCATGTCCAGCGCGGTCCCGGAGTCGTCGTAGGCGATGTCCCGGCGCGGAAGGCGCGTGCGAAACCCCGCGCCATGGTTCCAGACGACCACGACGCGCTTTTTCGCCGGGTAGCGGGTGAGGCCCCAGTTCAGGGACGCTCGCAAGGTCTCGGGATCGCCAGAGTCGAGCTCGGGCAGCCGGTCGATCACTACGCGGTGCGCCTCACCCGTCGCGTCCGGCTCCGAGATCTCATAGCGCACGACCCCGTCAAACGCACCCTGGGTGTCGATCTGGACCGCGGCATGCACCGCGTTGGAAGAACCAACCTGGCACAACTCACGGATGTCCTCCAAGCCCGCTTCGCTGAGGTTGTTGTCCGCCGCGATATACGCGAGAAACGCCCACGGTTTCTGGGGAAGCGATTTCTTCTTTGCCATGCTCGATCTCCTCTTGTGGCGCGCGGACGTCGAGCAAGGGAAAGACAGCCCTTGCGTCCACGCGTGCTCCTCAAGGTTGCTGGAGCGTTACCCCAACGGTCATCCGTGGACCGTGGCGACGCATGTACGTGATAGCTCGGAGTCTCGGATAAAAGCCGCGGCATCCTCTGAAGTGGACTCGGTGTCCCTCCTCATCCCCCGGGTCGGCGATCTCCGTGTTTCCACATACGAGGTTCATCGAACTCCACGGATGCCACTTGCACGCAGTTCGTGTGAAGTGATCAGGCGTGCGGGGCGGAGTGTGGAGCACGGAGAGAGACGATACGCGAAGTTCGCCGCGAGGGGGAGAAAGGTTGTTTAAGTGGAGATCGATCGCCGACGCGCAGCGCCGCGTCAATCGACGACTGTATGCATTCGAGGTTAGAAGCCTTGTCACTCTTTCCAGTAGGCATGGGGTAGGAGGAAACTCATGAGGATTCGAAAAGGCGCTCTCTGTCTCTCATTCTCAACACTCCTGGTTGTTGTGGTCACCCCAACTGTGCTGGCCGGTCCACCGCGCTACGCACATCAGTACGCAACAAGCGGTACAGGCACAGATTCGGATCCTTATTTGGGGTGGGGGTCCGCGATTGCCGCGGACACGGAGGTGATCTTCCAGAAGGGATTCTTTGAATCCCCTGTCACCGCGACAAGCTTGCCTGGAGGAACGGTCCTCACGGGTGTCGACGGCACCATTGTGCGCTGGCCGGCCAACCGCTCTTCTGTAAACCCCATTTTCCAGATCGCAGCTAGCACCAATAGCGTCGTCATCCGGGGACTGCACTTCGAGCCGGGCGTTACCGTTCCTGCGGACGGAGTCTCTTCCCAGGGAGGCGGAGCATACGTAAACATCGGTACGGACGGCAGCTCTTCTGTGGTGACGAACGTGACGATTGAGGGTTGCCGCTTCGGTATTGCCCGCTACTCCACCGTAGGTGGTGGTGGAACAGCGTACCAGATCGAGGTCACAAGCAGTGTCGAGAGTCTCGTCATTCGGAATAACAGGATGGATGCAGCGACCCACAACGTGTACCTCCACCAGGGCAGTGGGACTCAGCAATACACTTACAAAGGCCTTGTGTTTCAGAACAACAGCGTAGCCTTCAGTCAAAGCCGTGCCTTTTTCGGGTCGGTCGTTTCCATCGGAGATGTCTATGCTCCCCCCCCCAATTACCCCGCGACCTTTGAGCACGTGATGATCGTTGGGAACGCGATTCGGGGCAACAACGGGACATTCGACATCATGATCGCTGGTACGAACCTGCTCGTTGCCGACAACAGTGTGTTCTCGGATAACGTCGACGGGTTCTCCTTCCAAGTCGGGGTTTTTCCGCGTACATCGGTTGTCTATGCGAACAACAACTGCTACGCCGAGCCGTCTGGCGAGAACGGGAAGATGCTGGACCCGAACTGCGATCTCAAGTTGGTAAGTACCACCAATGGCACAGTGGTGGGCAACGTGCTCCGCGGAAAATCCCTTGCCAACAGAGTGGAAACCGTATACTCGACGAACGTACTCGTGTCCGCGAACACTGTGGATGTGGCAAGGACGAGTGTCAGTTCGTCGGACACATGCTACTCCATCGGGAGATCGAGCTTCGTCACCTTCGATTCGAATTCATGCCACAACACAGGAGACCGAGTGTTTAATGTCTGGGGCAGTACTGGAGAAGTACACGACCTGACGCTGACCAACAACCAACTCTACACGACCGCGGGTTCTGCGATCGCGTCCTATTTCTTTGACTTCAGTACCGCTTCCGCGTCCAATGTGACGGTCCGAGGGAATCGGGTGTGGGGCCAGAACCTGACGGGTTCGTTTCTTACGGGATCGGTGACGGCCCTGAACAAGCACGGAAATCAGGAAACTGTAGGCGAGACTGGTTGGAGGATCGGCAGCGATCAGGTGGACGACATCACAGGCACGGGGTTGATGGTGTCCGCCGGCGCGCTCTCCATCAACAGCACAGTCGCGACGCTGTCGGGAAGCCAGACGCTCACCAACAAGATGATCGATACAGCGGGAGGGAACACCGTGAAGGTCAATGGCAATACGCTCTCAGCGAGCGCTGGTTCGGCAACGATCACGGTACCAAGCGTGACGGACACACTCGTGGGACGAGGGACAACAGACACACTTACCAACAAGACAGTGGATGTCGAGGCTGCCGGAAACACCATCAGGACGATGGAGACAGTGTTCCTCCCCGCAGGAACGTGCAAAGGTGGCACGGCGAATTCATCGGCGTGGAATACCACGTTGGCGAACGGAGCCACATTTCAGTGCAGCGGCTCCAATGTCTACAAAGCGCAGATGAACTTCGCAGACGGCACCGCAGTGAACAATGCCTACACCGTCACCAGGCTTCCGTCCGACTGGACCGGGAACATCGACATGGAACTTCAGTGGTTTGCGAACGCGAGTGACAGTTCAGTCGCGGTGGTGTGGCAGGTCGCAACGGCCTGCGTGGGTGATGGCGAGGGCGTGGACCCGGCGTGGAATACGGCACAGCTTGTGACTGACTACGCGAAGGCGGTGGCGAATCAGGCAAACACTGCAACAATCACGAATCTGACCACGACCGGGTGCGCCGCGGGCGAGTTGTTGTACCTCAAGTTGTTCCGTGAGGCCCTTCACGAGGAGGATACGTTGGCCGTGGCGGCATCGGTGCTGGGAGGGGCCGTGAAGCTTCGTCGGGCGCAATAGGCCCCCGACAGTCGGGCGCGAGCGCGATATCGGAAGCGGAGGTGCAGCGCGATCTTGGATCGGCGCAGTATGAGGTCTCCAACGCTGGATAGCGCCTGTTCCTGCACGTCCTGTGCGCGATCCCGCGACGTTGTTTCACCGACGGCAGTCTCGCCAGGACTTCCCGAAGTCCTACGCGGAGGCCGCATGACCTGCTACACTCTTCTCTGCGAAGCCAGGAGCAGTGACGAAGAAAGAAACCATCAGCTCGCCGTGGGCGCTCCTCGCCGCGATCGCGGCACTGTACGTGCCGTTCGCGTTCCTGGGCTACGGGTCGGACCGGGACGCGTACTCCGTCATGCGGGTGGGGCGACGGCTCATCCGGGATGGCGTCTACGACATGTCGCGGCACCCGGGCTACCTCGTGCACGAGGTAGCGACCGGTATGCTCGACGGACTCGGGCGCGGGCTGGGCGTGGGCGGTAGCCTGGCGACGAACCTCGGGACGGTCGCCCTCGCTCTCGTCGCCGTCGGTGCGTTCCACGGCGCGCTCCGCCGTCTCGCTGTTCCCCGCCCGACTGTGCTCGCAGCAGGGTTCGCATTGCACCCCGCCTTGTGGCCGGTCGCCGCGACCACGATGGACTACGCGTGGGCTCTCGCGCTCCTGCTGGCGGGGTGGGTGGCGCTGCTTGATCGGCGGTGGGCGTGGGGAGGCGTGCTCCTCGGGCTTGCCGTCGGTGCGCGGTTCACATCCGCTCTGGCCGTGCCGGCGCTGGTGGTGCACGCCACATGGGGGGCGCGTCGGAACGACACTGGCGGTGTGTTCGTCCACCCCGCCTTCCCCGCGTTGGGGCTGGCGGCGGCACTCGGCGCGGCGTGCTACCTCCCGGCCGCGGCGGAGGCGGGGTGGACGCTGAACTTCCTGCGGCCCGCGGGGATGGGCGAGGCGCTGTGGACCCCGCTCCTGCGCGTGGGGCGGTGGGGGTTCAAGAACCTCCACGTTTGGGGTCTCACGGGGTCGGTGGCGCTCGTCGGCGTGGCGGTGTGGACGCTCGCGTGCGGACGCGCGGCGTTCATCGGACGCGGGCCGCTCATTGCCCTCGTCACGGGGGTCGTGATCGCTTACGAGGTGCTTTTTGTCGCTTTCCCGCTGGAATCAGAGTACCTGATCCCCATCGTGCCGTTTGTGCTGCTCGCGCTCGGGATCGCGCTCGGGCGGCACCCTCGCGTGCTGGCGGTCGTGCTCAGTGTGGTCGCTCTCCACAACGCGGTGAGCGTGAGCCTTGCGCGTCCGGACCGGCCGCTCGCGGCGCAGGGCGCCGTGCTAGGGCCGTGGATCGAGCCCGGCACGTTGGTATGGGACACGTGGCTCCGCCTCCACCTCCGCGGGTGCGAGAGCGCTGCATGCGCCGACGCAGCGACCGCCGACGCCCTCGGGGTGAAGCGGTAACTTCTCTAAGTTGTCGCTGTTGCCCATCGCGTGGGCGTGGTGGCCTGACAGGCCCCCCAAGGACCTGTACTGAGACGTTTCTCCTCTCTCTCGAGGGCCAAGGTACCTTTCCAGAGGGAGCGAGGTCTGCCGCCATGAGCTGGAACAAAAAGGACGACATGACCGACCGCTCCATCCGGAGCGTCTGATCCGTCTCGGCACGGAGCGTCTCGCCGACGAGCTGATGCATCTGGCGTCGTCGGCCGACGCCGTGTCTGAGCGGCTCGACCTCCTCGCGCGCCGAGTCCGCGGCGGGGAGCTTCGTCCACACGGCTCACGCTGACAGACGTGGCAACTGGGTGGACGAGAGTTTGCGCTTGATTCACTTCGAGGTGCCCACCCCCGCCCCCTTCCGGCAACGTCAGCTCGGTTCCAATTGGTTCATTCATTGGTCATGTTCGTTCTACGTTGGTTAATTCTTCGACCTTTCGCGCAGAACGGAACCGGAAGAAGCCGGGTACGGCAAACCACCCAACCCTCTGGAAAAGATGAGATGATACATCGGTAACACTTGACGACCTCTGCCCACTTGGTAACCTTGGGTCATATGCCGAAGAACGTCACCATCAATGAACTAGCCACCATGATCGCTCAGGAGTTCAACACGACCCGGGAGCACACCGGTCGGGGATCCGGGGCTACTGTGTGCATGTGGATCGTCTCAAGGACTTCCTGCGACAGCACGGTGTAGCGTTCCAGGAATCGTGAGACGGCAGTATGCGACGACTCCCCAACGGCATGATCGCGATCATCGCGGGATCCATTCCGGGTCCGAAACTTCTGGACATCGAAGTAACCAACAACTTCCCGCTGTTGGCGCTGGAAAGCAAATCGTTCCTGCTTCAGCCGGAGCACTCTGCCGAGGACCTCAGTGGGTATGACCACGTGTCGGTGCCGCCGGACCTGCGGCTTCACGTATCTGGGCCGCACGACCATCTATTCTTCAATGCTGAGCCGGTGTGGGACTTCGTGGATAGCGTGAGTGCCGGTGTATTCCACTACTTCTCCTTCATAGGCCTACCACGCCACCGAGTCCCGCCCTTGGTGGAGGAAGGGGAGACGAAGACGTGGCATCAAGGTGCTCTCATCGATCCGTTTCCTGATGCGGAGTGCAACAAGATGACCCGAGTTTTCGTGGACTGTTTTCTCCATCATCTACCGATCAACACCGAGGATCTGGAGAAGGCGCCCCATGCCATGTCCGGCATGCGTCTCGCGCGGGACCGGAACGGACCGTTGTTCGGGCCTTTCGCGTTCTCCGGGTTCCAACGGCGTACCACGCCACGAGACGTTCCTTTCACGATTCGCATGGGTTACGTGGAAATGGAAGACAGTAATGCGGTGTACCTCTACACGCCCCTGGAGGTTTTCCAACGGAGGCCTCGAAGTCGGTCCAGCAACCCTTGACTTCCGTCGTGCTTGTCGGACGCGGGCTTCTGCGCCAGCAGCTCATACAGCCGCAACACCCCTTGGGCCATCTCTCGTGCCTCATCGTCGGCGATCTCTTCCCCGAACGCTTCCTTGTACGCTGCCTTGAACTCCTCGATGTCTTGCATCGAGGCTATATGTCACTCACCAAGGACGATTTACACGCCATCGACACGATCGTCGAAAAGCGGGTCAAGGAAGGAACTGAGGAGCTGGCTGAGATGGTCAGCGAGGGCTTTGAGAACACCGCGACCAAAGCAGACTTTGAGAGCCTTCACAAGGATGTCACCGAGCTCAAGGAGGACGTGTCTGCGATAACCGGTCACATCGAGAAGATTGAGGACACTTTTGCCATGCCCAAGGAGGAACGCCTCAGGGTGCGGCGATAGCGAACAGAACACTGCCGGGGACGGCAAACCACCCACCCTTGTCACAAAGGCTGGTTTTGGTAGACTGAACGGCGCCTGGGAATCAGGCGGCCCTACAGGGCAGAATTGCAAGGTCAGGCATCGCTGTCAGAATCTTGTCGGTCATCGTTCGCCATTCTTCCCTCTGAGACCCTGCAAAAGTTCGAACGTCCTCTACGAAGGCCCACCAGTCAGAATGATTCGCCGTTCCGGTCCATTGCCGGAACGGTTTTTTCGCTTCCATGAGCAGTTTTCTGTCGGTGAGCGTGGGGTTCGAACCCACGACTTCGATGATCGCGCGTTTCGTCGGTTCGTCTCCGGCGGAGAACCGGGAAGCCGCCTGATTGCTGAACGAAACGAGGAGCTGCGCGGGTTCGAACTGTTGGTCTGCCGGTCCGACCGCTTCAGCACTCTGGTCCAGCCGAATGCGCTCCCGCTCGAGTTCGGCGCGTTGTGCGGTGTATTCATCGTCGGTGAGGAGGTCCCGGACGCGTAACCGCGTCAGGTTCTCCCGCTGCCGTTCGAGCGCGGCCTGGGCCTGCTTGACGGATCGTTCCTGCACGGCGCGCAGAGCGCCACGGTCACGCGCGGACCGTTCCAAGCGTGGCAGCGCCCACCGGTTGATGGGCTCAGGGAGCACCAGGCTTCCCAGGAACTCCGCGAGCTGCTCCTCAAGATCGAGAACGGGTAGGTATGGCTGTCCGCACCGATAGTCGAGACGGCGCTTCGAGCAGTGGTAGTACGTGTAGAGGTACCCGTAGCGGTTTTTCTTGGTCTCGGCCGTCACGAAGAACCCGCACTCCCCGCACCGGATCATGCCGGTGAAGGCGAACTCGTGGGTCTTGCGCCGTGGGCGCCCGGGTCGACCCAGAATCTCTTGGACACGATCGAACTCGTCGAGCGTCACGACGGCCCGGTGTTTCCCGGGATAGGTTCTTCCCTCCCGCTCGATGACGCCGGCGTAGAAGGGATTTGTGAGGATGCGATAGACGGCGGAGAGCGCCAGCGGGGCGCCGCCGCTGCGTCTGCGTTTCACGGTCCGAAGCCCCCAGTCGTGAGTTGCGATCTCCCAGATTCGCCGGGGGGTACAGGTACCGGAGAGCATCAGCTCCCACATCTTCCGGACGAGGGGGAACCGATCGGGGTCGGAGACGATGGTCTTGGTCTCCCTGTCGTTGAGGTAGCCGGTCGGGGCAGGTCCTGGTAGCCATCCTTGCTCGACTTTCGCGCGGTTCCCGCGGCGGACGTTCTCGGAAAGGCTGTCCACGTAGTACTTCGAGTACCCGAAGATGATGGACAGCATGAACTTGCCCTGGGGGTTGTTCTCGAAGGTGAACGTGGCGAACTTGAGATCCGTCAGGTGGGCCGTGTCTAGGGAGTAGATGATCCGGCCGCCGTCGACGGAGTTCCGGGCCAGACGATCCGGATGCCAGGAGATGAGCCCTTCGGCCTCCCCGCGATCAATCCGCCGGAGCATCTCGTCGAAAAGCGGCCGTCCTGGCTTCTTGGCGCTGAACGACTCCTCGAAGACCGCCGCGATTTCGACACCCGGCCACGACGGGATCTGCCGTTCGAGCTCTCGCCGCTGCGACTCGATGGAGAGAATCTGCCGATCCTCGTCCTCGCTGGACTTGCGGCAGTAGACAAAGTACTTCATGTGTGTGTTGTGAGACCGCGGCCTGCGTGCACTCCCTCCCGGGAGGCCGCCGCGGTCGTTTTGTTGATGGCTTTCGACCTTTGCCTGAGCCTACCGCGGAGAGGCTTTCTCATCAAGTGGCTCCCGCCCCTCCGGCAGCGGGGTCGCGAGAAGTTCGTAGAGCCGAAGGACGCGTGACGCCATCGCGCGCGCTTCGCTCTCGGTGATCGATTCGTTGAACGCCTCCTCGTACGCCTTCTGGAATTCGGCGAGGTCCTGGTCGGTCAGTTCCATGGCTGTACCGTACCGCGAGCGCGTTGTTCTCCAAGGGAGCGTGCCGGGTCGCAGTCGGCACGTTATGTCGCCAGCGAGGCCGCAAAAGATCAAGTCAAGACTCTTGGATTGGATCTGGTTCGCGAAGTCATTGACTTTGACTGGCCGGCGGAGAAACGGTGTCTACCAATTCCTCGGTCCGCACGATCCGTGAATCATCCGGACCGAAGTAGGCGATTTTCGTGGAGCGCAGGTCCAATTCCTCGGGGTGCGCGATCGTAAAGGTCGTCTTCGGCGTGCTCATGGCATCGCCGTAGCTTGCGAAGTCTAGCGTCGGTCCCCGCTTCTGAATGAGAACCTTGGCCTCGAAGTAGTAGTGCGGAATGGAAGAATTGTCTATCAGAGCCGTCACCAGCAACTCCTTGCGCTCAGGGTCATAGAAAACCACAACTTTGATGCCAACGTAAAGCATGAATTCCTGGGATACGAAGGAGTGCTTACCATCTCCACAAACAACACGGACACGGTTGACTTTCCCTCGCTCGCGTTCCAGGAGAATCCTGTTGTAGGAGTCAGGAGAGAAGAGAACACGTTGCTCCGTCGAAGACGTCCTGATCCCTTCGGATCTCCGGAGAGTTTGCACGTTTTCCAGAAAGCACTCCAGGTTCGCGGCACTCCCGCGTGACTTCCAGGTGGCTGCCAGCGTGTCCAAGTCCACGGCGAGGCCGTGCGCCTCTGGTGCGGTGCTCTCGAGGTGAAAATCGGTGAGTGCAAGTTCGTTGGAGGTGAGAACCGTGCGAACGAACATGGCCACTCCACCTAGAAACAGGACGCCGGTGACCCCATACACGACGAGCGACTCGACGAACCGCTGCTTGAGAGCTTGCTGCAAGAGGCGGAAGTCCTGCTTACTCACGAGCGCCGACAGCTCTCCATCGGCCGTCAATTTGACTTGTAGCTGAGTTGGTGTGAGACGGGAGTATTCTACGGGTGTATCCGGGCGCGCCACCCGCAGCCGATCGATGATGCGTTTTCTGATGTCGTCACCGGCGCGATTATGTCGAAGAAGCTGATAGATGACGAACCCTACGAGGCCCAGGATCGCCGGCAGTGATGCGAGAAACGTGTTGATGGTCATGTGCTTCCGCTGACAGCGAATGGCGAACCACACCGCGCCACGTGCAAGAGTAACCTAAAGGCACGCCGCCGTGGAGCTGTATTCCTTCGTTCCTGACAGCGGCGGTCCGCAGCCTCTGCCTGCGGAACCGGCTCCCCAGTTGACAGGCGGCATTGAAGCTCGCTGAGGCGTTTGTGAAGGCCGTGGATGTTCATCGTGGGGTGATGGCCGCGCTTTGTTCACTTGGGTTGACTCTCGATCTCGAAGACTTCAAACTCCTCGGGAAGGTACCCTTGGCCCCGAGTCGGACCGACCGCCACCCAGCGAGGGACTCCGCCTCCCCATCCGGGGTGTCAGTGGCGGTAGGCCGGCCTAGCCGAGGCAGTGCAGCCGGGGGCGGACGAGGGCGCTTGACGGTCCCGTCTCAAGGAGGTATCCTCAAAACTGATTAATCAATATCTGATTGGCCGAAGGAGGCCAATGGCTAAGAACATCGCTATGCCTGTCACCATTCCCGCCGCCATCGCGCGGACCCAACTCGGATCGCTTCTGAAGCAGATCTCCCACGGCAAGGCGCGCTTTGTGATCACGAAGGGTGGCAAGCCCACCGCCGTGCTTTTGGGAGTCGAGGATTTCGACGACATCATCGAGGAGCTTGACCCTACCTTCCAGAAGAGCCTCAAGATCGCTGCCAAGGAGTACGAAGCCGGGAAGGCGATCACGCTCCGGGACTATCTGACGAAACGCCTTACGCGGTAGGCCATGCGCGGCCCCTTCACGGTCCAACTCACCCCGAGCTTTCTTCGGGACCTCGAGGCCCTGCCCCGCAAGGAGCAGAAGCGGATCGTTGCCGCACTCGAGCGGCTGGAATCCGAGCCCTTCGGTCCGCCTCCCCACGTGAAGAAACTTAAGGGTGAGGGTGTGGGTGAGTGGCGGTTGAGGGTTGGGGTCTATCGAGTCCGCTATGATGTTGTCCGGCATGATGTTGTCCTGTACCGGGTGCGGCACCGGAAGGAGATCTATCGCGGCTGACCCAACCAACCATACTTTTCTATGGACTGAAGCCTATGAGCAACATCCCATTCACGCCTTACGACTTCTTCGCGTACCTCTCCTCCGGCGGCCTGCTTGTTGCGGCAGTGGATGTCGTTTTCGGTCGCCAATGGCTCTTGCAGGACAAGGTAAGTGTTGTCGCAGGCGTGTTTCTCCTCCTGCTCGCGTACACTGCGGGTCATCTCGCGGCGCATTTCTCGGCGCTCGTGCTTGAGCAAGGGCTTGTAAGGCGGGTTCTAGGGAATCCGTCCGCCGTTCTTCTTGGCGAGGCTCGCCGCTCTTGGGTCGTGCGTCTATTCCCAGGTTACTACAGGCCACTTCCCGCAGAGACTCGGGCTCGCGTCAAGGACCGGGCAACAAGCGAGGGAGCACCGGAAATGAGCGACGCGCTCTTCCTTCATGTCTATGCTGCTGTCACCAGAGAAAAGGACGCCCAGGAGCGGCTCGATCAGTTCCGCAATCTCTATGGGTTCTCCCGAAACGTCGCATTCGCATTCTTCGTTTCGGCCGTCATCCTCCTCGTCGGGGACGCCTGGGGAAGCGCCGGAGCGGGGTACGGTTGGGCAACGGGAAGTGCACTCCTGGGCATTGGCATGCTCTATCGCTACTTGAAGTTTTATCGGCAGTTCACGTTCGAGCTTTTCCTGCGGTACGCGGGTACGGCGCGAGAGGACAGTCCAACGAGGAGCCTATGAACGCCGTTCTGCGGGTGATCGTCTTCGATGTCGAGCATGGCGCGTGCGTCTTCATCAAAACTCCCACGGGCCACGGCCTGATGATCGACTGCGGAAGGAAGGACAGATTCTCCCCTGCGAGGTACATCGCAACTCACGAGGCATCCGGTCTGACGCCTCACAACGGTCACATTCTCACCAAGCTCGTGGTAACCCATCCCCACGACGACCACATCGAGGACATCGACAACGTGAAGACGTTGCTCCCGCCCGCGATTCTTCTCCGACAGCACTACGTGTGGGAGCAGCTCAAGATCGACCCGCGAGGTGACTACTCGAACCTGGATTCGTACGTAGCCTGGCAGCAGACGTACAACCAGCCGGCCACCGCGCCTGACCTGGGAATCGAACTGGGCGCGCACAGCCTCTCTCCAGCCGAGGCCGGGCAGCTTGGCGAGTCAAGCTTCGTGAACAACTCGAGCTTCGCGATCGTGGTACGCTACCAGGGCCCACGCTATTCATGGAAGTTTCTTATTGGTGGCGACCTCGAATCGACAGGGTGGAAGGCGCTGCTGGCGCGGCCGCACTTTCGAGAAGCCGTAAAGGGAACCGCCTTCTTCATCGTGTCCCATCACGGGCACACCTCGGGCTACTACAAGGAGCTCTTTGACGCCTTTGGCGCGAGACCAATCGTGAACATCGCGTCTGTTCATAGGAAGGACGAAAGTGTGGACCCCGCCTACTCGAGAGAGGATCACGCCATGGGCGTGAACCTAGCGGGCCAAACGCGCCGAATGATGTCGACGCGCTCCGACGGTTCGATCGTGGTTGAGATCGACGACACGGATCAGTATTCCGTGTACCCGTATCGTCTTGTCGACAACGAGTGAGCAGGGCTAAGCACCGCGATGTTGAAATTCGCTGGGGTTCGTCGCCAGAGATCAGGAACCGGCCGCACCCTTCGCCCCTGGCTGGTAGTTGGGGTAGACGCTGAGAACCTGATCTTTGTCGAGAAGCGGCAGGAGTGAGCGGTCCACTTCGTAGTCGATAGCAGATGCAAGGACACCGGGGGCCTCGCGCCACGGCACCTCGAAGGATTCGAGGTCAGTAGGGTGCCTGTATTGGATCTTCGTGGGGTCGTCGCCGGCCTGGATGCGGAGGCGGCCCGTGATGTTGTTGAGGGACATGGCGATGAGATGAAGGGCGTTGCCGAAGTTGACGGGCGACCAGTTGCGCAGCCGCCGGCGACTCCGAAAGTTGATCCCATCTCCCTTCGCCAAGGACTCCACCGCGAAGATCACTGAACCGTACTCGCTGCCTCCAAGGCTCACCATCTTTTCGGGCGGGCATTGCACGCCGGGAACCTCCTCGGGGCCGATGGCCAAGGTGAAGCCGCCGGATTTGGCGCGGAAGCCGTGCTTGATGCTGTTGTATTCGTCCTGAAACTCCTTATTGAGGAAGTCCGTGGCGAACCGCTGCCAGAGCCGTGCGTAGCCTTCCTTGATCGCTTGGGTCCGCTGAAGAACGAGCCCCTCGTGGACCACGGCCGAGAGGTCGTTCCACTTAAGGATCTTGGCGTGGAGCTTCGTGAGGACCGGCTTTCCACTCCCGATCTTGCCGATGAGAGAGGCAAGCTCGTGGTTTCGGTACTTCGCGAGCCAGCCGTAGACACACTCCGGAGCCTGGATCAGAGCTCCCAGGAAAGCGAAGAGCGCCTCCAGGCCGTGGCTGTACGCCGCCCGGAGGCTCAGGGCGGCCGCCTGGGCATTCTCGCCGTCGAGTTGCGCCGCGTGAACGTCGGCAAGGTAAATGAAGTAGGTACAGTCAACGCGTGCGAGAAACTCGCGATTGCGTTCGAGTATCTCTGGGTCTTGAACACAGATCGGCCTCGTATCTACCGCAAAGCGAGCAAAGTCCACAACGCACCTCGAGGTGAGACTAGCACAGCAGAAACATAGGCTCCTCTTTCAAGACGCTGGGCGACCGTCGTGTCGGCAACTCCTCCCGCCTATGCGCGCTTCCCCTCCGCGGCGTACGCTGACCGATGATGACTCACCCGCTCCCACGCCACCTCGTCGCTCAGTACCACGAGGCTCTCCCGCTCCGTATCCGCCGCCATCTCAATGCTCGCGGCATCACCGACCCCGCGATCGACCTGCACCTCCTCGGCTGGAACGGCGAGCGGATGACGCTCCCAATTTTCGACCGCGAGGGGCACCTCGCGTTTTTCAAGCTGGCCAAGGACCCAGGCGACACCCACCCCGGGCCCAAGATGCTCGCTACGCCGGGCGCCCGAGCCGAGCTGTACGGCTGGGAACGCGTTAACGCAAAACCCTGCCGGATCGTGGTCTCTGAGGGTGAGTTCGACCGGCTGGTCTTGGAGAGCAACGGGTTCGCAGCGGTCACCTCGACGGGCGGAGCCAACGTTTTCCGCCCGCAGTGGGCTGAAGTCCTCCGGGAGGTCCCGAAGGTTTTCCTCTGCTTCGATCGCGACGAGGCGGGCCGGAAGGGCTCCCACAGGGTGGCCCGGATGATCCCTCACGCCCGGATCGTCGAGCTTCCCGAGGGGGTCGGCGAGGGTGGCGACGTCACCGACTTTTTCGTCCGGCTCGGCAGGTCACGCGAGGACTTCGAGAAGCTCCTCGGTGCAGCCAGGTCGTTACTGCCCGAGAAGAAGCTGCCGCCACCGAATTCTTTGCCCACGCCGGTGGCCGGCGCCAACAGCAAAATTGCCCGCATCAAGTCCAAGATCACCCTGGAGGACCTGGTCGGCCGCTACATGCCCCTTCGCAGGGTGGGTCGCACGTTCGTCGGGCGGTGCCTGTTCCACGACGACCACGCCCCCTCATTCGTCGTCTACCCGGACGACCAGCACTTCCACTGCTTCGGCTGCGGCGCCCACGGGGACGCCCTGGACTTCCTGATGAGGATTGAGAAACTCACCTTCCCCGAGGCAGTAGAGACACTGAGACGCGCCGCATGACCGAGACCCTCCAACAGGCGGCCGAGACCGCCAAGAAGCACCATGCCAGGCCGATCATCTCGGCCGTACTGGCCGACGGCACAATCGTCGAGACGATCCACCGGCCCGAGGAGCACCGGACGCTCTTCGCCGTGGGCAAGGACACCGACTTTCGTTACGAGACGAGCCTCCTCGCCGACGGCGAGCGCCTGGTCCCGTACTCTCCCCGCAACAACCTCCTCCGAAACGAGGTCGTGCTCCTCCCCTCGGAACCCACCGAGTATGAGACCGACGAGGCGCTCGTCGCCGAGATCACCTCCTTCATCCACCGCTTTGTGGACGTCTCGCCCCTATTTGAGAAGGTCGCGAGCTACTACGTCCTCCTGTCCTGGGTCTACGACGCCTTCAGCGAGCTTCCGTACCTGAGGCTCCGCGGTGACCCCGGTTCCGGGAAAACCCGCTTCCTCCTGACCGTGGGCTCTTTGTGTTACAAGCCCATCTTCGCGAGCGGGGCTTCGACGGTCTCCCCCCTGTTCCGCATTCTGGATGCTTTCCGGGGGACTCTTGTCATCGACGAGGGCGACTTTCGGCTGTCGGACGAACGGGCGGAGATCGTGAAGATCCTGAACAACGGAAACGCCCGCGGGTTTCCGGTGCTACGGAGCGAGGCCGCGCCCAGCGGCGAGTACAATCCCACGGCCTACGCCGTCTTCGGCCCGAAGCTCGTCGCCACGCGTGGCTTCTTCGAGGACCGGGCCCTCGAGAGCCGGTGCCTGACCGAGGAGATGGGGCTTTCCCGGCTGCGCGAGGATATCTCCATCAGCATGCCGGCTGGTTACAAGGCCGAGGCCCTCGCGCTGCGGAACAAGCTGCTCTTGTTTCGCCTCCGGAACCGTTTCAAGCATCAAGCGGTCGAGGAATTCGTCGATCGCGCGATCGAGCCGCGCTTGAACCAGATCTTCGTGCCGCTTCTCTCGATCATCGAGGACCCGAAGACCCGCGGGGACCTGCGCGAGCTGGCCCGCCGCTACAACCGAGAACTCGCGGCCGAGCGGGGGATGGGTGTGGAGGCGCAGGTCCTTGAGGTGATCCGGGATCTCCTGGCGCAGGGGGAGGGCCGGCTGCCCCTCAAGGACGTCACGAGCTGGTTTTCTGACCGCCACGGCGAGGACTACGACCGCAAGATCACGACGAAGTGGATCGGCTCGGTGATCCGCAAGCGCCTGCGCCTCGCCGCGCACAAGACCCACGGAGAGTCCGTGATCCCCCTGTCGGAGGTCCCGAAGCTCAAGGTTCTCTTCGAGCGGTACGGAGTATCCACGACCGAGACCGGCGGCGACCATATGCCCGCGGGTGACTTGGGTGACATGGGGGACTTCGTGGAGGGGAGGGGAACACCGGAGCCTCCTCAAGAACCGCTAAGCTGAGCTTCGCGGTTTCTTCAAGACCCGGGGCGTTCCCCGTTCCGGAATGATGTCACCGAAGTCACCGATGTCACCCGGGTGGTGGAAACGGCAGCAATCTACCCAGCTCCGGTCCGCACCGCTGCATCGAGGCGGCGGTGGAGCAATGAGGCGAGCGTGAGCATGTCCAGAGCATCCTGCTCGTCGATGCGCCACATGATCTTCGGAGCATGCGCGGTGGTATTCCGGAACACCCCGAACATGCCCTTCATGAGATTCACGAACCCCCTGTGTTCGCTCCGTTCGGTCTCGGTCTGGAGCGAGTTGAACGCGACACAGGGCAACCCTCCGTGGCGAAGTCCGAAGGCCTCATCGACCAGCTGTGCGCCGTCCGACGTAAGACCGGAAAGACTTCGGATCTTGTCAGCGACACTCTTCGTCGCTTCGAACACGGCGTGGAAGTAGTTGTCCTGCAGCAGCTCGGCCTTGCAAAACCGAAGAACATCCGCGTGAACCCTCCGGTCCTGGAGAGTCTGGCGGAGGCGGCCCGCCCGCTCCTGCGCCGCGGAGATCGTGCGTGCTGTTTCTACGCGCTTGAGCGTGCCGTCTTCCTGAACCGAGAGACCGCTGAATGCCAATACGACGTTCAGACGGGTCCGTCGGTCCTCAAACGCCATCCTCTCGTGCACGTAGCGAACGGGGTTCATGGCCGCGAGGATGAAGGCCACGACGTTGTTCGCACACCGGTCCTCCTGCTGCTGAGCCGCGAGCGCCAAGTGCAGTCGATATCGCTTGGTTGTGGAGGGTTCGGGATCTGGGATGTTGCGTTCCTGGAGCAGACGCCCGATCTCACTGCCTGTCAGGCCGCCGCCCGTATCTCCCAGAACATCGCAGATCGCCTGCAACACATGATCGTCGAATGCCTCAAACGCCCCCATCGTACGAGATTCCTGATGTCGATCGCTCCAACGGAGGAAGTGGTCCCGCGAATTACTTACCCGCCAGCCTCTTCGCCAGCCTGATCGCCGCGTGATACCCGTTCTTCGCCTGCACGGCCTTGACCCTGGCCTTCTGGGCCGGCTTGAGCTGCCGCAGGGAGCCGAGATAGCGGCCGTGGAGCCTGAGTGCGGCGCGCCGCTGGGGGGAGAGCTTCTGGCGCCGCCGACGCGCGGGAGCCTTTGCAGCCTGACGGAGCAGTGGCGCGAGGCGCAGTAGGGCGCGCTCAATGGCGCGGAATGACCGCCGAATCTCGCGGATCTGCTTCTGAACCGGGTTCCGTCGTACCACCACAGCCTCCCTACTCTTGGATGGAACGGGTCGCACAGCCTACCACATCGGTCAGGTGGGACGGTCCTCTCCGTGCGACAATGCGGCCGTGAGCAGGGCCGACGAAGGTCCATCGTTTCGTCCGTGCCCCTTCTGTCAGGGGTCCGGCCGTTGCGTGAAATGCGACGGGAAGGGTGTTCGCAGCGGGAAGAGAGACTGGCTTGGCCGCGATCAGATTCGGACCTGCAGCGCGTGCGAGGGTTTGGGGCGGTGCGGGCTCTGCAAGGGCACGGGCCGTGTGGCTGGGGAGGATTGATCGAAACTCCCGTTCTTCCACCTGTTGGCCACAGCTTTCACTCACGTCTTCCACACTGACGCCTCGACTGTGCCGCTCCCGGCACACCCGGGCACCTATGAAAAACAGGACAGTTCGCTACCATGCGAGAAAAAAAGCATGGCATCCAAACTTGAAAACTACCTGCGGACCTACCGCAGAAGGGCCGGGCTCTCCCAGGGCGAGATTGCTCTCCTTCTGGGAACGGCAAGCGGGACGCGCGTTGCCCGCTACGAGCGGTTCAACCGCGAGCCTGGTCTCCATACCGCGCTCGCCTTCGAGATCATCTTTCACGCCCCAGCCGAGGACCTCTTCGCGGGCCTCTACGACCGGATCGAGCGTGAAGTCCGGCATCGTGCTGAGCTTGTCGTTCGAAAGCTCGAAGCCGGAAAGCAGGACCGACTGACCCAGCACAAGCTCGCCGCCCTGCGAGCGATCATGAACCGACCGTCGTAATCCAGAACCATGACGGGCCACAGGAGGGAAGACCATCGTGTCTTGGCAATCGACCCCACGAGCCGTGGGTTCGGCTTCGTCGTGCTCGAAGGACCGGCGAGCCTTATCGACTGGGGGACCAGGGACACGGGACGCGCCGATTCGAACGAGGCGCTCCGTCGGATCGTTGACCTCCTCGACCAGTACGGCCCCGACGCCGTCGTCTTGGAGGACACCAAGGATCCCAACTCGCGGCGGTGTCGTCGCGTACGTGAGCTGATCGGCACCATCAAAGCGACCGCTGCGCCGAGGGGGATCGAGGTAGCCCGGATTTCGCGGATGCAGATCCGCGCCCTGTTCTCACCCGCCGGTGCCACGACCAAGCACCGGATCGCCTCGGTCGTCGCCGAGCACTTCCCCGAGCTGGACCCTCACCTGCCGCCACCTCGGAAGGCGTGGATGAGCGAGGATGCTCGGATGAGCATCTTCGATGCCGCGGCGTTCGCCCTGACGTTCTACTTCCACCGGGACTCCGCCTCTGAATTCCTCAACACGAAGGAGAATGCATCACAGGAAACATCCAATCATCCTCGCCATTGACCCCGGAACCCGACGGATGGGGGTCGCCGTCCTTGAGGGCCGAGCTCTCGTCTACCACGGCGTGAAGACACTGCGCTGGCGGCACTCACCACACGACGGCCTACAGGAAGGAAGGCGGCTTGTCCTGCACCTCATCCGTGACTTTTGGCCGGACATCCTCGCCGTCGAGACGGCGTTCTTCGCGCGCAGCCGCAACGCGGCTCTTCTCAACCTGCTCGTGGAGGAGATCAGGGCTGTCGGCATGGAGCGCGGCGTCAGGCTTCTGGGCTTCGCCCCGAGCACGGTCAAGAAGGGGATCTGCGGTGACGGCCGCGCAACGAAGTACCAGGTGGCCGAAGCCGTGGTCGCGCGCTACCCGGAACTCAAGGTCTACCTCCGACAGAACCGCAAGTGGAAGGAGCGGTACTACGGGAACATGTTCGACGCGGTGGCGGTGGGGATAGTGGCAAGGTTGACCTCCTCCGTCAGCGTGGTAGGGTGAGGGCACCATGGGGTACACTCACCAAAAGGAGGCTCTGGCATTGAAATCCTACGTGTTCACGGTAGTGATCGAGGAGGACGTTTTCGAGGACGGCCGGAAGGCGTTTCACGCCCATTGCCCGGCGCTCAAAGGCTGCAACACCTGGGGGCACACCTACGACGAGGCGCTCGCCAACATCAAAGAGGCAGTCGAGCTGTACGTCGAGGATCTACTCGCGGCCGGGGGAAAGGTGCCGGCGAACGCCGAGCACGGCGTAGTTGAGCTGCCGAGCCCGGCGGTCGTCGTCAACGTATGACGGAAGCCCCGCGGGGTATCACGGCCCGCCAGTTCATCAAAGCTCTCCACGAAGACGGATTCCAACTCACACGAACCAGGGGCAGCCACCGGATCTATCGGCATCCGAAGGGGCGCCGCCTCGTCGTCGCCTACCATCGCCTCGGCGATACCTTCCCGATCGGCACTCTGAGAGCCATGATCGCAGATGCCGGCTGGACGGAGGCCGACCTGCGACGGCTAGGACTCCTCGGATAGCCACCCACCCCAGTGACCTGATGCCAAGCGCATCGGGTCTTTTTTCGTCTTGCGAGAACACGGCGCCGTCCGCAGAGGACAGTACGCAGAAGTCCACCCCCCGAGACGCGGGGTATCATTGTCACCGTGGACGATGAACCGATTCGCCAGCGCCTCAAGCGATTCAGCCCGGACCGGCTCGCCGACGAACTCGTCGACCTAGGCCGCGGGGATCCCGCTGTGCGTGATCGGCTCGACCTGCTCGCCGTGGAACACGACGCCCTCGCCTTGGGGGACGCGCTGAAGCGGCGAATTGCGGCCCTCGGCCGAGCCCAGAACTTCATTTCCTACGGCCGGAGTTTCTCGTTTGCGCGCGAGCTGCAGTACGTCGTGACCACGATTCGCGAGCGAGCCCTACCATGCCAGCCCGCCCTGGCCTTCGAGCTCGCCGATGCGTTCCTGAAGACCGACGCGCGCGTTTTCGAACGCGCCGACGACTCGTCCGGGTCGATCGGAGATGTCTACAGAGACGCGTGCCGTCTCTGGCTTGAGGCGGCGTCGCGATGCCGCGACGGCCGCAACTGGGTGGGTCTGCTTCACGACACCGTGGGCAAGGACGACTACGGTGTTCGCGGGGACCTCCTCCCGAACGCGGCGATCCTCCTCTCCGAAGAAGAGATTCGACGCCTGGTCGCGAGATACCTCGGCGACGCGGGTCCGGCTCGGCCCGACGACGACGAGCTCGACTGGACGTCGCTCTCTGCCGCAAGCTCGGTCTGCCAGCTCGCCATCGCGCTCCGGGATCCGCGACTCTACGAAGAGGCGAGGTCGGCACGCCGGGGCGGTCTCAACGACCTCCAACGGATCGACGTTGCCCAGCGGTACCTGGAATTCGGGGACCCGGAAACGGCACTCGCGAAGCTTTCCGAGATGGCCGAGCCCAAGAGACTGGAATGCCTCGATCTCTTCGCGGAGTGCTTTGGACGACTCGGAAGGCGCGATGAGCAGGTCGCGATCCTCGAGAGGTTGTTCCAGCAGACCCTCTCCAAGAAAGACTACGAGAGGCTCATGGAGCTGCGTCCTGAGGATCAACGGCAGTCGACCGCCCAGTGGGCCCGGGAAACAGCGCTCGGTCACTCGGACGCGTGTATGGCAGCGACGTTTCTGTTCCAGGCCGGGTGGCCGGATGACGCGGAGAGATTGGTCCTCGGACGCGCCGGCGAACTGGCCGGCACGCCCTACCCGAGCCTGCTCGATCTCGCGGCTCTAGCCGAAGCTGGCGGACGGAGCACGGTCGAGATCGTGTGCTACCGGCATCTCATCCGGGACGTCCTCGACGATGCGAGAAGTCGAGCCTACGGACACGCGGTTCGCTACCTTGGTCGGCTCGAGGAACTCGACCGGATGATCCGGGAGTGCGGATCTCTCGGCGACCATGCCGGGTTCGTCGCAGAACTCCGGAAACGCCACGGGAGGAAGTCCGGTTTCTGGGGGAGAGTAGAAGGCAAGCAGCGGTCGAGGTGACCGGCAGCGCGATGGTCGAGCCCGGACTCGACAGCACCGGGCCGTCGGGAGAATCCTTCAGGCGAGTTCAATCGGGATCGAGGGGGCGATGATCGAATTTCACAAGATCTGGATCGAGCAGTGCGGGGCCGCCCGAGGGATCAAGGAGCGTTTCGGGACCGAGAAAGCTCTCGGGTACCTGATCGGCGAAAAACTGCTGGCGTTCGTGCGCGCGTCGAACAGCCGCCCCGAATTCGCGCAGGAACTGCCGAGCTTCGTCGCGGAGGTCAAGGAGATCCTCTCTCCGTCGGAGATCAGCGTCTACCTCGGGAGCCTGAAGCGCGTCGGAGCCCAGGGCCACGTGCTGACGGACGAGCAGTACGAGTTCATGAGAGACGCGGGGGCCTACGACGAGAACATCGTGCGCGGGGCAGAAGACGTGATCATCGTGGGACGGATCCGGGAGATGCTGCTCGGTGACGCGGGCGGATAGCAGCGACGTTCCTGCACCCGATCAAGGGTCACGGTCGTCGCCGAGCACTTTCCGGAGCCCCCTTTTTCCGGCTTTTTTTCTGCTTGACAGCGTACCAGCGGGAGCGTACTGTCTGGCACGCCTAGGTCAGAATCATCATTTCGCTTTGACGTTGAAAAGGCTACCGCTGGTAGCCTTTTTTGTTCTCCGTCGGGAATAACAAAGGGATCGGCCATACAAATACCCGATCCCTGATGATTCTTCCCCTTTGTCCGGGGACTAGATGAGCCAAAGGACAATAACTTATAATAACTATAGCACAACTCGACCCTCTGTCAAGGAGCTACCCGCTTCACAACGCCAGCCATGCCCCTCCTGTTCTCGCTGACCACAAATCGGATCCGCGAGCGCGGCGTATCGTCCTCGCGTATTGGACTCACGTAGATCTGGCTCAGGACTCCACGGTCATCGGTGCAGAGGACGAAACCAAAGCCTTTCTCCGGATACGCCTTCTCAAGTTCTCCATCCAACTCGGCACCCAAAGCGACAACGTCCGTTGCGCGTCGGTTCTTCGCATCCCGGAAAGGGTCGGCTGGTTTGAACCACACCACATCATCGACATTCACTGGTAGTGAGCGCCGAAACAGAAAGCTATTGTTGAACCAAAAGTCTTCGTCGCCCGAGTTTATGAAGCCGAAGCTATCAGTTTGCGTAACGACCTTGCCGCGGAGCCAATCTGCCGCGGCCGGTGGTCGCGCTTCCGGAACAGGAGGTTGCTTGGGTTCGTGAGGCTTCTCGCTCGAGAGACCAGTGACGAACTCACCCCGCACGCCGTACCTGGTGCTCCCCCAGAGGATCTCGTAGTAGGGGATGGGGTTCAAAAACCCTTTTGCCTTGACGGTCTCCTCCCTCCCTTGGTACTCCGCGACAGGACGTTTGGGGGTGGAAGCTACTCCTTGCTTGGACTTCACGCGCGTCATGGAGGCGGCTGAAATCGTAGTGCCATCAACAAACACTGCTCTCGAATTCGCTGCACTACAGAGACGGAAAGCTTTGTCGACAATGGTCCCGATGTAGTCCTTGTGCCCCTCCGGAGTGTCGAATTCGACGACTTCCCCGTACGCGACGCCGATGGAACATTCGCAGGAGACACGACCCTCGGCCTGAGCTTCTGCGATCTTCTCCTGCACTGTGACCCCCCAATTGATAGCGTCGGCGGCATTGTCTTCCCCGAAGATCGCCATACACCCATCGCCTAGATACTTTACGATCTTGCCGTTGAACTGAGCGACTGAGTCGCGGAGCATATCGAAAAACCAGCCGTAGGTTGTCAGCCACGTCGCCTCGGGCTGCTGCTCCTTCATACTCGTGGAATTGGTGAGATCAACCGCGACAATGGTTTTCGTTTTCCGGGAGTTGGGATCGCGAAACGTTTCTGCGAGTATAGCCATTGACAGTCCCTCGCGCGTGAGCTCAGCTCAAACGCCGGTAAGTGGTCCAAGGTTCAGTCAATCACCCCGTTCTCGATCTCATCACCGCTGTAGCACCGCGTTCGCTATAAGGGCATGTGATCCAGCCGACTGCGCGACGGCCGAAACGGACAAACTCGCGACATCGTCGTCGGACGGTGGCGCCCCCGCACACTCCAGTCTGCCAAAGCGTCCGTGCGTGCGGCATCCGTGGTTTCTCGTACGTGGAAACTCGGAGTCCCCGACTTCCGACGACGCGAGCGCATCCAGGGACTGATCGAAGCCATCAGCAGGCTGACCATGGAACGCGGCATTGCGATTGCGAGGATCGCTCGTGTCTGGGTCCAGAAGGTGTTCTTGTCGTCCGACCCCACGACCAAGCACCAGATCGCCTCGGTCGTCACCGAGCACTTCCCCGAGCTCGCCCACGCGCCTGCGACCACTGCGGAAGGCCTGGATGAGCGAGGACGCACGGATGTCGATCTTCGACGCCACGGCTTTCGGTCTCGCCCACTACTACTTCTCCGATAGTGAACCTCGACAACAGATCCACCATCCTCGCCGTTGATCCTGACTCGCGTCCCATCGGCGCCGCTGGGCCTCGAAGGCCACCGACTCGTTTGCCTTGAGCAAGATCGAGAATGGAACGAGCAGCGCTTACGGGAACACGTTCGGACATGACGGCACTCGGCTTGGTTGCCGCCTTCCGCTCCCAGGGGGCTCCGGGGGTGCATGGAGCCTGCGCGTTCGGTCCGGCCGTCGTCTGGCTCTTGTCCAAACTGGTATTGCTAAATCGCGCAGCCTGTGGTTCTCTGACATCATGGAACGACAAGGACAGCGTCTGGCTCTCAAGCCCGATTCCAGTTTCTTTCGGAAGATCGTGATTGGCGTCGTTGGTGCCCGCGCGGTAGCCGCGGACCTTGCGACACGCGGCCATAGAATCGCCGAACTTGAACGTGGATCGACCGACACGAAGCTGTGGAAGGAAGTAAAGAGAAAACGGGTTCGCATTCCGGATCTTCTCTGCCTGAACTGCGGTCTTCGCGTTGAGAGCCGGGCCAAGACAAAAGCGGAGCTCTCCATGTCTCACAGCCCAACACTCGCCGAGAGAGCGTGGGACTACGGGATGATCAACGAGGACTGGATCGCGCTCCCGGTATGCGAGCCGGCAGCAGAGTCGTACTGGAGCGCAGGTGATCTGCGCGGGGGGCTCTCGTATTGGCACGAAAGGAACTGGGCGCGCTGGCGATCCAAGCCGTACGTCAACTACTTCCGGGTGAGAGACTTCCGCTCGGTGCCGCACAGCGAGAAGGCGAGGAAAGGAACAACAGAAGGTTCCGAGCTGAGCATCGTGTGGAAGGGCGTCTTCTCCACACGGGAGGGGGTGGTTGAGACCGTGGACGCCGGGCGCGTGACGGTCCGTCGCAACTCGGATGGCCATCGTTACACGTGGACCATCGGCGAAGGAATGAAGGTCTTCGTTTCGCCCGGCGACGCACTACATGACAACCAGCTCTTCGCGGGTGAGGTGACTCCTATTGCCTCGTCGGGTGTCACTTGCTCGGGAACGCTTCCTAAGGGACACATTCCTTCCCTCTTGAAATCACGGGAGCGGACGCAGCGCTTTACGGGCGTGAAGCTCGCGAGGCTGCGCAAGGATAACGGCTTCCGCGATGTGGCTGAGGAACTCAGTCAGGACGGTGAGGAAGACATCTACGTCCGGCTTGAAGCGTGCTCCTACGTGACGGCGGTCTGCAGTGTGCCGGCTCGCACTCTGTTCGGAGAACATCTTGCAGGTTCAGACCCTCAGACCCGGCTCGAGACCGTGATTGCTCTTGGCGAGGCTGGAACGCCTGAGGCGATCCGGTTGCTCTGCGGTATCCTGGACGACACAAACCGGCCGTACTTCCTCAGGAGCGCGGCGGCGTGGTCCCTGAGTCGCAGCAGCGATGCGGAGGCAGCCGCCCGCTTGGTGCACGCGTTCGGGGATGTTGATCTGGACATCCGAGAAGAAGCGCTCGCGGGACTTGTTGCGGTCGGGGGACCCAGTTTTCGGATCCTGCTTGAAAAACTGACGGATACGGACGAGGATATTGCCGCCGGATGCGCTGATGCGCTCCGCCGGCTGCAGCCGCTACCGAAGAAGGTCGTCGATGGCGTCGCCGCCCGGGTGCGGTCCGAGGATCCGGCGAAATGGGCGGTATGGCTCCTGGGGAACCTTCCCCGAGAACAAGTCGGTCCCCTGATCGCGGAGATGCAAGAATCGTCGCCGAAGGTGCATTACGCAGTGGTGTTGCTTTGGTCCTTCGTCGAAAGCTGGATTGCCCGTCGATGGGAACTCAATCCCCGGGCATCCGATGAGACCCCCTGAATTGCGCGAACATGTTTGAACTGCCTCATAACATCCAGGTCTATCGGACAAGGCACGGGCTTCAGGTCTGCGCGGATAGCCGCGAAGTGCTCCGTGATCTCCCAGAGAAGTCGGTGGACTTGATTCTCACGAGTCCGCCTTTCGCCTTGCTTCGAAAGAAGAGCTATGGCAACGAGGACCAGAGCACGTACGTCGCGTGGCTCGTGGAGTTCGGTCGGGAAGTGCTTCGCGTCCTAAAGGATTCGGGCAGTTTTGTCCTTGACCTCGGTGGGGCGTATCAGCGTGGCCGGCCCGTGCGATCGCTCTACAACTACCGCGTTCTCATCGAGTTCTGTGACACACTCGGCTACCGGCTCGCCGAGGAGTTCTTCTGGTACAACCCCGCCAAGCTTCCCTCGCCGATCGAGTGGGTGAACAAGCGCAAGATGAGGGCAAAGGACGCGGTAAACACCGTCTGGTGGTTCTCGAAAACCGATTGGCCAAAGGCGGATGTGACTCGCGTTCTTACTCCGTACTCCGACCGGATGAAGAAGCTCCTGGAGGATCCGGACAGCTTCTATCGGCCCAAGGAGCGACCGTCCGGGCACGACATCGCCCGGTCGTTTGCAACCGAGAACGGGGGAGCCATCCCGCCGAATCTGCTACAAATCCCCAACACGGACAGTAACTCGCACTATCTGCGATCCTGCAAGCTCCTCCGCAAGAACAGTCATCCGGCGCGGTTCCCGGCTGAGCTTCCACGGTTCTTCATCAAGTTCCTCACTGACCCGGGCGACCTCGTCGTCGATATCTTCTCGGGTTCGAACACGACCGGCCGGGTCGCCAATGATCTCGGCCGAAAGTGGTTGAGCATCGAGAGCGATCGGGAGTACGCAGTGCTCTCGGCCGTTCGGTTCACGGAGGGCTGGGACGATGGCTCGATCCGAGCGGGAATCAAGGAGCTGGAAGCAGGTAAGGCACTGAATTTTTCGGACATTTCGGGCATTCGTGCCAAGGGCCGGAAACTGGTCAGGACATCCGGGTCAGAACGGACACCGCGGTTGATGTTTGACCGTTGAGACCGCAGTCCGGGGCACGATTCGCTGCTCGGGATCGCGCAGTACGGGATGCTGAACAGAATCAACGACGGCCGCATCCACGTCTCGGCAAGCGATCTTGCTGGCCACCTCGGTTGCCGCCATCTCACAACGCTGGACCTAGCTGTCGCCAAGGGGAAGATCGACGCGCCCGCATGGCGGGACCCGGCGCTCGCACTCCTGCAAGAGCGGGGCCTAAAGCACGAAACAGCCTACGTCCAATCGCTGAGAGACGCAGGTCTTTCGGTCGTCGAAATAGCCGCTGCGGACACCTTGGGAAGTGCGTTCGAGCGCACACGTGCGGCGATGGTGGAAGGTGCAGCGGTCATCGTCCAGGCTCCCCTGGTCAGCGGTCGCTGGTTTGGACGTGCCGATGTCCTCCGCCGGGTTGAGCAGCCGAGCGCACTGGGGAATTGGTCCTATGAGGTCGTAGACACGAAACTCTCGCAGGAGACCCGAGCAGGCACGGTTCTGCAGCTCTGTCTCTACTCCGACATCGTACGGGACATCCAGGAGGCCCTTCCGGAGTACATGCACGCGGTTCCACCGGGATTCCAGGCGCAGAGTTTTCGCGCCCTGGATTTTTTGGCGTACTACAGGTTCGTCCGGCGACGCCTCGAATCGGCCATGGAAACACAGACTGAACCATCCACTTACCCCGATCCGACAGCCCACTGCGACGTATGCCGCTGGTTCCAACTCTGCGACCGCAGGCGTCGCGGAGATGACCATCTCTGCCTTGTGGCCGGAATCTCGAAACTCCAAACGCGGGAACTGCAATCCTGCGGGGTTACCACCCTGCGAGAGCTCTCCAGCCTGCCGCTCCCACTGACCATCGCGCCACGTCGGGGTGCCCAGGAAGGGTACGTCCGCGTCCGGGAGCAGGCGCGCCTCCAACTTGAGACGCGATCGCGAGGACAGCCGGTTTATGAACTACTACCCACCGAAGAGAGCCGCGGGCTGGCACGCCTTCCCGAGCCATCCCCAGGCGATGTTTTCCTGGACCTAGAAGGGGATCCCTTCGTCGCAAACGGCGGTCGCGAGTACCTCTTTGGCCATGCCGTTTCCGGCGGCGAGAACGGGCCACACTACGTCGGGCAGTGGTCGTTGAGCGCAGGCGATGAACGCGTTGCGTTCGAAGCGTTCGTCGACACCGTCATGGAACGGTGGCAGCGCCATCCTGAGCTGCATGTCTACCACTTCGCCCCCTACGAGCCTGCGGCGCTCAGGCGACTCATGAACCGGTACGCAACGCGCGCGGATGAGATCGACCGAATGCTCCGCGCCGGGCTGTTCGTCGACCTCCACTCGATTGTTAAGCAGGCTCTCCGGGCCGGTGTCGAAACCTACTCGATCAAGGACCTGGAGGTGTTTTACGGCTACGAACGACGACAATCTCTGGACACGCTGCCCATCCATCGGCTCGCGATAGAACGCGTCCTCGAGCTGGATCAGCCTGATTGCCTCTCTCCGGACACGTTCGCCGCAGTTGAAACGTACAACCGTGACGACTGCCTTTCCGCCATGTTTCTTCGAAACTGGTTGGAAGGCACGCGCCGAGACCTTGAATCACGTGGCGAGAAGATCGGCCGCCCAGAAGTCAAGCGAGGTGACCCGAGCGAACAGCTCGGCCAACGGCAGTTGCGCAACCAGGAGCTGCGAGAGAGGTTGATTCGAGACGTTCCCCTCGAACCCAGCGAGAGGTCCGAAGAGGAGCACGGTCGCTGGCTTCTCGGCCACATGCTCGACTGGCACCGACGCGAGGAAAACGTCGGTTGGTGGGAATACTACCGACTCCGCGACCTGTCCGACGAGGAACTTCTGGAGGAACGCACCGCCATCTCGGGCCTTCGTTTTGAGGACCGCGTGGGCGGAACGAAGCGCTGCCCCATTGACCGCTACCGGTTCCCTCCCCAAGAGGTCGAGGTCCGTCCTGAAAGCGATCTGCATTCCTCGGACGGAACGGTGATCGGGGTCGTGGAAGCGATCGACAGCGAGGCACGTTGTCTCGATGTGAAGAAGAGGGGCACAGCCGCGGACCTCCATCCAACGTCCGTCTTCGCGCACAAGGTCGTACGGGCCGATGTTCTCACCGACTCACTATTGCGCCTCGGCGAGTGGGTGGCGCAGCACAGCGCCCAGGCCGAGGGCCCTTATGGTGCCGCTCGTGATCTCTTGCTCCGCCGGCCTCCGTGTTGTCTTTGCGCCCCGACAGAGAGGCCGCTCCAGCACGAAGGAGAGGAAGTTGTCGCTTCGGCGAGACGTCTCGCACGGGAGTTGGACAGGGGCGTGCTGCCGGTTCAAGGCCCTCCCGGTTCAGGCAAGACCCACACAGGGGCGCGCATGATCTGCGAACTCGTTCGCACTGGGAAGAAGGTCGGAGTGACGGCGGTCAGTCACAAGGTAATTCGGAACCTCCTCGAGGAGGTCGTACGTGCTGCCCGAGCCGAGAATCTCCCCATCTCGTGCGTTGAGAAGGTGAACGACAAGGCGGACGAAGAGCCCTGTCAGATCAAGGAGGTCACCGCAAACGAGAGGGTGCTGGCCGCTCTTTCGACCGGGGACGCCCAGGTCGGGGCCGGAACGGCCTGGCTATGGGCGCGGGACGAGTGCTTCGAAGCCGTCGATGTCCTCTTCGTCGACGAGGCCGGTCAGATGTCACTCGCGAACGTCCTTGCGGTATCGCAGGCAGCCAAGAGCCTAGTGCTCCTGGGGGATCCGCAACAGCTCGAGCAACCGCAGCAGGGTAACCACCCAGATGGCACGGGCGTTTCCGCGTTGGAGCACCTACTCGGTGACCACAAGACGATGCCCGCGGACCGCGGCCTCTTCCTCGCGGAGACCTGGAGGCTTCACCCTGTGCTCTGCGCGTTTACCTCGGAGCTTTTTTACGACGATCGCCTCCAGTCACGGCCGGGGCTTGAGCAGCAACGTCTCCAGGGACCAACACCATTTGCCGGTTCCGGGTTGTTGTTCGTTCCAGTCGATCATGAAGGCAACCAGAATCGGAGTCTGGAAGAGGTGGAAAAAGTCGTCCAGATCGTGACGATGCTGACCGCACCGGTGAGTTCGTGGATCGATAAGTGCGGAGAAGAGCACCCCTTGGGAAGCGCGGATATCATGGTCGTCGCCCCGTACAACCTTCAGGTTGCTGAGCTTGGCTATCGGCTGCCCCGGGGGACGAGGGTGGGCACCGTGGACAGATTCCAGGGACAGGAAGCCCCAGTCATCATTTACAGCATGGCGACGTCGTCGCCGGAGGATGCGCCCCGCGGCATGGAGTTTCTCTACAGCCTGAACCGTCTGAACGTCGCGACGTCACGTGCTCGTTGCTCGTGCATTCTGGTTGCTACCCCTCGACTCTTCGAGCCCGAGTGCAGAACGCCAAGACAGATGCAGCTCGCCAACGCGTACTGTCGGTACCTCGAGATGGCGCGCACGGTGCGTTTGTAGCTCGCGTCGAGGTTGACGAGTTGACGCACGACGAACCAGCGTATCCGCCCTACTTGACGATCCGACCTCGGCTCCTTGTGCTGGGGATCTACATCGCCCTCCTTTTCCTTGTTGCGCGCACGATTACCGGCGAGTGGCTACCGACGGGTGGGCGAATGCTCTGGTTCGCAAGTAGCCTCGGCCTATGGTGCTTCACTCTACTGTCGGTGCCTTTTTTTCAACCTCCACGGGAGGCACTGGCCAGCGCTCTAACCGCGGCACTCCTACTGGTCACCATTGATCTGTCCGATGTCCAGGTTCTCCGACTGCCGCTCGAATCGCTTCGCTGGATCGCCGTAGGTCTGGCGACGGTTACCGTCGTGACAGCAAGTGTGGCAATCGTTCTGTATCGGACGGATGCCACGCGCAACCCCCGGCGAGCTCTCTTTGAGCGGCTTGCGTATCGCCTCAGCCGTCAGATGGGAAAGAGCGAGATGGTCTTTACTCCGAGTGCTTTGATTGGCATCGTCGGCTTCTATCAAGATCGACTGGACCAGGCGCTGTGGCTTGTCTTTCTGTGGGTGATCGTGACTGCCGCGAAACCTATCGAAACGATCATTCTCACCATCCAGCAGACGAGGCTCAGCCGGACTGCGGTAGTACCGCCCGAAGTGATTGGGACGCTGCAGCGAGTGGACGATCCAGGGATCGTCCGCGTGAACCTCGACTCGATCAGCACGTGGCGGCCTGGCAACGTGCACAGCGTTCATGTGCCCCTGGTCGGCCGTCGGTTCGTGCTGCCACTCTTTCATCAGGTCCGAGAGCATGAGGTGCTCGGAACAGGGCTTCTATGCGGGCCTCTCCAGGAGGGAGCCCCAGAAGAGTCGCCCGGGAGTGTCTGCAGGTCGGAAGGCTACCCAGGCGCCCTGCGGTTCATCGAGGAACTCGCAGGCGACGCCGAGAGTGCATTGGTCGGTTTCGTAGTGGAGAACTCTAGGATATCAAGTGTCCAGTTCGAAGTTGCTCAACACGTGCCGTTGGAGGAAGGGCAACTCGTTTTCTGCCGTCAGGGAGGTTCCACCGTCTATTACCAGATCCTGGACGCACGAACGACCGAAGAGAGCTTCGACGAGAACCCACGGGGAACCCATGTAGTCATGGCGTCTCAGTTGGGAACTCTACAGCACGAAGGAGGCTTCAGGAAGTACGGTTGGTTGCCGGCGATGAACACACCAGTGTTCCGGCCGAACCAACCGGTCGGCGCAGCCACCCGGCCGCCCGACTCGGATGTCTGGGTGCTAGGAACGGTTCCCGGCTCGCAAGTCGCGGTCACGGTCAACTTCAGCGATTTGGTGGAGTTCCACGCCGCGGTCCTCGGAGCCACTGGCCGCGGGAAGACGGAGTTGGTGTTCGATGTCATTCGCGAAGCCCTTGCGCGCAACATCAAGGTCCTGTGTGTGGACTTCACCGGAGAGTACCTACCGCGACTCGCGGTCCAGAACCCAACCAGACTCGGTCTGACCACGGACCAGGCGCGGCAGTTGAACGAGCGCCTGTTCGACGTTGAAACGGGTGCATACTCTGCTGGTGATGAGAAGCGGAACCTGCAAGCGTTCGTGGAGGAGATCAAGCCACTTGTCGAGGAACAGGTGCAGGCCCTCCTTGAACCCGACGGTCCGTCCCTCGGTGTCTTTGAGCTGGAGGACATAGCGAACACAAGGGCCACGCTCCGCGCGACGGAACTGTACCTTTCTACAGTATTTAGGTGGGCCCGAGGTCACCGACGAGCAAGGCGGATACTCGTGGTCTTGGAGGAAGCACACACGGTCGTGCCGGAAATGAACCTGTACGGCTACGACCGGGTCGACACGGGGGCGGTTGTGGGTCGAATAGCTCAAATAGCGCTTCAAGGGCGCAAATACGGAGTAGGCTTGCTGCTAGTGTCCCAACGGACTGCATTGGTGAGCAAGACCGTTTTGTCGCAATGCAATACGTGCCTGACCTTCTCTCTCGTCGATCGAACCAGCCTGGAGTACCTCTCGAGCGTCTACAGCGAGGAGCACGTTCGGGCCATTCCAAACCTGCGATTCCTCGAGGTGCTTGCGTTTGGGAAGGCTGTGAACAGCGAGCGGCCTATCATTGCGCAGGTGCCCTACGATGAAGGAAAGGTGCGGGCGGCCCAGGCGCTGAATGTGACATTGGGGCCGCGCCCAACAGGCGCATCCAGTAGCTCGGGAGGCGATCGGGCGGGGACGCCACCCAGCGGAGGGGACGAGGCAGAAGACATTCCGTTCTGAGCTGGACCTGCGGAATACGGCATAGTTGTTGTGCAGCCGCGGACCTCTCGGTTGGAAGGTCTCGGATGAGCGTCCCGTGTTTCCGGTTCGGGAGTCGCACCGCCGTGTCCCGTCCATGCCCCATCACCACCGCGCACAGGTGCTCATGAGTGCTCTTTTCGACGCTGACCGCAAGAGCCGCATCAGCCACAAGTGCCTGTGTTTGCGAAGGAAAGCTCTCGAACGCTCACGAGTGCTCAGGAGCCTCATCCAGCTTTGGAGACCGGTGCTCTGCCAGTTGAGCTACTCCCCTATCTCGCTGGTTCTCATGGCCCATCCCAGATTAGCACAATGCAAGGTCACAAAAGCTCGAGGTCACTGAATCGCGCGATCCGCTCGAAGTCCCGGTCCGTGGTGAGAAGCACGCATTCATTCCGGATGGCGGCCATGGCGATCTGACAATCGGCGGTCGATGCGCTGACGCCCTTGGCGGCGCACCGCCGGTGCAAGTCGGCGGCCGCGATG
>Ga0247727_10002475_pt1 | contig 42195 bp, 45 predicted proteins | sample WisWelCaveWW1625_FD_202498 | JGI IMG/M metagenome (GOLD analysis project Ga0247727, IMG submission 202498) | Biofilm microbial communities from Wishing Well Cave, Virginia, United States - WW16-25 | ecosystem: Environmental > Aquatic > Deep subsurface > Groundwater > Cave microbial mat | place...
ACACTAGAGACTCGTCACTTACACTAAGGGGCTTCCGTCCCATAAAACCTTCATCCTTTCCATGCCAGAATTTTATTTCAGTTTCCCCCTCTTTCCAGCAAAGCCAAACTTCCTCATTTAACCTTAGGGAAGGAAAGTCAAGCAAGCCTTCCTCTATGCTTTTCACCAAAACTCCTGTACGTTCCAAGTCTTCAACAGCTTTGTAAAAATTGGTTATCGCGGCGTTAAGTTCTTGTTTTTTTAACATATAATCTTTAAAGCTTGATATGTAATGGGGATTTGTTTCCATCTCACTTTGTATTTTAACAACTTCATTTTTCAAACTAACTATTTCCTTGAATTTCTTAATTACGGAAGGAAGCACTTTGTTAGCATCCTCAATAGTAAAATGTGAAAACATTGATAGATTAACAAAAAGGCCTAGTTAAAAATATATGGTCTGTATCAAAAACTTGTTTTTCAATTAGATCATACGTGATATTACTTCCGCAATCATTCTTGATGCCAAATGTGATGTTCTATCCTTAACATCATAACCCGGACATAATTCCATAATATCCATTCCAATAATTCCACGACTTGCAAGTGATTTTAACAGATAAACTGCCTCAATATTGCGTAAACCCATTGGTACAGGAACAGAGACTCCAGGTGCATATGCTGGATCTATCGCATCCATGTCAAAAGAAACATAAACATTTTTTCCAATTTTATTAAGTATTAATTTTTCAATTTCAGATACTCCATTCTTTACTATATCAAAGGGAGTAATTACAGTAAGATCATATTTTTTTATATTATCAATTTCTTCTTGCTCTGGAGTTCTGGTTCCAATCTGCAAACTAGATTTCAAATCTATAAAGGGCAATACATCATAAAAAACTGAACCATAATAGTTTCTTGTGGAACTGATAAAATCAGGATGGGCATCAAAATAAATCAACGACAATGAACCATATTTTTTTGAAATAGATTTTATTATTTCAACAGATATAGAGTGATCCCCACCTACTGATATTGGTATTTTTGATTTTGAAATTATTTTATCTATAGTTTCACTGACCTGCGTTTTTTTGATGTTACCGTAATCGTATATTCTCTTTTTTAATCCTGAAAGCGGAAATCCAAGTGAGACTGTTCCATCTCTGTTATAGGTATCTCTGATTGAGGAGATTTCTCGTATCTTGTCTGGAGCCTCAGATGCACCCTTTCGCAGCGCGTGGGACTTGGACTCGTCTGGTATTCCTAGTATGACCACATCCGCATCATCAAAATTGTCAGTGTTGGCCCAACAAAGCTTCACACTAAATCACCTACAAAAATTCGTTGGCTTTTACCTTTGCTTGATACAACCAGCGCACCGTCATTGTCTACTTTCAATGCTTTGCCTCTTATCATTCCTGTTGGTGATAAAACAGTAACCGTCTTGCCAATACTGGAAGATCTTTTTGTCCATTCTTTTATAACATATTCTGAATCTTTCCGCAATACTATTTCGTACAGTTTTTCAAGCTCGTAAAGAAAGGTTTGTACTAATTTAACAGGAGATGTTTTGTCATTTTTTTTGACAAGTGTGGCTACGCCATAATAATTTTCAGTGCCTTTAATTGCTTTTTCAACCTCACGTGGATTTATTTTAAAATTGATTCCTATGCCAACTACCAAGTAATTTATCTTGCCAGATTCTACTGACGCATCAACTAGCACGCCTGCAATCTTTTTACCATTTAAAGTAAGATCATTTGGCCACTTTAGCCTTGGTTTTATTTTTAGAACCTTTTCTATTGCAATTGCAAGCGCAAGAGATGAAATAACTGGAAATAGTGTGGCAGCTGAAATTTCAAATTCTGGATGCAAGATCACAGAGAACCATATCCCACCACTTGGCGAGAACCATTTTCTGTTTAGTCTGCCTTGCCCATGGGTTTGTTTATGAGCTAGAACAAGAGAACCGTTTTCCTGTGGCTTTGTTCCAAGTTTAATAGCAAAATTTTGTGTCGAATCTATTGTGTCAAAGTAGTATATTTTTTTACCAAATGATTTTGTCTCAAGCCCGTCACTTATTTCCCATGGCAAAAGCAAGCTGGTTGCTTTTATTAACTTGTAACCAATCTTAGGTCTTGAATTTATTTTGTAGCCTAGAGATTGGAGTTTTTTGATGTGTTTCCAAACCGCAGCGCGACTAAGTTTTAGAGACTCACTTATGTCCTCACCAGATAAATAATTAGATTTATGAGACTTGAGTAATGTTACTATTTTGACAAGTGAGCCATTGTCATACGATGTGTACACATGGCGTCTTTGTATGGTCTAGTAATTACTGTTTTTATTAAATTAAAAATAAAAATTCAAACCTTTTTCATCTTCTAAGAAAGATAAGAGATAATCTTTTATATCCACTTCACACCTAGCAGCTTTATGACTTCGAAGTTAGTTCTAACGATACTTCTGTCATCAGTTTTGGTGATGTCAGTTGTTGCAATGTCATTGCAAGCAGCTGATGCGGCTAAGGGTTCAGGTTCGTACCTTTCAAAGACACGACACAAGAATGTGTGTGGTGACCGTTTGTGTACTGAACCAGCAGCAGCTCCAGCGCAACCAAAGAAGATGAAAGAAGAGAAGATGATGAAAGAACCAATGATGATAGAACCAATGAGAGCCGCACATGAGTTCCAATCTAAAACAGGAACACTCACATCGGTACAAGACCCAGGCCAGGGACATGATAGTCACCAGCTTGCGATAATCTTGGCGCCATCAGACAAAGTCTACAAAGGAATCTTGTCATACGCTGCATCTGAAAACATCCAGCTTGTGGCACTACATGGTCCACTAGCACCAGGTGAAGATGCTGGTCAGGCAATATGGACTCCAGACGGAGAAACCAAGTTTGCATTGACTTTTGTAGATCCTGAAAACAAAATGGGTACGTGGGCATTTTCTGGCAATGCGTTAGCAGTGCACACGATGAACACCGAACCATTCCAAGTAAGCTATTCTGTAGGTTACATGGAACTTGACAAATCTGACACCGTAACAACAGGAACACTCACATCGGTACAAGACCCAGGCCAGGGACATGATAGTCACCAGCTTGCGATAATCTTGGCACCAAGTGACAAGACCTACACAGGACTACTGACTTACTCTGCATCTGAAAACATCCAGCTTGTGGCACTACATGGTCCACTAGCACCAGGTGAAGATGCTGGTCAGGCAATATGGACTCCAGACGGAGAAACCAAGTTTGCATTGACTTTTGTAGATCCTGAAAACAAAATGGGTACGTGGGCATTTTCTGGCAATGCGTTAGCAGTGCACACGATGAACACCGAACCATTCCAAGTAAGCTATTCTGTAGTTGCAAGCAAATAAAGTTCTAAATCATTATTCTATATTTTTTTAATTTTGCTATAACTAGTGCATATCAAAATCCTATATCGATGTCAAATCCGCCGCCATCGCCCACATCTGAGCTTGCATCTCCTGTATCACCCGTGTCAGTCGCGGTATCTGTCCCTGCAGGAATCTGGCTTTCTGGGATGTAGCTGGACATGGCCATGCCCATGAAGCTAAGCATGGTTGAAAACATGATGATATCCATTATGCCCAAAAACATCATTGAAGGAATGAAAGATTTGTTGTTGTCCATGTATTGCTGCAGTTTCTGCTTGTCTCCACTCTTCCACATGGTAACCATCTGATTCCAGTTTTTTTGCAACTCGAATTTTCTTTCCTCAAGCTCCCTGTGACCCTTTTCAGTCAGGACAATATCTTTTTTTGGACCAAAAAATCCCTTCTTTTCTATTACAGTAATAAGACCAATTTTTTCTAGCCTCTCCATCATGTTATTTAATTCCTGGCCGAAAATCTTTGTCATCTTTTCTATCTTGTCGAATTTTTTGGCACCTTTACTAATTGCGCTAAGAATTATGATATCTTTTGGCTCTGGTTCCACGTATTGCTATTTTTGAAATCTCCCTATAAATTGTTCCCCCACAAGATATTAATCAAGTTCGCCGTAAACAAAAACATGGAAAGAGATTCGTACACCGATGAGCAAATAAGAAAATTTTATTTGCTAAAAAATATTGCTGTTATTGGTATATCAAAGAATCCAGAAAAAGCCGCGCACTATGTTCCAAAATATTTGGCAGAAAAAGGATATAATATAATTCCAGTTAATCCCACTGCTGATAAAATACTGGATAAAAAATGTTATAAAGAAATTACTGAAGTTCCAGATTCTATAGATATAGTAGATGTGTTTAGGCCATCTGAAGAAGTGTTGCCTGTAGTTCGTGAAGCTGTAAAGAAAAATCCCAAAGTAGTATGGTTACAAGAAGGCATACACAATCCAGAAGCTGAAGAGCTTGCAAGAAAAGCTGGAATTGACGTAGTATTTAATAGATGCATGCTAGCAGAACATCAGAGATTATTTTAGAAGATGACTGACGCAAATTTTTCAGAATTTTATGAGTCAATTGTCAAGCTTGCCAAGTCATTTGAAGACAAAAACATGCTAGCAAAAATCCAAGCTGATCTAGAGGCAAATATAATCAGAATTTATGGAGAAAAAACAGATTCACTGATGCGTGCAAAGCTGGGTTTGGAAGACATTTCTGAGCTTGCATATACCACAGCAGAGCACCATCCATATTGGAATCTATTGTACAACTCATCACAAATCTCAAAACTTGCGCTTGAAAAATGGGATGATACCGTAACAAACGAAGAGCTAGATGAAATATCGTGGTACGCAGAAGAGCTCAAAAACGCTGCCAAGAAACTCAAAGAAAAATCATAGCTACTTTTTTGATTTAATTTTCTTCGGCACAGATAAATATTCACATTCTGAAATTAATTCATGGCAATAAAAATTGGTCTTATCGGTAAGACAAACACTGGCAAGACTACGTTTTTTAATGCAGCAACACTTTCTACTTCTGAAATCTCAACTTATCCTTTTACAACAAAAAAGCCTGAACGAGCAATGGGTAATGCAATCACACCCTGTGTGCACACGGAATTTAATGTGCAAGATCAGCCACAAAATTCTAAATGTAGCGATGGCTGGCGCTTTATTCCTGTTGAACTAATAGATCTGCCAGGCTTGATAAAAGACGCATGGGCTGGCAAAGGACTTGGAAATCAGTTTCTTTCTGTGGCATCTCAATCAGATGCCTTGCTGCATGTTATAGATGTATCAGGAAGCATTGATGCTTCTGGTAAAATTACCGAGGTTGGTAGTGGGGATCCAATATCAGACGTTGCTGATATAGAAGAAGAGCTCATAATGTGGTATCTTAAACTACTGGAGGGAAACCGAGAAAAAATATCAAAGCTTATTCATTCAGAGGCAGAACCTGCAGCTGTCATATCCGATGTATATAGGGGCGTTGGAGTAAAAGAAAGCCACGTAAAAGAAGCCCTAAAAATTACAGGTCTTGAAGACAAGGACTTTGACAACTTTGACACACATGATAGCAAAAAACTTGCAACCTATTTGAGACAGATATCTAAGCCTACACTGATTGTTGCAAACAAGATAGACATACCTGGTGCTGACAAGTACTTTGATAGGTTACGGGAAAAATATGTTGACACTATCATAGTACCGGCAAGTGCTGACAGCGAGCTTTCCCTAAGGCGTGCAGAGCAAAAGGGACTGATAAAATATGCGCCAGGATCAGAGCAGTTTGAAATCCTAAACAAAACCGAATTGAACAAAAAACAAACTGAGGCACTAGAGTTTATCAAAAAAGACATACTAGGAGAATACATGAGAACTGGCGTACAGTTTGCAATCAATGTGACAGTTTTCAAGCTTTTAAAAATGAACTCGATATATCCTGTGGCAAATCCTGAAAAACTTTCTGACAAAAAGGGGAGGGTACTGCCAGATCTCATACTGATGAAAGACGGTTCTACAGTAGAGGATTTGGCAAAAGAGATCCATACAGAATTGACAAAAGGCCTTCTTTATGCTAAGGATTTAAGGTATGGTGTTAGGTTGCCTGTAAGCTACCAATTACGTGACAGAGATGTCATATCACTAGTTAGTGCTGTAACAAAAAAATCCTAATTTTCTATACCGATTTTTTCTCGCTTTAGCCAAAGTGTCTTGTTTTTGTGATCAATTAGCATTATTCCCATCTCACCAATCTGCCTTCTTATTTTGTCTGCCTCGTCAAACTGTTTTTTATCTCTTAACATGTTGCGCTTTTTGATAAGATCGTTTACTACTGATTTTTCTTTGTCTGTTATTTTGGGAATTTTCAGTCCTAAAATATCAAGCATTTTTTCAAACTCTGGAAGGGCTATTTTTGAAATTGATTGTGTGAGAGTTTCTGTGGCAGCAAACCTGTTTAGCTCTTTTACAAACTTGAAAAATGCTCCTAGTGCAAGTGGGGTGTTAAAGTTGGATTTTAGTGCCTCATCAAACTCTTTTTTTGTCTCAGAAACTAGCTTTTGGGCTTCCTCTGTAGGGCCCTCGCCGTCTGCTAAAACCAGCTCAAAGTAGCAATTTTCTACTTGGCGCCATCTGATTATGTTCTCTTTTAGAAGATCTTCTGAATAATCAATTGGCTTTGAACAGTGTCCTGAAAGACAGAACAGCCTGATTATGTTTGGGCCCCAGTTTTTTAATACATGATCAACTGACTTTATGTTGCCTAACGACTTTGACATCTTTTCTCCGTTGATTGTCACCATTCCTGCATGCATCCAGATTTTTGCAAAGGCTTTTCCTGTGTGAGACTCTGACTGTGCAATCTCGTTTTCGTGATGAGGAAATATCAGATCCCTTCCACCGCCATGAATTTCAAAAGTTTCCCCTAAATATTTGAGACTCATTGCAGAACATTCAATGTGCCACCCAGGTCTTCCTTCTCCCCATGGGCTTGGCCACTTGGGCGCGTCAGACTCAAACTTCCATAGTGCAAAATCTAGCGGATTGTTTTTTGTTTCATCCACCTCAACTCTAGCACCTGATATCAGCTCATCAATTTTTTTCTTTGATAATTTACCATACTCTTTGAATTTTGAAACAGAAAAGTACACTCCGTTTTTTGATACGTATGCAACTTTTTTATCAACAAGATCTGAAATGAGTGCAACCATCTCTTGGATATGTTCTGTGGCCTTTGGATGATTGTCTGCTCTTTTGACGTTTAATTTGTCAAAATCTTCAAAATAGCGCGCAATGTATTTTGTGCTTAGCTCCAGTGCCGGAATTTTTTCCTCTTTGGCTCGGTTTATTATCTTGTCATCAACGTCTGTGAAATTTTGCACAAAGTGGACTTTGGCTCCCTGTGACTCTAAAAATCGTCTTAGAGTATCAAATATTATAATGGTTCTTGCGTGGCCTATGTGAGACTCATCATACACTGTCACGCCACAGACGTAAATTCTTACTTTTCCTGATGTGTCTAACTCCTTTTCTGTCTCTGTTAGGGTGTCAAAAATTTTCAAAACCATTCCTTCACTGTTTTTTATAACTGGCAGGCCTTTGGAGTTATTCTCTTGTGTTCGCTTTTTTTGTACAGTTTGTGGATTTTGTCAACAACTGATTGCTCAATTCTGGTGTGATTTACAGTATCTTGCGCTGACATGTTCTTGTCTGTCATGCAGTGAAGTACTGCATCAATTTCTTCGTAGCTTACTCCAAGTTCGGACTCTGCATAGTGGCTTTGCCACAGACTTGGGCTGCTCTTTTTTGATATAATAGAATCAGGAACGCCAAGAAACTTGGCAAACTCTCTGATCTGTGTTTTGTATAATGATACTATAGGCAATAGATCAGCTCCGCCATCGCCATACTTTGTGAAATAACCAATTAAAAACTCGCTTTTGTCACTAGACCCCAGCACTAGATAGTTTTTTGAGTTTGCGTAATAGTATAAGATATTTGCTCTTATTCTTGCTCTTAAATTGCCAAGTGCTAGCGGACTTGGCTCTAAATATTTTGAATATTCATAATGGATTGGGTTGATGTCAGTTAGCTTGTATTCTAGTCCAAGCTTGTCTACTAGTTTTAGTGCATCTTCGGTATCTGCCTTTGATGTGATTTTTGAATCTGGCATTATTAATGCAAGTGATCTGTCTTTTAGTGATTTTGCACAAAGTATTGCAATTACAGCCGAGTCTATTCCGCCACTCAGACCAAAAATGACTCCAGAGGCCTCTCTTTGCATGACTTCATCTACAAGAAACGCTTCAATTTTTCTCTGTATTGTATTATAATCTTTTTTTGTAATTTCTTCAAGAACAGCCTGATTCAACGATTCTTAAACTGGTTTATTGGAATTAAACCTAATGCAGATAAGAAAGCCTATTTTCTCTTTCTGCGAGCAGCATTCTGGTCTGCTCTTCTTAGATGTTTGCCTGTTTTTCTTTTTGCCATGACAACGTTATCACACAAGTCAGTATGTTAACCCTTCCAACAAATCATAACTTACATTATTACGTGAAAAAATGTCGCAAAGTCATGCGCGGGGTTGCATTTTTATCAGACATCAATAAAAAGGCCGTCGCTTTTTGCCTCAACCTTGTAGGTCTTAAGCTTGACACCTTTGATGTAATCTAAAAGATCACCTGTTTTGATGTTGTAATGCCAAAAATGCAAAGGACATTCAACTATATCTCCTTCTAGCTTGCCTGGCGCAAGAGAGCCATCCTGGTGTACGCATATGGAATCAAGACCATGAAATCCATCTTGGTTAAAGATGGCAATGCGTTTTCCATCAACTGAGAATTCCTTGCCTTGTCCTTGTGGAATGGCATCTTTTTCAGCAATCTTTTTCCAGACCATGTTTTTCACACCAAGATTTGATCAATATTTAGATTGTTATTTGATAGTATTTTATACCCCATTAATTTGACCCCTGTATATGAGTAAGATAAAAGATCCAAAGCTTGCACAAAAAGGCAAACTTTCCCATGAATGGGCAAAAAGTCACATGAAGATTCTTACAAATACAGTTGATCGACTAAAAAAATCACAACCACTAAAAGGTATCAGACTTGGGGTATGTTTGCACATTACAAAAGAGACTTCGGTGTTGTTAATGGGTGCAAAAGCACTTGGAGCGCAGGTCAGTGCATGTGGTGCAAACCCACTCTCAACCCAAGATGATATTGCGGCTTTTCTTGTGTCAAGCGGCATTCACATTTATGCATGGGCAGGTCAAACTTCTAAAGAATATGATTGGTGCATTGAAAAGATGCTCAGTCACAAGCCACAAATTTTGACTGATGACGGTTCTGACTGTCACAGCAAGGTTCATGGCAGTTCAAAATTTTCATCACTGAAAATAATGGGGGGAACTGAAGAAACAACAACTGGAGTAATAAGACTCAAAGCTTTGGAAAATCAGAAAAAACTACGATATCCAGTAATTGCAGTAAATGATGCTTACACAAAACACATGTTTGATAACAGATACGGAACTGGTCAGAGCACAATTGATGGATTCTTTAGGGCAGTAAACTTGCTCTTTGCTGGCAAGCGTGTCGTTGTTGCAGGCTATGGTTGGGTAGGAAGAGGAGTTGCCGCAAGAGCACACGGATTAGGTGCCAAGGTCTTTGTGACAGAGGTAGACCCCATACGAGCCTTAGAGGCTCACATGGACGGCTATGAGGTTCTAACAATGGACGAGGCCGCAAAAATTGGAGATATGTTCATCACAGCAACAGGTCAGACTAGGGTGATAAGAAAAGAACATGTAATGAAAATGAAAGAAGGCGCAATAATGGGAAACGTAGGTCACTTTGATGTTGAAGTAGATGCCAACTTTTTACTAAATGAATCAAAATCCGTAAGAGAAGTAAGGCCGCACCTTGATGAGTGTGTACTCAAAAACGGAAAACGAGTTTATCTTATCGGAAAAGGAAGAATTGCAAATCTTGTTGCAGCAGAAGGTCACCCCCCTGAAGTAATGGCACAGTCCTTTTCAAATCAACTTCTTTCCATGATACACATAGCAAAGAATCATAAAAAAATAGGAAAGAAAGTGATAACAGTACCACATGAGATAGACAAGCAGATAGCGGTTGATGCACTAAAAGCAATGGATGTTAAAATTGATACACCAACAAAAGCTCAGCTAAAGTATGCCAAAAGCTGGGGATAGCTTAAATTCGCCTCACACTTTACAGATCTAATGAACAATAAGGCAATCATAACCAGTGCATTACCTTACGCAAACGGCGAGATTCATCTTGGTCATGTAGCATCAACATATCTGCCCGCAGATGTAACTACTCGGTTTCTAAAACAAAAAGGAGTAGAGGCATACTATATTTGTGCATCTGATGACTATGGTACACCAATTCTAATTCAAGCAGAAAAAGAAAAGAAAAACCCTGAAGAATATGTCAAGTTCTGGAATAAGCGTGATCTTGAAGACTTTACTGCATTTGGTATAAAGTTTGATTTCTTCTACAGGACAAGCTCGCCTGAAAACATAGAATTTGTTCAGGATGTATTCAAGAAGTTACTTGAAAATGACCACATCTACGAAAAGGAAATAATCCAGTTTTATTGCAAATTTGACAAGAAATTCCTGCCTGACAGATACGTTATTGGAACATGTCCTTACTGCAAGGCTGAAGACCAGTATTCTGACCTTTGTGAAAAATGTGGGAGAGTTCCAGCCGAGATAGAAAATCCGCGGTGTGCCATATGCAAAAATCCACCGGTGAAAGAAAAGACAAAGCACTACTTTTTCAAACTTACAAATTTTATAAACGACTTGACTGTGTGGCTTGAAGAAAATCGATATCTGCAAAAAGACGTAAAAAAATATGTTCAAAACTGGATTCGTGACGGACTAGTAGATTGGGACATTACAAGAGACATCAGCTGGGGAGTTCCAATTCCTTTGCCAGAAGCCAAAGGGAAGGTGTTTTACGGCTGGTTTGATAACCATCTTGCATACATTTCGTCATCAATCAAGTTCCTAAACGACAAGGAAATAGATGGCAAAAAATTTTGGAACTCTGCTGACATTTATCATTTTATTGGAAAGGACATCGTATATCACCATTATCTATTCTTGCCTGCTATGCGGCTTGGCATAAAAAAAGAGTACAAGCTGCCTGACTACATCCCAACAAGAGGGCATCTAATGCTACAGGCTAAAAAGATCTCAAAGAGCAGAAGCTGGTACATAGGACTAAAAGAATTTCTCACCTTATATCCAGCTGATTACCTGAGATTTTATCTCATATCAATTACTCCACATAGTCAAGATGACCTTAATTTTGATTGGGAAGAATTTGCAGCAAAAATAAATTCAGAGCTTATAGGAAACGTTGGCAACTTTGTAAACCGTGCATTGGGATTTGCCCAAAAAACCCTGGAAGGCACCGTTCCAGCCGGTGGCAACTTTGATTCTATTGATCAGCAAGCTATTGACAAAATCAAACATCTATCAGCGGACGTAGGCAGCTTGCTGGAGCAAAATCATCTTGATAGAGCACTCAAAAAGATATTGGAATTTTCAGCTCACTTTAACCAATATTTCCAGCAAAAGGAACCTTGGAAAGGTGTGGCTGGCACAAACAACTGCATTTATGTCTCAGTTAATGCAGTTCACAGTCTTGCTATTGCATTATTGCCGTTTATCCCAGATTCGGCAGAAAAGATCTGGATCCAGCTTGGCATGAAAGAAAAACTCAGCGAGCAATCCTGGGATTCAATTTCAGAATTTGATTTAAAACCAAATCATACGCTTGGAGCAGTCTCCCCACTGTTTAAGAAAGTAGAAGAATCAGATATCAAGAAACATAAAGCAAAGCTTGGATCTGAATCATAAATTACAAGGAGTATCTTATTGAAAAAAGTTAGAGCTTGTCCCATATGCCCTACTTGTGGTTCAAAAAAATTTGAGCGGTTAAAGACAAAGGAAACAACGGTCAGATGTACAAAATGCGGAAAAGAACTGATAATCTAGATATCGAAAGATTATATTTGCAATAAATTGACCGTCATTAATGGTAAAAACTTGGAAAGATTCTGAGGTCAGTTTGGATCCAATCAAGAATGAAACTATTGCGGTTATAGGTTATGGAATACAGGGGAATGCTCAAGCTAACAACCTAAAGGACTCTGGACTCAAAGTTATTGTGGGCTTAAAAGAGGGTGGAGAAAGCTGGAAGAAAGCTAAAGCGGATGGTCATGAGGTAATGTCAATTCCAAAAGCGTGTGAGAAAGGAGACATCATACACGTCTTAATTCCAGACATGATTCAAGCAAAGGTCTTCAGAGAAGAAATCGAGCCTAATCTTAATGTGGGAAACGCGCTCTGCTTTTCTCATGGTGCAGCTATTCACTGGGAGTGGATTAAGGCACCAGGAGATGTTGATATTATAATGGTTGCACCAAAAGGCCCTGGCTCAAAAGTTAGAGAAACATACCTTGAAGGATTTGGCACGCCGTCTATTGTTGCAGTATACCAAGATTACACCAAAATGGCTTGGGATAGGACACTTGCCTTAGCAAAAGGAATTGGAAGCACCAAGGCAGGTGTTATAGAAACAACATTCCAAGAAGAAGTAGAGACAGACTGGTTTGGTGAGCAAGCTGATCTTTGCGGAGGTTGTGCATCAATGATTATGAACGCCTTTGATACATTGGTTGAAGCGGGGTACCAACCAGAAATTGCATATTTTGAAGTCCTTCACGAACTGAAACTTATTGTGGATTTGATCCAAAGATATGGAATTAACGGAATGTGGAGAAGAGTTAGCGAAACTGCAAGATATGGTGGTCTTACTCGTGGACCGATGGTAATGAATAAGAATGTTAAAGAAAACATGAAAAAAATTCTCAAAATGATACAGGATGGAACCTTTAACAACGAGTGGGTTAGTGACTATCAAAAAAACGGTAAAAATGCCTTTGAAAGATACATGAAAGAAATCGAAGCTCACCCAATAGAACAGGTTGGCAAGAAAATGCGCCAGATGATGTGGCCAGATTCTAAAGAATAGCTAAATCTTTCTTAGCTTTGCAACGCCAGAATTTATGTGATCAATTATTGTAGAAAGTGGAGTTCCAGGTCCAAAGTTTCCAGTGACTCCTGCTCTTTCAAGCTCTGCCTTGTCATCTTCTGGTATGACCCCGCCGCCAACTACAAGAACGTCTTTGATACCTCTTTCTTTGAGAACCTTTACTACTCTTGGAAACAGTGTAAGATGTGCCCCATTTAGAAGGCTTAATGCTACCACATCTGCATCTTCGTCTTCAACAATCTTAACAATTCTCTCCGGAGTAGCAAACAGACCAGAATAGATTACTTCCATTCCTGCATCTCTGAAAGCCCGGCACAAAACCAGCGCTCCACGGTCATGACCATCAAGACCAAGCTTGGCAACAAGAATTCTTACTCTTCTAGTAGCTGCCTTTTGCGCCATAACATTAAAGCTCACTTTGGCTTTTAAAATCTTTATTTGATAATGCTGAGTGATAGAAAACAACGGCTGGGCCTAGTGGAAATAAGCATGCAATGGTTACTACAAATCTAGACCCAACTGTTGTTCACTAGTATTTGTATAATTGATGTATATCACCTCATGTCTGTCCATAAACAAAATAACATTTCTCTACCGAATAATTTCCAACCATACTAGAATCATCTAACAACAATATACAGGCTAAACAAGAAGATTTTATTGTGGATACGACCCATAACCTGTTCTTCATGGATATTATTAATGAATTAAAACATGGCAAGAGGCGTGCAATAGCTAGAGCAATATCAATTATTGAAAACGATGACAAAGCCGCACGAGCTCTGATAAAAAAAATCTTCAAAAATTCTGGTAAATCAATCACCATGGGTATAACGGGTCCCGCAGGTGCTGGGAAAAGCTCACTTATAGACAAGATCTCACTTGAACTCAAAAAACGTGGCTACAAACCAGCAGTTCTTGCAATAGATCCAACAAGTCACATCACAGGTGGCGCAATACTTGGTGACCGAGTACGTATGACAGAATCAACTGACTCTGGTACTTACATTAGAAGTATGGCCTCAAGAGGAGCTACCGGTGCAATCTCTTGGTCAGTAAGAAATAGTATTAGGGTTCTTGAATATGCAGGATTTGATCCAATTATAATTGAAAGTGTAGGTGCGGGTCAAACAGAAATTGAAATTTCAAAAATAACAGACATTACAGTAGTAGTCTTTAATCCAAACACTGGAGACAACATTCAAACAATAAAGGCAGGCCTAACTGAAATAGGCGATATTTATCTTGTAAACAAAAGTGACTTGGTGGGAGCAAACCAGCTATTCGATGCAGTACGAGAATATATTGGAATGACAGAAAAAAACCCCACAATAATGCTGACGTCAACAAAGTCAAACAAAGGAATAGCTGAATTGACAAAAAAACTAGAAGGACTAATGAGCACAAAGAAAAAGACAAAAAAGACGCAAGAAAAATCTAGACTTGAAACAGAACTTAGAGACATTGTTTTAAATAATATTAAAATCAAAGTTGGCACAATGCTTGACTCCAGTAGCGCCTACGAAAAATATCTAAAAAAAGTACAATCAAAAACATTGGACCCATTTGAGGCTGCTGATAAGATTACAAGACTCGTAAAGTGATAGAATGAAAATAGAAAAAACGGATTCTAACATTCCAGTAAAACGCCTCTATGATTCTAAGGTAAAGCCAAGAAGTAAAGAAGAGAAACCTGGTAAATTTCCATATACTCGGGGAATACATCCAGGAATGTATCGCGATAGATTATGGACAATGCGACAGTATACCGGATTTGCAACAGCAGACAAGACAAATGAAAGATTCAAATTTTTGCTTGAAAGGGGTCAGACAGGCCTTAGTATGGCATTTGATCTTCCAACACAAATTGGATATGATGCAGATGATCCTCATGCAGAAGGTGAGGTAGGCAAAGTTGGGGTCTCAATCACATCGCTTAAAGATATGATGACATGTTTTGGCGGCATACCTCTTGACAAAGTAAGCACTTCAATGACAATAAACTCGACAGCATCAACTTTGCTTTCATTGTATATTGCTGTTGGCGAATCACAGGGGGTTGCAAGTAACACACTTAGGGGTACCACACAAAATGATATTTTAAAAGAATACATTGCAAGAAACACCTACATCTATCCACCAAGGCCATCTATGAGACTAATTGGTGACATGATAGAGTATTGTTCTAAAAAAGTACCGCAGTGGTATCCAATCTCAATTTCAGGTTATCACATGCGGGAAGCTGGGTGTAATGCAATACAAGAAATTGCATTTACAATTGCAAACGCCATAGAATACATAGAGACTTGTCTTGAACGTGGACTAAAAATAGACGACTTTGCCCCTAGGCTGTCATTCTTTTTTTGTTGCACAAACGAATTTCTTGAAGAGATTGCAAAGTTCAGGGTCGCACGCAGAATATATTCAAAGATCTTAAAGGAGAGATTTCACGCCCGTGACCCAAAATCGACGCACTTAAGATTCCATGTGCAGACTAGTGGAGAATCGCTTACAGCACAACAGCCTGACAACAACATAGTGCGTGTTGCAATCCAGGCCATGGCAGCAGTTCTTGGTGGGGCCCAATCACTTCATACCAACTCAAAAGATGAAGCACTTGCACTTCCAACAGAGGCTGCTGTCAAAATAGCATTAAGAACCCAGCAAATTATTGCACACGAAAGTGGAATTACAAAAACAGCAGATCCAACAGCAGGTTCTTACTACGTGGAATATCTTTGTGACAGAATAGAAGATGAGGTTAACAAATATCTGAAAAAAATAGATAGGATGGGAGGCTCACTTGCAGGAATAGAACGTGGATTCTTCCAGTCAGAAATTAGACAGAACGCCTATCGTCTTAAACAAGAAATTGACCGAGGTGAGAGAATAATAGTTGGTGTTAACAAATTTGAAGACACCATAGAAGAAAAACAAGAACTTCTCAGAATAGATAACACGATTGAAATACAACAAGCAGAAAACCTCAAGAAACTAAGGAGTACACGCGACAACAAAAAAGTTGAAAATGTTCTTTCCAAAATGAAAAATGCTGCAGAAAAAGATGAAAACCTAATGCCACATATTATAAATGGTGTAAAAAGCTATGCGACTCTTGGTGAGATAAGCAACACCTTTAGAGAAGTTTTTGGAATTTATCGACCTAAGGAAATGTTCTAAAATGAGAATAGATCACATTGCTATTGCAGTCAACAATGTCGATGAGGCAGTAAAAGAATACAAACAAGCTTTTGGTATAAACGAAGTCGAGTTTGAGACTGTAGAGACTGAGGGTGTGAGAGTTGCAATTTTACATTTAAAAGATTCAAGAATTGAGCTTATGGAACCAACAAGAGATGACAGTCCTATCAAGAAGTTTCTTACAACAAAGGGCGAAGGACTTCATCATGTTGCACTAGAAACAGATGGAATTGAAAGTGAAGTGGAACGCATGAAAGGATGTGGTATAAGATTTCTTGGCGAAATAAAACCAGGTTCACGTGGCACAAAGGTTACGTTTATCCATCCAAAATCATTGCATGGAGTACTAGCTGAACTGTGTTCTCATTCAAAATAACTAGAAGACATTTTAGCTATTCCATCATCCTTAGAGTGTCTGACGCAGTAATTATGCCAATTATCTTGCTATGCTTAGAAATTAGGATACATTTTGAAAATCTTAGTAGGGGAACTAGTGTCTTTACAGGTATGTTATAGTCTACGATTGGTGGTCTTGGTTCCATGACTTCTGAAAGTCTTATCTTTTTGCGTTGGGTTTCGTCGCTATCGATCATATGTTTGACAAGTCCATCTTCAGTTATCAGACCTACTACATCACTGCCGTCAAAGACTGGAATTTGGCTTATTGAAAATTCTTGCATCTTCTTTATTGCGTCATGAAGAGAATCCGTTGTCTTTAGCTTTGTAATATCTTTACTACAAATGTCGCCTGCCTTCATTGAAGACTGACCTTCAAGCGATCCAAGGACCTCAAAGATTTTTTTTGCAGTAGCATAGCTTGGCTGACACCTTCCTGACTCTATTTGATTTATCATCGATGTACTAACGCCAGTCAGTGATGCAAGCTTTTGTTGTGTAAGGCCAAGTTTTAGTCTTGCAGGTTTTATGGAATCAAGTCTTGGTAGCACTTCAAGCTATTATCTTGGATCGATATTTCAATTTTCTTCAATCCTTAATAGCCGCATTTTCTAAATTTAGGTGTGCTTAAGGCTGTTACAATAGCTGTAATCATTGGTACGGCAGTAATTGGAATATACTATCTTGCTGGACCGTTATTTTATGATAGAGTGGTTAATGAGCCACTGCCTACAGCTCTAAGCGACCTACAAAAAGATCTGACATATGACAAATTTGTTAACATGATAGACGAACAGAGAAAAGCACTTGTTGAAAAAATGTCCCCTGGAACAATAGACCTTATCATGGCAGAAGCAAAGAAATTCACAACTACTGTCTCGGAGGATATGCAAGAGATGATAGCGAAAGTTGCACCAAACTCACAAGAGACCCCAAAATTTTCAAAACTTGGCATGTTTCAGGGACTAAAAGGGCATGAAGCAAAAGGCAAGGCAGAAGTAATCGCTGTAGGTGATATTTCTTTTCTTAGGTTTGAGGACTTTGAAGTCACAAACGGTCCAGACCTGCATGTTTACATGACAAAAAATGGTGATGTGGACAGTGGAATAGATTTAGGTAAGCTCAAAGGAAGCATAGGAAACCAGAATTATGCCCTAGGAGAAATTAATGCTGATGTTTACAATACCGTAGTAATTTATTGTCAGCCATTTCACGTTTACTTTGCATCGGCAAAGCTATCATAACGATTTCATATTGTTAGCAAATATGTTTGCTAACAATTCTAATTACAAACTACCTTCTCTTTTTTGATTTCTTTCTGGTTTTAGTTTTACGGTGTTTTTTCTCTGATTTTTCTAAAAGTGCAGCTTGAGCAGCAGCAAGAATTGCTATTGGGATTCTGTGCGAAGATGCACTCACATAGCTAAGGCCAGCTTTATGACAAAACTTTATCGAATTTGGATCTCCACCATGTTCTCCGCATATACCAATCTCAAGATTTGGTCTCAGCTGTTTTCCTTTTGCTATGGCAATTTCCATGAGAGAACCAACGCCGTTTACATCAAGAGACTGGAAGGGATTTTCTGTAAGGATTTCTTTTTCCATGTACTCAGAAAGGAACTTGCCTTCTGCATCTTCTCTACTAAAGCTAAACACCGCCTGAGTCAAGTCGTTTGTGCCAAAACTAAAGAATTCCACAGTCTTGGCAATCTCATCTGCAGTAAGACACGATCTAACAACTTCAAGCATAGTTCCAAAGTTAATTTTTAGCTTCATTCCAAGATTAGATTCAACACTGGATTTTATTGAATCATAGATTTTTTTTATCTCATTTAGCTCACCAACACTGCCTACTTGCGGAACCATTATCTGAGCACAAGCATCTATTTTCTCCTTAGCTAGCTCACCTGCAGCTTCGCAAATGGCTCGTATTTGCATCTCATAAATCTCTGGAAATGTTATGCCGACTCGCACTCCACGATGTCCCATCATTGGATTGATTTCAGCTAACTCTCTTGCCCGAGCAAGAATCTTTTTCGTATTTGCAAGCTCTTCTGCTGCATTTTGTTTTTCCAGGCTATGTACCCTGTTAATTAATTCTTCAACATTTGGCAAAAATTCATGCAAGGGTGGATCCAAAAGTCGTATTGTCACAGGATATCCTTCCATGACCTTTAGTATTTCTTTAAAATCGCTTTTTTGTAGGACTTTCAATTTTTCTAATACCTGTTTTCTTTCTTCTATGGTTTTTGCCATTATCATATCAACAAAGAGCCCAAGCCTATCACGTGCGTTAAACATCCTTTCGGTTCTACAAAGCCCTATTCCATTTGCACCATAGGTTCTTGCAAGCTTTGCAGCTTCTGGCGTATCTACATTTGCTCTTATGCCAAGTCGTTTGATTTCTTCTGCCCACCTGAGAATAGTCTTAAACTCATCAGTTAGATGAGGTTCTATTGTTGGAATCTCACCTAAAAAGACGCTTCCGTTACTACCATCTAATGTAATTACTTCTCCTTCAAAGACGGTTTTGCTGTCTACTTGAAATTTTTTTGTTTCATAATCTATTTTCATATCAGAGCAACCAACAACACAAGGTTTTCCCATACCACGTGCAACTACCGCTGCATGAGATGTCTTTCCACCCCTGCTTGTTAGTATGCCAACTGAAGCAAAAAAGGCTGGCACGTCTTCAGGTTTTGTCTCTTCTCTTACAAGTACTACTTTAACTCCATCCTCTCCCATCTTCACTGCTTTTTTTACATCAAAAACTACCACCCCTGTTGCAGCACCTGGAGATGCAGCAATTCCTCTTACTAACGTTGGGTGGTTTTTTACTGCTTGCGTGTCTATTGTTTTATGTAAAAGCTGTTCTAGCTGTTCAGGTTGTAATCTAAGAATAGCTCTTTCTTTTGAAATCAATTTTTCTTTTACCATCTCGACTGAAGTTCTAACCATTCCAACCGCATTCATCTTTGCCGAACGTGTTTGGAGCATGTAGAATTTTCCTTGTTCTACAGTAAACTCCAAGTCTTGTGGTTCTCTGTAATGCCTCTCTAGTTTGTCACATGTCTTAACAAGCTGTGAATAAGTGACTGGTAGTTCTTTTGACAAGTTATCTATTGGCTGTGGCGTTCTAGATCCTGCTACTACATCTTCACCTTGTGCATTAACAAGATAGTCTCCAAAGATTTTTTTTGTTCCGTCCGCAGGATTTCTAGTGAATACTACTCCTGTTGCACTGTCATTTCCCATGTTGCCAAATGCCATGGTAACTACATTTACTGCAGTTCCGTTTGCAATGTCTTTTGTTATTTTGTATTTATCTCGATATACGACAGCTCTTTCACCCATCCAACTCCTAAAGACTGCATCTATTGCAAGCTTTAGTTGTTTGTAAGGATCTGTAGGAAATGGTCTTCCAAGTTGGTTTTCACATATTTGCTTGTACTCTGATACGACATTTTTAAGAGACTGTTCACTAAGGTCGCTATCAACATGAACATTTTGTATTCTCTTGACCTTTTCTAAAACCTCTTCAAACCTTCTATCATCTATGCCAAAAACGACTTTTCCAAAAAGCTGTATAAACCGTCTATAAGAATCCAAAGCGAATCTTGGATTGTTGCTTTTTTTTGCAAGGCCAAGAACCGTCTGGTCATTTAATCCAAGATTTAGAATCGTATCCATCATACCAGGCATGGAGATTGCTGCTCCGGATCTAACTGACACAAGAAGAGGATTCTCAGCAGAACCAAATTTTTTACCAGTTCTTTTTTCTATTTTTGCAATGTTTTTTCTGACTTCGCTCATAAGATTGCTGGTTAATTTTTTGTTATTCTGGTAATACTTGTTACAAACCTCAGTAGTAATTGTAAAACCTGGTGGTACAGGTAATCCAAGTCTTGTCATCTCACAAAGGCCTGCTCCCTTTCCTCCGAGCAATTTTTTGTTTTTGTCATCGCCTTCGTCAAAAAAATAAATCGATTTCATATTACGCCCATTATTACGATTGGGTTATCAACCTTTCTGGTTTTTTGAAATTGCTAGGGCAAACTCTTCTACTATGGCATTCCAGTTTCTTGCCTTAACTATGCCACTTGCTACAAGAATTCCATTTGCGCCTAATTGCATCGCTTTTGATACATCTTTTCCTGAAACAATACCCGCGCCACAAAGAAGCTTGGTAGAGTTTTTTGCCTGTTTTACTGCAATAACTGATTTTGTAATGACTTCTGGTCTTTCTTTTGATACTGCCTTTCCAGTTCCTATAAGCTCAGGCGGTTCTATCGCTATGTAGGTGGGGTTAAGCTTTGCATATTTTCTTGCTTCATTTACGTTTTTAACACACACTACTGAGATCATTTTGAGTTTTTTGAGTCTTGAAACCAAACTCTTGATCTCTTTTTCTGGAATTCTGCGTTCACTGTGATTTATTAGTGAGCCCTGAACTTTGGATTTTTTTATAATTTCAGGAACGATAAACCCTGTGGTACTTCCCAGATTTGCACTATCCAGATGTTGTGCAAGAACAGGTATGGAGTATTTGGCTATTTCAGAAAGTGCATGTTGTGGAGGAGCTATGGCCATTCTAACTTTGTATTTTTTAGAAATTTTTTCAGCTATTTTTGCTAGCTTTACCGCTCTTAAGCCTGATATCTCATCATAGTTTTTGAAATTGATAATAAACAAATCATTATTTCTTCTTGCGAGCTTTCGTTTTTGGTTTTTGTTGGTGATGTGGATGTGATGTATGACTTGAATCCAATGACTTCATCTTACTCCAAAGAACATTCATCCTTGCCCTATAGCCTTCAGCATATTCCAGCTCTGAAGGAACTAATGTTGCAGGATGCACAAATCCTTGACTTCGCATTATCAAAGCTCGCTTTGTTGCAATGGTTCTAATATAATCCCAGTCATCTGTTCCAAAACCATCTACTGGTCCAACGAGTTTTCCATTGTGCATACTGAAAACAAGACTGCTGACTATGGGTATTGCAAAATTGATGCTTGCTGGAGAGTTTATTTTTACTGGCATTAGTGTTAGATGATGACTGCCTCTGGTATTTCCTGCAACATAGTGTGGGTTATTAAAAGCACTGCCAACTTCTTCGGTTGCTGGAAAATCTTTCTGTGTTCTTATAATGCAAATTGGATCATCTTTTCCAACATATTTCCCTGCAATGTTATGTAATCTGTCTGTAGAAGCTGAAAGGATGGGTTGGTTATCTTTTGTGTATACTGACGAAATGACATATCTTCCTGGATACATCAGAGCAGCCTCAAGCGTGGGCTTGTCTTCCCACATGTTAAGCTGAGCAATCTTTCCCTTTTCTACATCCATGACATTTATTTTAACTCCCCCTGCAAGAGTTTGATTTACAATTAGTCCAGTATTACTTAGAGTATCTACAAACATTCTGTAAAAAGGATAGTTAAATGCGCCCGGTTCTGTCTTGTCTGCTGCATAAATCGTAAAGGCTTCATTGGGTCTTTCTTCAAACTCCATTTCTGCAACACCAGGTCCCATACCCTTTACATTGCCTGAAAAGGAGTCTTTTAAAAGATCTTGACCCGCACCATACAAGCCTTCCTCTTTTGCAACTTTGGTGGCTCCCTCAAAAGCTCTCCATGCAAGCTGATGAATTTCTTTATTGTCCACTCCCTTTGTGTGAGTCATTACAATGTGAATATCGTCGCCACAGAATCCGATATAGGAATCAATCAAAAGTCCTTTGTCGTCTTTTCTTACCTGAGGTTTTACTGTATTTCTAACCGCATTTAAAAGACCATCACTTGGTCTTGTATGTCCGCCAATTCCACCTACATCAGCTTTGATAACACTGATTGTAATTCTCAACATTCCTAGTCAGAAAATACTTTGATTTATAGTATGTGAAAAATAGTTGATCGGTAAAGTTCGATCACTAAATTATTCAAAATTTACTCAAAAGAATCCCAAATAATCGAAATGGTAATAAAGCCCCTTTGGTTGAGGATTCGTTATGAGCGCTAGTAAAAAGCCGCACTTGAACATGATAGTTACAGGACACATCGATAACGGAAAGTCAACAACCATGGGTCACATGTTGCTTGATCTCGGCATTATCGATGAACGAACTATTGCTCAACATGCAGAAGAGTCCGAGAAACATGGCAAGGGTGATACCTTCAAGTATGCTTGGGTTATGGACAACATCAAAGATGAACGAGAAAGAGGTATCACAATAGATCTGGCGTTTCAAAAGTTTGAAACCCCAAAATACTTCTTTACATTAATTGATGCACCTGGTCACAGGGACTTTATCAAAAATATGATTACGGGAGCTTCCGAGGCTGACTGTGCTATTTTAGTTTTATCTGCAAAAGAGGGTGAGTGTGATACGGCTATTGCACCAGGTGGACAAGCAAGAGAACACGCATTCCTTTTGAGAACACTCGGAGTAGGTCAGCTAATTGTTGCAATAAACAAAATGGATGACAGCAACTATTCTGAGCAAGCCTTCAAGGCGGCAAAGGATAAGGCTGAAAAACTGATAAAATCAGTTGGTTATAAACTCGAAAGCGTTCCTATCATTCCAGTATCGGGATGGAAAGGCGATAACCTAGTTAAAAAATCTGAAAATATGAAGTGGTGGACTGGAAAGACATTGCTTGAAACATTTGATGAGTTTAAACTCCCAGAAAAGCCAGTTGGCAAACCATTAAGAATTCCAATTCAAGACGTTTACACTATCACAGGTGTCGGAACAGTACCTGTAGGCAGAGTAGAAACTGGAATAGTAAAACCTGGACAAAAAATTGTAGTAATGCCCTCTGGCGCAGTAGGAGAAATTAAAACAATTGAAACTCACCACACACAGATGGAATCTGCTGAAGCAGGTGATAATATTGGATTCAACCTCAGAGGTATAGATAAGAAAGATATCAAGAGAGGTGATGTAATCGGAACTCCTGATAATCCACCAACTGTTGCAAAAGAATTCCGTGCACAAATCATAGTTATTCATCACCCAACTGCAATTGCACCTGGTTATACGCCAGTAATGCATGCGCACACGGCACAAGTTGCAGCAACTATTGTTGCATTTGAGGCAAAGATTAACCCACAAACTGGTGCCGCTGAAGAAAATGATCCGAAGTTTCTCAAAGCAGGTGATTCTGCAATAGTAAGAATAAGACCAGTCAGACCCCTGCCAATCGAAACCTTCCAAGACTTTCCAGAACTTGGTAGGTTTGCACTCAGAGATATGGGTGCTACAATTGCTGCAGGCGTTGTCAAGGATATCACTGAAAAATTCACCGCCTAGTGGTCTGAATGACGCAACTGGCCCGAATCAAGTTAACAAGCACGAGTCTGCTTAGGCTTGATGGCGTCTGTAATGAAATCAAGGGAATTGGAGAAAAAACAGGGGTTAAAGTAAAGGGGCCAACACCGCTTCCTGTCAAAAGGCTAAACGTTGTTACGCGAAAATCTCCATGTGGTCAAGGAACAAACACATATGAGAAATGGGAACTGCGTATACACCGACGTGTCATAGATCTAAGTGCTGATGATAGGGCAATAAGACAGCTTATGCGCATAAAAATTCCAAACGACGTTTACATTGAGCTTACTCTAAAATAATTCTGTTAGCCTTAAATTACAGACAAATCTGATAAAAAACATGGCAACTGAGAATTCTGACGTACCGCCACAGGAAAAAGAACAGTCTACAAGTTTTAATGTGGTTTATGCTTGCATGCGATGCGGAACACATGTGAGCCAATCTGAATTAAGTAGATTGCCAGAAATAAAATGCATCTGTGGCTTCAGAGTCTTTAACAAGCTAAGACCACCGATAGTAAAGACAATAAAAGCTACCTAGAATCTCTGCTTCCTTTATACGAATGATATCTTTGCAAATGCGTTCGCATTTGTTCCATACTTGAGAAGAACTGCTTACATTCTTTGCAGTCATACATCGTGTCTTTTCCATGAGTCACCTGTTCGTGCTGCATAAGTTCTTCTTGCTGCCTGAATTTTTTTTGACACTTTTCACATTTGAATTTTTTAAAAAGATGCATCTATCATTCCCTCTTTGCTTTTTGTGAATTCCAACAATCTTTGCACAGCTGACCTTCTATTGACCACTGTTTTTTTGGATTATATCTTATCATGCCAAGCTTTGTACCGCATATGCTGCAAAAATTCTTCGATTTGTTAAATGATTCTTCCTTTTTATCAAAACACGCCTTGCAAAAGAGACCTTTCATCTCCCACTGCCACCTTGGTTCCCACAAATCTGGTACGTTTTTTTCTATTCCACAAATAACACATTTTTGTCTGACACTTAAATCATAGTGTTTTTGCATCTCGTTTATGTAGCAATCGGAACACAATGGACCTTCTACATTCCATTCGCGTTTTGGTTTATGTTTATGAGAAATACCCTTTTTACAAATGGTGCAAAATGATGGCTTATGGCTTAGTAATCCCACACACGAAGTATGATTTTCCGTTAAAAAAAGGTTGTACTGATATTTTTCAAGTACGATTAGTTCTCGTTTAACAGTTTTTCTATAAATTGACTTATGTTTAGCATTCCCTTTTGTTTTGCTATCTCTTCGATCATCTTGTACTGTTTAGCTGTAAAACAAATAGGCATTGTGCGTTCTTCCATAACTGAATTTATGTACATGTTTTAATATTCTTTATGGTACACTCACGATCTAGATAATAAGTAAATTTACGATTTTTATTATACGAGCTTTTACGTAGCATGTTGGCAAAGAAAAGACAGATCCTGATAGTTGGAAATAATGAAAATGGTTCTACTCCAGAACTTGAAAAAATGGCATACGAAACTGGTCTTGAAGTAGCTAAATCCGATTCGGTTTTAATTACTGGCGGTCTTGGTGGAGTCATGCGTGCAGCTTGCCATGGGGCAAAGGACGCAGGTGGCATTACAGTAGGGATAATTCCTCAGAATGATCCGTCCTTTGCAAATGAATATTGCGACATTGTTATTCCGACTGGAATTGGTTTAGCAAGAGATTTTCTTAACGCACTTTCGGCAGATGGCGTTATAATAATTGGCGGTGGCTCCGGTACACTTTCTGAGACCTGTGCAGCATACATGCACAATAAACCTATTGCGGCAATAAAAAATACCGGTGGAATTGCAGAGATGTTTGTAGATAAATATCTTGATCACAGACAAAATGTCAAAATAGTTGGAGTAAGCTCGCCAAAGGAAGCTGTAAAATATATCTTGGCAAAGATTAACTCTGCATAGCCACAAGTAACGGATCTGGCTCATAGAATTGACCATACTTTTTTGCCTGTGCCTTTAACTCATTTACTATATTAGAAATTCCAAACTCTTTTCCAGTTTCAAATATTTGTTTTTTGAGTCCCATTCCAAGCTGTAACGCCTTTTCAATTTCTGGTATGTTGCTTGCCTGATTTGTAACAAGCCAAGCTGCATTGTTTAGCATGTTTGCAACAAGACAAATCGGATTGAATTTGCTTGCTAACTCTTCCGATAAAGCAACACGTTCATACTTGTCGCCAGAGTATTCGTAAAACCCAGCTCCTGTTTTCTGACCAAGTTTTTTGTTGTCAAAAAGTTCTTTTATTTTTGGATGCGGATTGATTACCTTTTTGTCTCTTGAATGCATTTCCTCTGTAGCTTTTTGAATTACATCAAGTCCAGTAAAATCTGCAAGCTCAAATATTCCCATAGGAAAGCCTAGCCTAAACTTTACTGCAGAATCAATTTCAGCCATGGATGCACCATCTCTTTCAGTTGCCCACGCAGCTTCGTGTACAAGGGGAATGAATATCCTATTTACAATGAATCCTGCCACATCTTTTTTACACAGAACAGGCTCCTTTGAAACCGATCTTACAAAATTCATCGTAATTTTTACCAGCTCCTTTGAAGTTTTCTGCCCCGGAATTACCTCTACTAATTTCATGAGCTGTGGTGGATTGAAAAAGTGAATCCCAATGAATCTTTCTGGTCTACTTGTTGTGTTTGCAATTTCGGTTATAGGAAGTGTGCTGGTATTTGATGCAAACACAGTTTTTTTACTTGCAATCTTATCAACTTCTGCATAGACTTTCTTCTTTAATTCCATTATTTCCGGCACCGCTTCAATTAGCAAGTCACAGTCTTTTAGTGCCTCAGAAAGATCAACCATTGGTTTTATTCTTGAAAATATCTCATCGGCATCTTGTTGCGAGAGTTTCTGTTTAGATACAAGTTTGTCTAGGCTCCATCTAATTTTTTCCATCGCCTTGTCCAAAAATTGTTTTTCTATGTCTCTGAGGATAACATTATACCCAAACATGGCAGAAACCTGTGCTATCCCATGGCCCATTATGCCAGAACCCAACACTGTGATGTTTTTTATATCCAACGAGGGGTGGATTACTATAATCCCTTTTTAAATTATGAGCATGAGTAAAACAAGGATTTGTGTGCAGGTATCTTCTTAAAACCCAAAAACGATGGTTATCTAGATTTTGGACGTAGAAAAATTTACAGATGATATTTATGCTATAGCCCAAAGACTGTCAGAAGGGCAAACTGATGAAGCCAAATCAAAGATAAACTATGTGCGTGAGAGACTAATAGAATTATACACTCAAAATCTGGTGAAAATAAACCACTCTGTACTTGAGATCATCTGTGCCTCAAATCTAATCTCACAAGGCTATTCCGTAGATGTGGAAAAGCTTCTTTCTGACAATCTAGTATGTGATGTTTTTGCAACCAAAGGCGATGGCACTTTTATTATAGAAATTGAGACTGGTTTCACGCCTCCTGATCACGCATTGGATACTATAGATTACTACGTGGCAAGGATTGCAAGCAAGATTGCAAGATATAGCAGGTTTTGTTCCAAATTTGCTCTTGCCACACCAGTGGTTGGAATACTACCACTGCCAAAATTATTTCTTAAACCACCACGCGAAAGGTCTGCAAAGGAGATCAAAAAAATAAAAACCCTCTGTGATAGATTTTACAAGAGTCCACCAATAGATTCCGATGATATACTAAACGCTAGACTACATTCTATTTATTTAATTAACATAGACAAAGGATTTGCCAAACAACTTGATCCGTGTAGTTATCTTGAGCTTACTGAAAAACTACAAGAAGAAAGTGAATTAGATTTGTAACTATTCTTCGTCATCTATGGTTCCGCCTTGACCATATATGACAGGCATTGTAAATGTGCTGGTTATATGAGGAACGCTTCGCACCTTTCCTATAGCTGAATCAACTTTTAACGCATTATCAGCAGATAGTTTAACAAAAACATCGTATCTGCCCATTACGCCATTTACTTCAACTACTTCAGGCAAAACTTTGATTTTTGCTATGACTTCTTTTTCGTGACCTGGGATACATGTTGCTAAAATATATGCTATCATAGTGTATGATAGAAAAATGTACTAATAAAAAGACTTTACTAGTTTGATTCTTACCAGCGCAACAACTGCCATACTAAATATTAAAATCATAGCAGCTATAGCGCCAAATTCTGGAATCACTGATGTGCCTGTTATTTTCATGACTTTTGCATAAGGAGGTACGAAGCAATTGAGAATTCTAGCAGTGTTGGTTTCTGTTTCAGAGCAATTAAGCACTACCCCATCAGTCTCAACACTGAGAGATCGACCAGGCGCATCAATGGCTTCTTTTGGAATCTCAAATTCCTGCATTATGGGGCTGTCTGATACAGCTACTATATCAAGCGGCATGGTGATGGATTTTTCTTGTGTCGAAACCTGAGCGCTTTTGTATTTTATTAGGCCAATCTCTTCTCCCCTAACTTTGATTTGAGTTGTTCCAATAGAAATGGTCTGTATCAGTCCAACATTTACTATAAACTGTAGCTTAGCATACTGACTTCCATGTTTTATTTCAACAGTGTATATGCCAGGCTTGGAAGTATCGCTGATCACAAGTTCATGAATGAAAACATTGCCTAGCAAATCAACTTGCCCTGCGTTGTAAACATTTTGAATGGGATTCCGAATAAGAATTGTTACTGGGGTTCCTTCTATTATTTTTTCTACTGTACCATTTATGATGACTTTTTCACCACTTTTGTATGTTAATTTGTTAGTGGTAGCAGTTATTCCGTTTGTTGTTTGAGCATTTGCACTAATAGGAACATGCACAATTAGAATAAGAAGCATTAATGCAAGAGATACTTTAGACCATCTTTGGAACATAGTTTTGTTGAAATTGCAGTGTATTTAAAAATTTTATACATACGCCATTAAGAATATCACAATACGTTTTATGATCCAGAAAATGTTGTTTAATAAATATTTATGAAATTAATTGTCTACTGTTCACACTAAAGTTTTTTCTGCCATTTAGTAATCTTAGCTTGTATGTCCGTGATCTTTGATATTAAAACACTATTGCCAGGATTCTTCACTAGTTCAGCTTGTAGTGCAGCAATTTTCTTATTTAACATATTAATTATCTTAGTCGCAGCAGCTTTATCTTTTTCCTTTTTTGTTGCATCAACAAGCTTTTTTTCTCTTTCTTTTGCTAGCTTTCTTGCTTCGCTATCTCCAGCAAACGCTGGATTTACCAATAATACATTGCTTACAAAACCTACCGCTATTATTATTGCTGTAATGCTCAATAATCTTGAATTCATTTTTACAAACTAAATTAAATCAAAATTCAATAAATACATGCGTCTGTATGTGATGAAACATACCACTCTATGTGTTTATTATCATGGCTACACAGATCGTGATATGGATGAAAATCAAACGCTAGAAGAGCTTGTAAAGAGAACGATTGACGGTGCAATACAGTCAATACCTGCTCACTTTTATGAAATCCAATGTAGTAACGATATTCTAAAGGTAAGTGACCAAAAAGAGTTTGTTTATGGTCTTGTGGTTGGTATGGGTTTGGGCATGGCTACCGCAGCTATTACAACATTCAAACAGACTATGCCTACATCAGAAGATCTTATGAGAATAAAAAACATGGTCTACAAGATGATACCACAAATTAGAGAACAAATTTTTAAATAAACTAAAAGAAGGCATCAAGTCCTGTCTTTGCAATTTTTGGCTGATGTTTTTCTAAGGCTTTTGACATCTTCTCTCCCATGTTCTTTGCAGCAGTTACTTTTCGTTTGCCAATCCAGTAATAGGTTTCATCAGTAGTATCTTTTGCAATTAAGACAACTAGTCTACCATACTCTTTTCTGCCAGTGCGACCTTTTCGTTGTACATATCTTATTGAGCTTGGGACATTATCAAAAAAGACAACAAGGTTGACCTCAGAAATATCTAATCCTTCTTCACCAACGCGTGTAGCTATTAGAACTTTGTATTCTCCATCTCGAAATTTTTGCACTGCTTCTATCTGTTTTTTTTGTTTGAGGCCTGTTTCGCCTGCCTTACCAATTAAAAATCCCGCCGCAATTCCCATCTCTAATAGCTTTTGGTGTATTACATCAACTGAATCTCTATAGCTTGTAAAAACAAGTACCTTTCCTGCAACTGATTCTAAAATTTCTTTTAGTTTAATAATTTTAGGATGTTCTATGCCATTTGCATGAGCTGTCTTTGCAAGCCTGATAGCTTTTGCAAAATTCAGATCATTTTCAAAAAGATCTCTTATTCCAACGCCTTTCTTTTTTTGGGTACGTTCACAGAACCTTAAAAATGACGTTATTCCATGAGACTCTAAAACATTTAGTGCGTGAGTTATTCTTATTGCTGTAAAAAGTGGTTTTGCAGCTCTTTTGTTTTGCCTTATGACAAACTCTCGCACTTTTAGAAGCTGTGAGAGTGACTTGTTATCTGATAGATTAAGGCCTGCCCTTCGAAGATCCTGATATCTTGATTCTAGTGCTGCTCTTATGCAGGCTTGAATCTCCTTCATCTCAGCCGGAAGTTCAACTGTAATCCACTGTGTGTCTGTTTGCTGCACATATGGTTTTACGTCAGGACTATCTTCAGTTCTTTGGGCTATGCTAGTAATTTTTAACGTTTGAAGTATTTCTGTCGCCTTTTCTTTTTCACTTGGAAGAGTAGCTGTCATGCCAATTATTCTCACATTTGTATTTCTGAATCGTTCTGCTATGCCTGAATATGCATAATCGCCAATAGTTCTGTGTGCTTCGTCAACTATTAGTAGACTGAATTGTTCTGGTGACACTAGTTGTCTGTCTAGATCATTTTTTGTAATTTCTGGTGTAGCACAAATAACGCTATTTATCCAAAGTTTCTTTCTTTTGGTAAGCAGATCTTCTCCTGTGACTAGTGCTATATCATCTATACTCAAATTATTTTTTAAAAATTCGTAATGTTGGTGTGCCAAAACTCTGGTTGGTGCAAGAAACAAAACTCCACCAGTGTTTTTTGACAAAAATTCTGCAATTACTTGCAAAGCTACTGTTGTTTTGCCAAGGCCTGTAGGAAGAACCACTAGGCAGTTTTCTTTTATTGCCTGATTTGCTAAATTTATCTGGTATTCTCTGTATTCAATAGAGTCCTTTTTGATCAACTTGTGTTCTATGTATTGAGAAACCACGTAACAATCTTCATTTGGACAAGTAAAAAGTTTCTTTCAAATCTTATATTGCGGCAAATATCATTTGTGGTGTGAACGCATCATTTGAACGTCCGACTTGGGACGAGTACTTTATGCTACAGGCGGAGCTAGCCAAGCTTCGATCAAACTGTATCACAAGGCAGGTGGGTGCCGTAATTGTGCGTGAACATAGGCAAATCGCAACAGGCTATAACGGAACTCCACCTGGAGTAAAAAATTGCTTTGAAGGAGGATGTAAGAGATGTCTTCTTAGGGCAGAAGGAAAGCTAGCCTCAGGAGAAGGTCTTGATAGATGCATTTGTAATCATGCTGAAGCCAACGCCATTATGCACTGTGCCATTTTGGGTGTGGGTTCTGGCACCAAAGACACTACGCTTTATACAACATTTGTAACGTGCTTAGAGTGTAGCAAAATGGCTATAACCGTAGGCATAAAGCGTATAGTCTGTCTTGGCTCGTATCCAGAAACTGATTATGGTCTTCTAAAGGAGGCAGGACTTGAGGTTGTTATTATGGACAAGAAAAGAATTGAATATTGGATAAAGGTCTTACTTGAGGATCCAAAAGTAAATTTGATTCCAACAAAGTAAGGAGTATACATGCAACAAAACGTCTTGGGTGCGGTAGATGAAGTAACAACAACAATGCCGCCCGCATTGCTTGTTTCAGCAACATATGACAGTCAAAAAAAATCTGCAGTTCTCAAGTTCTATGAGCCTAAATCACAAAAAATTTTGTTATGGACTGATAATACGGGCCACAAACCATATTGCTACTCAAAGCTAGACCCAGAAGATCTCAAATTTTTATCAGACCGAAAAGATGTGCTAAGACTTGAGAAAACAGAAAAACAAGATCTGATAAAGGATAGAACTATTAACGTAACAAAAATAATAGTTGCAGATCCGCTTGCAATTGGTGGAACACAGACAGACAAGAGCATACGAAACATAATTGAAACGTGGGAGTCTGACATCAAATATTACGAGAACTATCTCTATGATAGTTCCCTTATTGTCGGAAGATACTATCAGATAACAAACGGCAAGCTTGAACCATTTGGCTACGAAATTCCAGACGAAGTACAACTTGCACTAAAAGGCTTGTTGTGGGACAAGGTCACAAGCATAGGCATAATTGACTCAAAAGAATTTCAAAACCACATTTCGGACTGGGCTAATTTACTAAACCAACCAATTCCAAAAATTAAAAGAATTAGCTTCGACATAGAAGTAGAATCTGAGCCAGGTAGAATACCAGACCCAAAGGTGGCCGATAAAAGAATTACTGCAATTGGATTTGCTGGAAGTGATGGTCTCAAAGAGGTCTTTGCACTAAAGAAAAAAGATAAACAACTAGGCACAAACGAGGCTGCTTCAGATGTTAAAGTTGTCTTTTACGAAGAAGACAAAGAAAAGGACATGATAAAAGATGCATTCAAGATTCTGACTGATTATCCATTTGTGATTACCTTTAACGGAGATGAATTTGATATGCCGTATATTTACAATAGAGCTGAAAGGTTGGGAATAGAATCAAAGGACATTCCATTGATCATGATGCGAGACTCAGCAACACTAAAGCATGGCGTACACATTGATTTGTACAGGACATTTTCAAATCGTTCTTTTCAAATATATGCATTTAGTCACAAATACACAGACTTTTCTCTAAATAGCATCACTGTGGGATTACTAAATGAATCAAAACTTGATTATGGTGGGGAACTTGATGACCTTTCACTGCACGAGCTTGCAAGCTATTGCTATAACGATGCAAGACTCACATACATGCTGACAAGCTTCAACAATGATCTGTTGATGGATCTACTTGTTGTCATTACAAGGATTGCAAGAATGCCAATTGATGACATATCAAGATTGGGAGTATCGCAGTGGATAAGAAGCCTATTTTATTTTGAACATCGAAAACATAACTTTTTGATACCACGTAGGGATGAGCTTGATCTAAAATCTACTGCAGCATCAACAGAGGCTATAATAAAAGACAAAAAGTATCGCGGCGGCTTGGTAGTTGAACCACAAGCGGGAATTCACTTTAACGTATCAGTAATGGATTTTGCAAGCCTGTATCCAAGCATCATAAAGGTACGTAATCTCTCATACGAAACAGTAAGATGTCCACACGAAGAGTGCAAGAAAAACACCATTCCTGAGACAACCCATTGGGTTTGTACGCGTAAAAATGGTCTTACTGCCCTTTTGATTGGTTCACTAAGAGACCTACGTGTCAATTATTACAAGAGTCTTGCACGGAATACGGCACTTGCTGAAGATCAAAGACAGCTTTACACTGTGGTAAGCCAAGCACTCAAAGTCATACTGAATGCAAGTTATGGGGTGATGGGTGCTGAAATCTTTCCTCTATATTGTTTGCCTGTGGCAGAAGCTACGACGGCAGTAGGTAGATACACTATTCTACAAACAATAGAAAAATGCAAATCGGTAGGAATTGAAGTTTTGTATGGAGACACTGACTCTTTATTTCTAAAAGGTCCTACTAAAGAGCAAGTTCAAACTGTAATTGACTGGGCAAAAAAAGAATTTGGCGTAGATTTAGATCTTGATAAAGAATATCGGTATGTGGTATTAAGCACAAGAAAGAAAAATTATCTCGGTGTTCTAAAAGATGGCAAAGTAGATGTCAAAGGATTGACAGGAAAAAAATCCCACACCCCACCTTTTATCAAAACCCTGTTTTACGAAATAATTGAAATCTTATCTAAGGTACAGACTGCTGAAGAATTTGCGCAGTCAAAAGAAAAAATCAGTGGCATGATATCGCAATATGCAAAAAAACTAAAGGCAAAAGAGATTCCGCTTTCTGAGCTGACCTTTAATGTTATGATAAGTAAGGCACCATCAGAATATGTAAAAACTGTGCCACAACACATACGTGCAGCCAAACTTTTAGAACAGATTAGAGAAATAAAAAAAGGCGACATTATATCATATGTTAAAATAATAAACAAACCGGGTGTAAAACCAGTTGAGATGGCACGACCAGACGAGATTGACTCTGCAAAGTACATGGAATTTATGGAAAGTACCTTTGATCAAATTCTTTCTTCGATGGACCTTGACTTTAGTACGTTAATTGGTGCGCCAAAGCAGACTGGATTGGACCAGTTCTTTTGGAACTAAGTTAAAGATTCTGGACTATTAGGTGTAATTAGGTCTGGCTAATATTAACATAATTTATAAGAGGATCTTGTAATTTTTACAAATATGAGAATTGAACTATGTAGGACATGTGGGTGTGAAATGAAAGAATTTCAAACATGCTCAGTATGTCGAAAGACATCTCGATTCATTTGCTCCTGTTGCGGGAAGACTAGCGAAGAGCAGGTTCATCTACAATGCAGTATGTACAACAAGCCGGCAATTGCCAACTAAATCTTTTGATTAAACTTTAGCTAAATATCTATATGAGGGCAACAGACTTTAAACAAAAATGAGTTTTCTTGATCTTTACCTAAATAGAAATCCGCTCATTACTAGTCCAAACGAGGCAGGTGAAGTTTCTGCAATTGTATATGGCATTCCATTTGACTCGACTCATTCTTTTAGACCAGGTACAAGATTTGGTCCAGATGCAATACGACTTGCGTTTAATAACATTGAAATATTTTCAACTAGATTCAACGTAGATTTGGAAGCAGTAAATATCGAAGATCTTGGAAATACAAGACATACAGTTGTAGCTTCGGAGATGATAGACATGGTAGGCAAGATAACAGAGGAACTTGCTAAAAGAGAAAAACAGATAATCATCCTTGGAGGCGAACACTCTCTAACTTATGGAACATACATGAGCTTTCCGAAAGATATTGGCTACATTGTTTTTGACGCACATTATGATTTACGTGATGAATATGCTGACATTAAGCTAAGCCATGCTGCATATCTCCGTAGAATCATTGAAAAACGTGGAGCAGAAAACATAATCCATGTTGGGGCTAGATCTTTTGTCAAAGATGAGCTTGCGTTCAAAGCAGAGCGTAAAGTTAGAACCATTACCGATAAAGACATACGGGATGGTAAAGGTGCAAAGTTAGTAATGGACGCTGTTTCAACCTTTGACAAAATTTATCTCAGCATAGATTTGGATGTTTTAGATCCAGGATTTGCACCAGGTGTTGGTAATCCAGAAGCATTAGGAATTACATCTAGGGAGCTATTTGATATGGTATATGCATTACACGAAAAAAAGGTCAAGTGTATGGATATAGTAGAGCTGTGCCCGCCATATGATAATGGCGCAACTGCAGCTGTTGCTGCAAAACTGATGTCCGAAGTTATTGCAATGAATATTGCGCGTTAGAAAATTACTTTAGGCAGAATATCAAATAACACATGTGAGTGCTGAAATACCTGCCCTTATTGAAAAAGGAACGCGCCATTTGGAAGATGCCAAATATGACGAGGCAATAGAATGTTTTGACAGAGTGCTATCATTGGATCCGAAAAATACCCACGCATGGAATCAAAAGGGCGTTGCACTTCGGAGTCTTGGAAGATATGACGAGGCAATAGAATGTTTTAACAAAGCACTTGAGATTGTACCAAAAGACTTGGATGCATCATAGCCTGAAATTTTTTACTACACCATTATCTGTGGTCTTTTTGAAAGATACCTATTCATATTTAATTTCATAAATGGCTTGTCATGGGTTTGTTCTTTTATCTCTTTGATCAATTCATCAACTGAAATCTCCCTTACATTGCCTGCTTTCCTGTCTCTGATACTCATCTTTGTAGCATTCACTTCTTTTTCTCCCACTACTATGACGTAGCTTATCCAATCAGTTTCTGCATCTCGAATACTTTTGCTCACACTTTCATTTCTGTCATCAACATCCACTCTAATATTAGAACTAGAGATTTTGTCTGCAAGCTTTTCACAATAGTCAAGAAATTCTGGTTTTACAGGAATGATTCTAACCTGTGTTGGTGCAAGCCATAAAGGAAACTGCGGCTTTTTGCCTACTTTTGTATCTTTGGCGGCCTTTTCAAGCAAAGCATAGATTACTCTTTCTACTGCGCCACTAGGTGAGTTGTGTAATATGATAGGGTTTTGTGGCTTGTTGTTTTCGTCAATGTATTCTATGTTGAATCGTTTGCCATTTTCTACATCTATCTGGTCTGTAGATAACGCAGACGCCTTTCCAAGGTTGTCTACAAAATTAAATTCCCATTTTAGTACAAAGTAAAAGAACCGCTCCTTCCACATCTCGACAAGTACTGGCTTTCCATTTTTTCTGACAAGCTCTTCAATTAAGGACTTGTTTTCATTGTAAAAGTCCTCTGTGAGTCTGACGGCCATCTCATAATCTGTTTCGTCTATTCCAAGTTCTTTAATGACTTTTCTTGAAAGATCAAATCTTTTACGAAATTCATCTTTGGCTTGCTCCATGTCTTTGCACATGGCATGGCAGTCTGGCATGGTAAACGCGCGTAATCTTCTTAGGCCAACAAGCTCTCCTGACTGTTCTTTTCTAAAGCTGTATCTTGTTAGCTCGTACAGTTTTAGTGGCAAATTTTTGTATGATAACTGAAAGTCCTTTGCCATTAAGAACTGACCAAAGCAAGCTGCAAATCTTAAAAAAAGACGCTTTCCTTCTGAATCGATGTTGTATTGTCTTGCGGGAAATCTGTGAAAGTAACTTTCCATGCTTGGATGGTGAGCGTCATACATTATGGGAGTCTCCACCTCGAGTCCGCCGTATTCCATTATCTGATCTGAAACATATCTTTCTATCAAAGACTTGATTAGTCTGCCATTAGGATAAAATCTCATATTTCCAGAATCAGATGCGGGTTCGTAATCTGCAATTGCCATCTTTTTCATTAATCTCACATGTGGCGGTGGCTCATCAACAGATCTCTTTTTGGCAGCCTCATATTTTGCTAATACTTCTAGATTGGGATGTTTTGCAAAATTAAAATCTCCAACTTTTTGCATCTTTCCGTCAGGCAACATGATATGCCAAAATGATTCTATCTTTGATTCTGCCCTGATTGCCTCTGATGTTGTTTCTGTCTTATCATCAGCTGTTATGGTTTTTGAATTCTCAGCTAATGGATGGCCTTTAACTTGAATCCTGTAGGATTTTGTCCAGCCAAATGGTGCTCTTGATACTTCTAGTCCTTTTGCAAGAGATTCCATTTCTTTTAAAATATTAAGAGCTACACTTGGCGATGCAAGTTTTGAGCTAAGATGTGCATAAGGATACAAAAGCAGTTTGTTACAACCTATCTTTTTCATGGATTCTGTTATTTCTGAAACTGCCTTTTTTGCTACGTTAGAGTCATCTCCTTCTTCTATCGCGATAAAAGCTACGACTACTTCTTCTAGCTTTTTTGTTAAAGGTTCAATCTCTTCAGCAGATTTTATCTCCTTTTTTGTGGGGGTAAACTCTATGTTATCACAGTGAAGCTGTAAGATGCGCATATTTTGACTGTGTTGTAGCAATCGAATTAAATGTTATGGATAGTTTTTTTCGATCATTTGTTTTTGTTGAAATTTTATTGGATAATTAGCAAGTATTATTTAGCCCATGATGAGATTACCCGTTCGTGGATCATCATCATTTTCGTGGTAAAGACATACCACACTTTAAAATAAAGCCAAACATGGGAGTCGATGAGCTTGTGGAGATTTATGCGAGCTCAGGATTTAATGCAAGACAGCTTGGTGAGGCTGCTAAACTTTACTGTAAAATGATTGAAGACGATGCAACAATCTGTCTTACCATTGCTGGGGCAATGACACCAGTAGGATTTGGCGGCCTTTTCAAAGCATTAATAGAAAGAGGATTTGTTGACTGGATAATTTCAACAGGCTCAAATCTGTATCATGAAGACCACTTTGCGTGGGGCTTGCCTGTCAAGCAAGGTCATTTTGAAGTTGATGACATGATACTTTACAAAAAAGACATTGTACGAATCAGAGACGTATACATCAAAGGAGAGCGTACTTTGCAGGCGCAGGACAAGATTGTGCAGCAAATGTGCAATGATAACTTTATCGATAATCCATTCACTACGGCAGAATTTTCTAATGCAATGGGGAAATATTCAAAACAGAGATCAAAACACCCAGAAAAAAGTTTCGTGGTCTCTGCCTATGATTATGATGTTCCAATTTATATTTCCACATTAAAGGATTCATCACTCGCACTTGATTTGGCACCCCTTAGATTGAAAAATCAAGTATACTCCATAGATTTCATTAGGGAAATAATAGAACAAGCAGCTATCGTTTACAACTCAAAAAAGTCTGGAATAGTTGAGATAGGCGGTGGAGTTCCAAAAAACACTGCGCAGCAGACAGGTCCGCTTTTAGATCAAATCCTTGGATTTGGGCATGGTGGTCAAGATTATATCATACAAATCACTGATGCAAGACCAGACACTGGTGGATTGTCTGGAGCCACGTTACAAGAAGGAAAAAGCTGGGGCAAGATAAAAGACTCACATGAGGATGTCATAATGGTGTATGCTGACGCAACAATTGCGTTTCCTGTCTTGTGTCTTTATGCACTAAGTCAGGAAAAGTCTCGCAAACCAAAACGACTGTACAAAAAACTAGACCAATACTACAAGAGTCTAGCAAAAACCTATCTTAGCAAAAAACACTAGAACCTGTCAAACCGGGCTCTTTCAACTTCTCTGTCTTGCTTTGTTGCTTTTTTCCATTCTTTATAGTGCTCTTTACACAAAGCAGTTTTTTTTGAACCGCTAGAAATGCTAAGGCCCGTTCCTTCAACTTTTGATGTAGTCAATGAACGAACTCCATCTTTGTCGCATCCACTGACATTACACTTGGCACCTTTTGCTATAATGCCCATGTAGGAAATTAAACTCAATATTATATATACTTGCAAAAAATGGGCTGCAATTATGAGCAAACACTAAATTTCAGAACTGATCACGCCAATCTCTAGTTGTTATGCACCAAATGATGCTCTTTCCATACTATTATAAGTAATAGATGCTACTAAAAACGATGTTAGAAGTTACTAAAAAAATAAAAACGGCAATAAGAAATTTTGTGAATCATAACAAAGAATCGTCTGCACAGAAGTGACCAAGTTTGAACATATATGATATGAAATCAATCCATTGCTGCAAGTGTGACAAGTTCATAGGAGAGGTTGATTATGATGCAGTAGTTACACTTCCAAAATGTGGACGTTGTGCCAACCCATTACCAGAAGGTGAGGATAAAGTACTATACATAGTAAGCAAATACAACAAAAAACCACAAAGTTTAGTGCCATCATTGAATGAAACCATTGCTTAATTTTGGGACACAAGCAATCATCCATATTGCGGTAATTTGGATAGGAAAGGTATGAAAGAAAAACTAGATCCGATCAGAATTCTTGATGGCATAATAACCGACTTGAGAAATAGATCTCAAAACCAAGATGAAATAGGTGACTCAATAGCACTAACCAAACTTGCAGACAAGCTAACACAGGTCAAAAAGCAATATCTGTTTGAAATAGCAGATCATGAATACACTACTACTGTTTCAAGATAGTAAAGAAGCGATTTACATTCAAAATCTAGCCGATTTATTATTAATGGTATAAATTATTGACAATTTGGTTGTTATCAGATGTTAAACAACTTCCGTGATAGTCTAAAACCAACACTGCAAAAAATTGGTATAGTATTTGCAGCAACAGGTTTACCGGCAAATTTCTGGACTGCAGTTGGTCTTGTATTTGCCTTTGCATCTGCTATAGTGTATGCTTGGCATTTTGAATTTGCATTTGTAGTGGGCGGAATACTGCTTTTGGTTTCAGGCTTTTTTGATATAGTTGATGGGCAAGTGGCCCGAATCACAAAAACAGCCTCAAAAAAGGGCGCATTTTTGGACTCTGTATTTGATAAAATTGCTGAAGTCGCCATATTTTTTGGCATACTAATTGGTGGATACGCAGAAGGATATGTTGTACTTTTAGCAATTACGTTATCGCTTCTTGTTAGCTATACAAGGGCTCGGGCAGAATCTGTTGGAATCCAGCTGCAAGGAGTTGGCATAGGTGAAAGGGCAGAAAGATTACTTGTAATAGCAATAATTGGAATAGCTGGATTCCTAAATTATGCAGTAATAATTGTAGCAATAATTGCTGCAATCACATTGATTCAAAGAATAATTGCAACCGCTCGTGCTATCAGAGAATAACTATCGTAATCTACTATGATTTCTTCTAGAATCCGCAGATCTTATCTTAAGTATGCCAAAGTGAATTGCACAAGAAATACAATACCATTTTAGAACTGTTGGTGCAGCAATGTATGCCCCTTGTGCTCTAAGCTCTTTTGCTAGAGTGTGTTCTACTAAGTTTAATCGTGAAGTGACTTTTTTTGCCTTGTCTCGTGGAACAGTAGCACCACAGTTTGTACATTGAATACGGCCAGCTGAACCCTTACCACCTTTTTGCCGTCCACGGCTTGCACGCTTTAATGGCATAAGTAGTCTGTAATATGCCTCTTTATATCTTGTTTCAAGAAATTTATGTCAGTTACTGTTTAATGATTAGATGCGAGGTCTATGCCATGTCTGCCTTGCTTCAAATGTTGAAACCATCGTAGAAAAGGGCCAGACAATCTGTTATCCATGTCTTGAGAAGAAAAAATCGAAAAAAGACTAAATTTGCATGCTTTGCAAGAAACTAGATGAAAATAGACATATTTTCTCATTGTACAATTGACGAGATAGTTAGAGATGGCACATCAGTTGAGACCGCTGGCGGTCCTGCATGCTATTGCGGTCTTACTGCAAGGAATCTGAAATTTGACGTTGAGCTTCACACAAAGATAGGAGCTGATTTTGGATACAAAGAACTGCTTGAAAAAAATAAGATCTTTATAACACAAAACTCGATCATAACAAAACCTACTACAAGATTTTTGCTTGAAATTTCAGGAACAGACAGAAACATGTACCTAAAAACAAAATGTGATCCAATTGAATTTGATAGACTCAAAACTGATGGCTGTGTAGTAAGCCCTGTATTTGATGAGGTATCGCATGATTCGCTTGAAAGAATAAAAAAAGATTCAAAATTTACGTTGCTTGATCCACAAGGATTCTTGCGTAGAACGGACAAAAACAACAAGATCTATCTTGAAAAAACCGAAATCAATCTTTCAAAAATAACGGCAATAAAAGTGGACTTGGATGAAGCATATTCTCTTACTGCACAAACTGGAACTGATGCAATGCTGACTTTACAAAAGAAAGGTGTCGAGTATGTTCTTCTAACAAACAAGCGCGAAATTACAGTGCTTGCAAAAGACAAATTATATTATCTAACAATACCAAATCTCGAAGTCTATGACACTACCGGAATTGGGGATATTTTTTGTGCAACCTTTGCATGCACATATCTGAAAGAAAATGACTTTTTTTGGGCAATGTGCTTTGCAGTAGGGGCTGCACAGGCCTCCCTTGAGACAAAAGAGTATGGACTTGCAAAAATTCCACAAAAGGGCGCAATCGAGACTAATGCCTCATACCTGTATAACCTGGTCAAGTTTTCACAGGTCTAGGCTTTTATTGTACGAGAAGAATTATCTTCTAAATCTAAAGTTCCCTTGCTGGAAACAAAATATTGATTCAAAAATTATGAATGAATCTATGCCTCTCTCATCGAATTACTTCATGAAAAGGTGATTGGAGTTAGTTTACGAAATTACACTACATCATTATTATATGGAATCAAATCTGCCATAAATATGGAAATTAAAGAGCTGAGAGACAAAATTTTGGAAACAGCTAATGTAACAGGTTGTGCAGTAATGATTATAGAAAAAAAAGGAGACATTATGGAATATGTAATAACTGACCCAACAAAAACAATAGTTACGCTTACCGATTTGGTGGAAATTGCGAAGATAATTTCTCTGCGTTATGGCATTGTAGGTTATGATAAAATGTCAGG